>SDBV01012888.1_pt1 | contig 10674 bp, 7 predicted proteins | sample 2277081 | NCBI WGS metagenome assembly SDBV01 (sample SAMN10402039, study PRJNA504765) | marine sediment metagenome | isolation source: marine sediment core GS10_PC15, 223 cmbsf | place: Arctic Ocean: Southern Knipovich Ridge | collected 2010
AAACCGGCCTGGCCAAGACGTACACCGCCGTACCGCACAGCGTATACATAGTCGTAGTCGAGGTCCCTGGCGAGCTTCTTGGCATAGCCAGGAAGCATATTCGCTTCGTTCACACTGATAACATCCGCGTCGAGCTCGCGGAGCCCGTTTACCAGCAGGCCATAACGAAATGACCGCTCTTCGGTACTCTCATAAGCACCGGACTTGAACGTGCCGGCGTAGGTTAGCCCGGACCACGCGTTGATCGTGACGATTTTCAGAGTTGTTTCGGCAAACACGACTCCGCTTAAACTGAACGCGAAAAAAAGGAGAATGATCTTCTTCATGTCTGCAATCCAATCCCTTACGCCGCCGGTAAATGCAATCACTTCGGCGGGCGAGCTGATGTGTTCTTCTGTTATAGTCCACCGGACGGTGTGATGCAAGGAGATATCAGCCAAAGGTCAGGGGATGAGCTCCTGCAACCGCCCTTTTAGTTCCTCGGCGCTTTTGAGGCCAATTCGCAGTACTTCCGCCAGTTTCTCCGCGTCCGCCGAGGCGATATTCGCTACAGATCCAAAGTTTTGCATTAATTTTTTTCCGCGGATCTCACCAATTCCAGGAAGACTTGTAAGTTTTGTGAGCTTTATATCTTTTTCCCGCAAACGCTTGTTGAAAGTGGTGGCAAACCTGTGTGATTCGTCGCGCACCCGCTGTAGAACTTTGAGGGCCGGAGATGTTTCAGGAAGACGGCACGATTCATCTTGGTCGGGAAGAAAGATTTCCTCCTCTCGTTTCGCCAAGCCGGCGAGGGGAATATCGTCAAGTCCGAGGGCTGTCAATATACTCTTGGCCGCACTAACCTGTCCTTTCCCGCCGTCGACGAGAATCAGATTTGGTAACTCCAGTTTCTCGTTCACTATCCGAGTGTACCTCCGGGCGATGACCTCACGCATGGCCGCGAAGTCGTCGATCTTTCCGTCGAGAGTTTTGATGTGGAACTTTCTGTAATTTGCCTTGTCAGGTATTCCGTCGTAGAAAGATACCATGGAAGCCACAGGGTGTTTCCCGGAAAGCTGTGAAATATCGAACCCCTCTATCCGCCTGGGGACATCCGAAAGACTCAAGACAATTTTCAGCTCCTCGAGGGCCTCCGAGCTTCGCCGCTTGCGCAACCTCTGATCCATATCGACAAGACCGTTTTCCTGCGCCATCTTCAGTATCGATGCGTGGCGCCCCCGTTGCGGAACTTTCACCTCTACCTTTTGGCCTTTCTCTCGCTCGAAGTATTGAGCAATTAACTCGATATCGAGAAGCTCAGATACGTACAGCCTGTCGGGCAATTTCTGGGTAACGGAGTAGTACTGGAAGATGAATTGGTGCATTGCGTCGTCAAGATCGCCGTAGTTCTCCGTTCGAAAGATCTCACGTCCTAGCAGCTTGCCGCTTCTCATCTGGAACACCACGAAGGTGCACATTTGATCTCGCTCCACAACTCCTATGTAGTCGCGAACATCAGGATTGAAATCTTGCACTTCCTGGCTTTTTCTCACCTCGGTAATTGCCGTTATCGTGTCACGAAACTGGGCCGCCTCCTCGAATTTCAGGACGGTAACGGCAAGCTCCATCTTTTCCCGCAAAGTCCGTACCAATTTGTCGGTCTGAGACGACAGCAACTTGCGGATACTCGCCACAGTCTCCTGATATTCTTCCTTCGTCACGAGGCCTGCGCATGGAGCGGCACACCGGTTTATGTGATAGTACAGACATGGGTGCTCCCTCTTTTTGAGACGCCCCCTGCATTTTCGGAGCGGAAAGAGCTTTTCGATGAGCTCCATGTAGGTGTCAAGTTGGTGTACACTAGGGTATGGTCCAAAATAGTCTGAGCCATCATCGATGATCCTTCGGGTTCGAAACACTCTCGGGAAATCTTCATTGGTGATACGTATGACCGGATAGGATTTGCCGTCTTTTAGGTTGATATTGTAACGAGGTTGCCACTTCTTGATGAGATTATTCTCAAGGATCAGAGCTTCGTACTCGTTGCGGGTGGTTATCGACTCTACAGTTGCGATATTCTTGACAAGAAGCCGTGTCTTTACATCCCGATTGGCGGTAAAATACGAGCCAACACGCTTTCTCAGGCTGGTAGCCTTGCCGATGTAGATGATTCTATCTGATGAATCTTTCATCAGATAGACACCGGATTGATCCGGAAAATGCCTTACGTGCTCCCTTAATGAATCATATGCCAAAATTCACCTTCTCTTAAATCTGCCGATAATATAGTGGGCCCATGGAGGAACCGGCAAGCGACCGTGGCCATTTGGTTATCTCCTTATGACAGCCCAAGCACGGTATACAGAGGATTCCTCATGATGCTCGCAGCAAGAAACAAAGGACAGCCTGATTTAGTGTACACTCGAAACGTGAAAAGGCACATTGTACTCCTTATCGTCCTAATCGTCGTTTTTTCGCTCACCCGTCTCGAGGCGCGACAGAACCGCATCTCTCTCGGTGTCGTCGATGGTTGGAATGATCTCGCCACGGTGGACGGGGTGAGGATCGTCGAAGGGAAAAGAGGATTCGCGGATATTGTGCTGCTTGATGGGGAGTATGCCCCAGACGAGAACACGGACATGCTTCTTCACTTTGATTATTCCGCCATCGATGTGATGGGCAGATACACCACTGTCGAGGGTGGAGGCCAGACCTCAACTCGGATGAGCAGAATCGGGGCCGGCGTCGGCGTTTTCGAGGGACAGGGAGTGGCACTCTCTCCCCGACCGGGGAGCATGTTCTCACCAGGTGTCTCTTGGGGAGATTTCAGCATCGAGTTCTGGCTGTATCCAGCCACACTGGGAGAAGGAGATACGATCGTTCTTTGGGAAAGCTCACGCCGCAGGGGCAACCGCCTCATTCCGCAAGAAGTGCGGTGCAGCATCCGCGGCCGACGGCTCACCTGGCAGTTTGAGAATGTGTTCATGCCGGCAGACCATTCCGAAAAAACCATCGTAATAACCGGTCGCACCGGTCTCATTCCTAGATCCTGGCGCCACCATCTTCTGCGCTTCGACAGCTCCATCGGTCTTCTCGAATACCTCATCGACGGCATCCCGGAAGCAATTACCCATGTCACTTCTTCCGGCTATGAGGGCGACGAGCAGTACGTTCCGCTCACAGGGCGTGCAATTGAGGGAGATCTAAGGATCGGCTCTACGCTGAACGGCCTTCTCGATGAATTCCGGATCTCGAAGTCGTTCATCGAGAAGCCGTTTGTCGAAACATACGCTCAAAGGACCGGTACAGCCATGAGCAGAGTGTTCGATCTGGAATACAGCAATTCCCGGCTGGCTAGCATCGAAGCGGAAATCGACACGCCGGGCGACACCGAAGTGCTGTTCTATTATCGCCTTGGTGAAGATTTCAGGAGTCGAAGCGAAGTGATCGGCCCATGGATTTCGTTCAGGCCGGGAGACGTGTTCCTTTCGGCCACACGCGGGCGATACCTGCAAATCCTCATCGAACTTCTCCCCGACGGCCTCGGGCAGGAGACCCCTTCGGTGTCCACCATCGAAATCCTCTACGAGCCGGACCTGCCCCCCCACGCCCCAAGCTGGGTCGAAGTTGACCCGGATGATGGTTCTCTCTCGGTCAGCTGGCGGGCGTCCGCGGATAGCGATGTAGCTGGATATCTTGTATACTACGGAGACCGACCGGGGCAGTATTTCGGAACGGATAGTTCGACGGGAGTATCCCCGATCGATGTGGGACCTTCGACAGAAGTCAGCTTGGAGGGTCTATCGAACGGAAGGCTCTACTATGTAGCAGTCGTTTCTTACGATGCGGGTAGTCCTCCCCATATAAGCGGATTTTCGCGAGAGACCGCCGCACGCCCATCAAACATACATCGAAGAAAATGATGAACACCCAAGCACTGATCAAAAAAACTATCGATGCGATGAAAGCCCGAGACCTCGAGGCGGCCGAAAGATACGCATCCGAGATTCTGGAAACAGAGCCCGACAATCCTAACATTCACATACTTTTCGGCAATATACAGCTTCGGAAAGACGCCTACGATGCGGCCATAGAGTCATACAGGCAATCTCTCAAGCTTTGGCCCGATAGCGCGGAGGCGAACAACAACATCGGGGTGGCGTACCGGCAGAACGGAGACTTGGATCGAGGGTTGAGCGCCCTGCGAGTGGCTCATCGCTTGTCTCCAGACAGGCCGGACATCTGTTACAATCTCGCCAATTTCCTGAAACAGGCCGGCAACGTTGACGAAGCCCGCGCCTGGTACGAAAAGGCCATCGAACTCGATCCTGGCTTCGTTCTAGCCTATAACAATCTTGGTAACCTCATCGAACAGTCGGGACAACATGAAACGGCGGCGGACCTGTATCGACAGGGTCTGAAGGCGGACAAGAGTAATCCTTCCCTGCGCTACAACCTTGGAGTTGCCCTGGAGGCGGCGGGAAACAACGAGGAAGCAGTCGAGGAGTACAGGAGGGCTCTTAAGGTTCGCCCTAACTGGACTGAGAATCTCAATAATCTCGGCATAACACTGCACAGAATCGGCAAGGTCGATGAATCAAAACGAGCCTTCGAGACCATTCTGCGCGACGATCCCAAGAACGCGAGGGCGCGAAACAACCTGGCGATGCTGCTTACCGACCAAGGGGATACCGAAGGGGCTGAGGAATTGCTTAAGAGTGCTCTTGAGGTCGATCCCGGCTACACAAGAGCTGCACAGAACTTGGGCCATCTCTACGAAGAGAGCGGAGACTACGGAAAAGCCGAGGTACAATTTCGTGGCCTGCTCGAGCAGGATCCCGACAACCATAGTGCGTTGTATCAGTACGCCTGTGTTCTGATTCTTTCTGGACGTCTAAAGGAAGCAGCCAAGCACTTGCGTCAGATAATAAAGGGCGATCCGAAGCATGTTGACGCGCTGGTGGCGATTGGAAATATCCTGATCCGAGGCGGGAAACCTGATAGGGCCCTCTCCTATCTCGACCGGGCCCAGGCAATCAGCCCTGAACTGACCACAGGAAGGATATTCAGAGCGCAGGCGTACCGCGACCTGGGCAAGACGGAATTGGCAATTGCCGAATTGAGTTATGTCCTCAAACAGGACCCAACCCATCACGATGCCCGCCTGCTCCTAGCCGAATTGTACCTCAAGAACAACCTGTACAGTGAAGCAAAAGGCATCCTCGACGGGATGCGATCCGACTACGCCACTGATCAGGACGTTCTCTCAGCCACCATCCGAACACTGAACGCCATGGGAGACCAGGAACAAGCGATCAAGATCGCGGAAATCCTCGTTAACATTCAGAACGAACAGGGCAATGAAGACGATCTAGACAGCCTCCACAATGCACTTCAGCTGTATGAGCAGGTCGTCAACGAATACGCTCAGGACCATGAAGAGCTCTGGGAGCGAAATCTCAATGCTTTTGTGACGGCCTCCGAGGAACCATACGAAGAAGAACAACACGTGGAGGAGGAAAGCCTCGTATTCCAAGGGTTAGCCGATTTTGAGGAAGAAACCGTCCCGATTATTGATGTGGGAGAAATCGAACCGATCATCGTCGTGGATGAAGATGAGGAGCCTTCGGTGCCGCCATTCATCACCAAAACGGCGCCAGTGCCGGAGGCTACCCCGCCGATAGCAACTTCCGACACCGGGACCGACCCTGGTTCGGAAACAGGACCTACCCCTGAACCGGCATCACTTGGGCATCAGCTACCCCTGCAACAAACAGAGGATGATCTCCAGATCGTCGAAATGGACGCCGACATTGGGGTTGACCCCGTCGAACCTGTCGAACCGTCGCAGGATGTGATGGATTCAGACGCCGAAGACCCGCAAGGGGTAATGGGAGTCGATCCGGATGACTCCATTCAACTGTTGGCGCGACTCGAGGAACTGTCCGAATATTTGCCGGTCGAGGCAAAGCAGTTATTCGATGACCAACAGCTTTTTCTCCGCATGGAAGCTCTCAAACAGAAATTGAAGGGAAGCAAGGGCATCCACGCACACAACATCCCGATCTCTGTCGCTCGAAAGGATACATTGCCTGCGGCGGCGGTAAGCCCATCGGCGGTGGCAGACACCTTCAGCTTCATCGGCGGTCTTACCGAAAGCCTTCCGAATAAGCAGATTGGGCTTGCGCTCTCATCCAAAATTACACATATTGTAGGCATCATAAGGAGAGAGTTCCATGGCTAATCAGCGCTACATCGCCGCCATAAACGGATATATTGAGAGGATGCCTAGCTTACCAACCAGCGTGGCGAAGGTGCTGGAAGTATGCAACGACCCTAACACTTCACCCGCTGATCTGAACAGAATCATCAGCATTGACCCAGTACTGATGGGCAAAGTCATGAAGCTTATCAACTCCGCCTATTACGGTCTGAATCAGGAAATCACCTCCCTGGTGAGAGCGATAATCATGTTGGGTATAAATACCGTCAAGAACCTGTCCCTTAGTACCGCTGTCCTCGGTACGTTGGGCAAAACATTGAAATCCCAAGCCCTCAATATGGACGGATTCTGGCAACACTCACTCTGCGTGGGCGTGTCCGCGAAACTCATAGCGACGCAGCGGAAAATTGACAAAAAGTTGCTTGACGAGTATTTCATCGCCGGTCTGCTCCACGACGTGGGCAAGATCCCTCTGAATAACCGGCTCTCGGAGCAGTATGTCGATGTCATGGCACTCTCGGACAGGGAATCACTGCCACTCTACGAGGCTGAATCGCAAGTACTCACCCTCGACCACGCCGAAGTAGGCGGTATCGTCGTTGAGAACTGGAAACTCACCACGGAAATACACGATGCGGTCCTGCATCATCATGCTCCCATCGCATATGGCGGCAAGCACAAGGACCTGTTACTGACGGTGGCCATGGCGAATTATTTCGCGAATATTTCTGAGATCGGCTTTGCCGGAGACCGTTTTCCGGCAAAACTCGACCCGGCGATATCGGACTATCTCCAAATGGATCTTTCTTTCCTCGAGGATGAGATGGAACATAGGGTGGCAGCCGAAATCGAAAAAGCCAGGATTTTTCTTCAGGTTGCCAGTTAGGGAGAGCAGAAATAATGATGAAGGTACGATTCTGGGGAGTCAGGGGCTCTATTCCGTGCCCAGGCCCGGACACGGTCGAATACGGTGGGAATACCGCATGCATCGAGCTCAGATTCGGGCCCGATGAACGTCTGCTTATCATAGACGCGGGATCCGGAATCCGGGGGCTTGGCAACCACATGATGCAGACAGATCTCCCGAAAGGCCCAATTGACACCTCAATTTTCCTTACCCACACTCATTGGGACCATATCATGGGGTTCCCGTTCTTCACGCCGATCTATATACCGAATACCAAGCTCAAGATATACGGGCCGGTAACATACGAGGATGAAGGGCTCGATAAAATAGTCGGGAGCCAACTGTCCTACCGGTACTTTCCAGTCAAACACTCCGAACTGGCCGCCGAAATCACCTATTACCCCCTCAAAGAGATGTCCATGGACCTGGGGGATGGCATAACGGTTTCCACGAAATATCTTAACCACCCGATACTCTGTCTGGGCTACCGATTCGAGTATGAAGGTAAGGTGTTTTGCACCACCTACGATACCGAGCCTTTTCGCAATGTATTTCCCACCGACCCCGCCGATCCGAATTATGACTCGGCGGCTGCCGAAGAAGGTGATATTGCCGCAAAAGAAGAAAATGAGAAGATCCTCAGGTTTTTCCAGGGAGCGGACGTCGTTGTACATGACACCCAGTACACTAACGAAGAGTATCTCGACTCCAAGTTGGGTTGGGGCCACACTCCGTTTGAGTTCGCAATCAACGCCGCCCACAAGGCCGATGTAAAAAAACTCGTGCTTTTTCATCATGATCCGGTAAGAACCGACAAACAGATCACCGTTCTTCAGGACCGGTACAGCGATATGTTGGCCGGCAAGACCGATCTCGAGATCACCATGGCTCGAGAGGGGATGGAGCTTGAGCTGTAACAGCCATTTTTAAAAACGCGCTATATGTAGCTGACATTTCGAGGAGAAATCGATAGAATCTGTTTGGTCAATTCGGGGGGTTAGCTCAGTTGGTAGAGCGATAGGTTCGCAATCTATAGGTCAGGGGTTCGAATCCCCTATCCTCCATTTTAATTCCTTAAGCGGCAAGCAATTATTTTTGCATTGCTTTGCTCTGATATTATCATATTTGTCGAAGCACAACCGATTCACAACAACAACGGATAAATGCGTCAATAATAGGGTCTTTTCAAACGCCCGCAGCGCTTTTGAACCAACGCTACTCAACGATTCCTAGACTCCTCCCATAGTTGTGGAGCTCGATGTAGCTCGACATCTACGATGGATTCCTGCCAACCCGTGTACTGATTCACCACGAGTGAAAATATGTGTGCTATAATGCGTGAATTGTCCAAAAGTCAATGATGGGATCTTAATAATAAAAACGAGGTAATTGTGGAATACGTTAGCAAGAAACTGATCATTTTGCTGATCTGCTTGTGCACTTTGCTGCTTGCAGCATGCGACTTTATCTACTGGCTTGATCCGCTAAACACCCAATTTGAGAAGGGCGAGGTAGCCGCGCAGCTGTATGAAGCTAGCACAAAAGTGGCGCCCACGGCAGTGGGAACGACCTTGAAGGTAATGACTTTCAATATCAAGTTCGGAGGCGGGCGGTTTATCTTCTATTGGGAGAGAAACGGCACAAAGTATAATATGACCGTGGCGGAAGTGACGGACACAATGGATGAAATCTGCGCCCTCATAGTAAGTGAGGATCCGGATATTCTGCTCGTACAGGAAGCGGACCGCAACAGTAAACGATCGGCCTATGTCGATCAGATACAGTACATCCTCGACCACACGGACCTCAACTACGGGGCTTACGCGGCTATCTGGAAGAGCGATCTAATCCCTTCTGATGGTATGCAGCGCATGGACACCGGGAATACTACCTTGAGCAAATGGGAGCTGACAGAGGCCACCAGGATGCCGCTAGCACCCAACGAGAGCGGGGACGCACTAAAAGACTACTTCTACTTTAGAAGAAATATTCTGCGTACCAAAATCAGTATTCCTGATTACGACAGTTTCTACGTGCTGAATATTCACACTGAACCGTTTGCCACGGGCGCAAAGGACGACAGTCACGTGAAGAAACAGCATATCGACGCGATGAAAGTGGAGATGGATCGGCTGACCGCGACGGGCGCCACGGTTCTCGGCGGCGGAGATTTTAATACCTTGCCGGATAATTCGGCGGAGTACATCGACTTTCCCGACTTGGTCGTTCAGGAAAATATCACACCGGATGATTATGATGGCGAACAATCATGGCTGAATCAGTTCGACAACTATTACAGCGCCATCCCAATGGCTGTTTTTACCTTACCAAACGAGGCAGCCTACTATACCTTTCCCAGCACCTACTATGCCGATCTCGGCAGTCAAACAGAGGGTTCGTGGAACAGGACACTTGATTATCTGTTTTCCACAAACACTTTTTCAACCGGATCTGTAATCCAGAGCATCTGGTCGGGAGCAACCAGCAACCTACCGCTCTCCGATCATGCTCCCATCATAGCGGAAATGGACCTACCATGAAAAAAATCATAATATTCTTACTCATAACCGTCATGACCACCGCCCTTTTTGGCCACAACTCGGTGGTCACGTCCAACACCGCGCTAACCCTACCCAAGGGCAGAATCGATGTTGGGATAGTACATCCGATGGTCATCAGCATCTCCGATGCCGTAGATCTTGTCACCCACCCCTTGACGGACATCTTGGTGCCCAAAGTAGGTGCAAAGATCAACTGGCTGGAAAGAGGCGGCTTATATTTTTCGACGCAACACAGCCTCAGCTATGCCACATTTCTGCTCAGTTTAATTTCAAACCCCGGCACGGGAGGGGTGCTTCCCGCGGATAATACGATTCCTCAGGTGTTCACCTTGGACAACTGGCTGTTAGCCACCTATGTCTCGGGAGTTCACGTTGCGTCCCTGAAGATCGGCGCCGAATTGGGTGTAAGAATCCCCAACGACATCTTTGACACGATAGACTATCCGGTGCTTTTCACAAACACCGCGGCATACCACCTGCCGTTTGTTTTTACCGTCGAGGCGAACTATCGGTTTCTGCTCGCCGAGAGACTCACCCTGCTTTTTGACGGAGGAATACACTTGATGCCGGAACCCATCGACGCTTTTGAGATCCGGCAGACCACCGAAGTGCTGTACAGCTTCAGCCGGATCTTCTCGGCATCCGCCGGATATTTGCTGACATACGGCAACTATCCATATGGGCAGGATTGGAAGGTATTTCCTTTCGTCGATGTTGTCTTTTCCTTCGGTGGCAAGTAAAGGCATTCCGCTCCATGACGAGAGGTTTTTGGGAAGCGACCGGCGGTTTCCTCTGTTACAGGGCAACCCATCGACCCATCGATTATTTTGTTGACAAAAATTTCGGCAGAGAATATGCTTTGTAATAAATGTAGTTTTCGGAGAAAATCAAATGAAGAAGTATCTTAAGATACTACCATTCCTCCCGCTGTTGTTGGTGTTTTCCGGTTGCGAAGAGGCCTTCGTCTTATTGGATGAGCTCCAAGGCAAGCAGGGAAGTAGCAT
>SDBV01012889.1_pt1 | contig 10674 bp, 11 predicted proteins | sample 2277081 | NCBI WGS metagenome assembly SDBV01 (sample SAMN10402039, study PRJNA504765) | marine sediment metagenome | isolation source: marine sediment core GS10_PC15, 223 cmbsf | place: Arctic Ocean: Southern Knipovich Ridge | collected 2010
GTATAATTCCCTATGCTTCGAGAGTGAAACGGTTCCATTTGTGACGTAGAACCCACGAACAATCCTCCCGGCTTGAGAACACGCTCAATCTCCTCAAGCAACATTTCAGGATACCGTACATGCTCGAACACTTGATTGCAGTAGATCAGATCAAATGTATTATCTTCAAAAGGAATATGCACGCCATCAAAAGCAACAAATTCCGCATCGTTTCTCGTTCGTTTGTTTACTTCAGAAGAATCGGCAATATCCACCCCAACCCATCGTGCATGAGGAACATGCTTGCGGAAGAAGTCAACGGAATTGCCCTCTCCACACCCGAGATCCAGAACTGTATTCACACGTTCACTCCAAAGCAACACATGACGAACAAAATCCAACGACGATGCCTGGCGACTGTTATCGTCGGGTATAACTTGCTCATCCAACATGTCTCGACTTTCCATCATCAAATCGTCTCCTCTTGTACACATTCATTTATGCGAACCGTCCTGACACGTACCTTCAGTATACTCCGCAAAAAGCGAACACCACCCGTCCATCCACGCATTCAGCGTAAAAGCTTGATTATAACGGTGATATCCATTCTCAGCAAGTTCTTGGCGTCGCAACGGCGTATCAATCAGTTCTGCCAGAAGGGACGATAGCGTCTCGGGGTTTTCCGTCTCGCCTAACAGGCCATACTTGCCGGAAGATTCGAGAATTTCAACTGGCCCACCCCGATTTGAAGCGATCACGGGAACCCTGGACTGCATTGCCTCCAAGCAGGTCAAGCCAAACGGTTCGACGTGAAGGTGGACGTGGCAGAATATATCAATGATAGAGAAAAAAGGTCTTGCCTGAACCCCCCCCTCAAAAACAACTTGGTTTCAAAGCTGTTTTCCCCAAACCCTTTGGCAACCTAATGGTTATAATTGTTTTTCCGTATCCGATCCGGGTTCGCCGCCAATGACTGCAATAATATCCTGCGCCGGACAACGTTGTACCAGCATCGCTATCGCATCAACAAATTCCACAACCGCCTTGGAGGGACAAATCCTGGAGAGCACGCCAATGATAATGCCATTCTCGGGAAGCCCGTGCTCCCTCCGAAACACTAGCCCTTCCTCAGGCTTCAATGCAAATGGCTCAATGGCGTTATAGATCAGCCTATGGGGAGCCTTCAGAAATGGAAGATATCTCGCCAGCGATACGTTCGAGATACCCACGACACAGGCAGTCTTATCAAGCACCCGACAGGCGAGGCGACTTCGCAGGTTTGCGATATCGTTCTCATACGTTCCAACGCCATGGAGAATGGGAAACAACGGGATACCCAGCCGTCTCGCGGGACCGACAAAAAGCGATGCGCCAACAGCCCCATTGGTTACGATAGCATCAGGGGCAATTTCTTTCAACATAGAGAAAATCGTTGGCCTAGCCCGTTTACTGGCTAGCCAATTTCGAATTAGACAGGACAAAGAAGGCAATCTGATGCGACCTATGAACCATGGCGTCACTGATCGAGTTTGGATGCCGATAACATGCCCATTGGTCATCGCATTCAATGCGTCGTAGTGTGGTCCATGGTCATTGGAGAGAATCGAGACCTGATGCCCTCTTCGCAGAAGACCTCTTACGAACATGTTGTTGTACGTGGCAACCCCCCCACCTTCGCAACCAGTTATATGCAATGCTATTTTCACAATTTTTTGTCTTTCATTATGTCTGCAACACATCTCCAGCCTGTCGACATGTATTCTAACAACATCGACTTTAGGCCACAGAAATTTCAAATCAACTTAACGACAGCTGAAAATACTATCAAAGAGACATTCTACTAACTTACTCATTATTATTTTACTCATGTGTCACGCCTAAGAGTTGAATTTACCCCGCCAAGCAAGTTTTGCAATCAATAGCCGCCGGCTACCACGGAATTCAAAATATTGTTATCTTTGTTCGGTAAGATCATTTTAAACGGAATATTCTATTTTTAACGGCAGAAATAATACGTTGTCGGTTCTTTTTAGGTGCCATCAAAAACAAGCCCAAGCCAGCAGTGGTCAAACATAACAAAACCATCAACCCGAGTACGGACGGGAGTGAACATGGTCTGATAAAATAACGGACCGCAAAACTTGAACCAATTGCCAAGATCAGATAGCAAACCAAGGGGCCTAGTGTGTACAGGAAAAAATGCCGACTTGAAAGACGCAGTTGCAGACAGGCATAGATAGGTACTAAAATTCCACTACCAACAGCGAGAATTATGGAAATGACCAAAGCTAACCCCACTAATCCCCAGTTTGTCAGACCCAATACAATTAGCATTCCACCAAGGGCACCGACAGCCATGATGATTTGAAGATAACCAAGCCACTTGATACTTCCGGTAGCAACGAGTATATGGTTGGAACAGGATCTCAGAACAGTCCCCAGATTTCCGATTAAAAGAATCCAGACCAAAACCCGTGTCCAGTAGAATTGCTGTCCAACCCATACCGTAATAAAATCACCCGCAAATATTATCAAAGGCCCGGCTATAGCGCCCCAAACCCAAAGGCAACGACGCGTACCTGTCAGCAACAGTTCTTGGATTGCTTTGCTATCATTCTGGGCCTTGAGCTTGCTGGCAATGGGAAACAGTGGAGACGCAAAGGCGTTTCCTACTGATCCCATCTGGGCAATGATAATAGAAGCCACCGCGTAGGTGGTTACATAGGATGGGCCAAGGAAGCCGGATACCAGGATATTTTGAGTTTGAAAAACCACAACGGTACCTATAGCAATCATGATGCCATAGCCACCAAAGGAAAAAAATTTCTTTTGAAGAGTGCGATCTCGACAGTTCCATTTAATATCCATCGCGGGAAAAATGAGCCGAGCCATGAATATTGTCAGCAAAAGGGTTAGAATAATCGCAATGATCGCAGCAATAGCCATAGCCGTCAGCGAACTTTGCCAAAAAACAAGCAAGGCAATTCCACTCCCAAAAAGCAACACACGTGCTATCACAGTTGATATCTGTAGCAGATCATATCGCCCGAAGGCGATTAAAATACTTCGAAGAGGACAAAGCAGAAGTTGGCCGGAAACAAAGATACCTGCTCCAAAAAGGAGTAAGCGAAATGGCCAAACCATTTCTTCTGGCGTATTGACCCATCCAGGCAACCACCACAAAAGAATAGAAATAGCAATCAAAGCAATAGCTGAGAGAAGAATATAAAGACGATATCCAAACCCAAGAACATTGTTGGCCTGCTGAATATTATTTTGATGTACCGCATCGGCAAAGAAACGCCTTACTGCATTGTTGAGTCCCATATCCAGCAAGCTCGCATAACCAACAACAGAAACTAAGGCAACACGAAACAGACCATACTGAGTATCGCCCAAGAGACGTATCAACAGTGGCGTTACAACGAACATCATGACAGCAAGAACAAAATTGCCAAGTATATTGGCAACGGTGTTTCGAAAATATCGGTGTTGCGTTGTTTTAATTACTCTCTCCAGGGGGTATCAAAAGAAGCCGTTCCGACATTCATGAGAAGGCGTGAAGGAAGATTTCAGAAATCAGAGGCCAGAAGTTAGAAATCAGTAGTCAGCTTTCAGAAGCCGGGAGGCGAGCAGTTGGACGGTTTGCTTGTCCGCCCAACTGCTGTGTTTCTACCGATTATCTAGAAGTCAGAAATCAAATGTCTATTATCTAACTTTACAGCACAACCGCTACGGTGTTGCTGGGGATGCTTTCTCCGCCGACGGCCTCTACGCACCTATCGTTGCACTTACGGTTTCTGACCATGGGCCCTTATCGCCGCTGGACTTGACCCATCGCAGCATATAATGGGCGGTCTTGCCGCCGTCAGCACCATCAAATTCGGTAATATACGGAGTCGCGGTATCCAACGTCAAAAAAGTGAGGCCATCGGCACTGACTGGTGGTGCTTCGCCAGTGGGCAGTACCTTTACCCATATTTCACAGCCCATTACGCCCGTCGGCTTGGCCCGACTTGTCGGGGTTGCCTCATCGGTAAACCGAATCTCATGCCTCAGCCGCTGGCTGGTATCAACCATCCCGACAGGCCTTGTCGTTATCCCGCCGAGGGCTGTCGTTGGTGTGCGGTCAGGTACAGTGATACCAAGTGCTGCACGCTCAGCGTCATCGACAGATGAGGAAGCCTGAAGCTTACGCACCAGTTCCCTTATCGCCGATTCAGCATTATCACGAGCGGCATCTTTCGTCTGCCGCGCCGCTTGCGCCGCCTGCTGGGCGGTAGCGTTGGCTGACATTGCCGTCTTGAAATTCGAAACGACAGCCATTATCGACCCCACATCCCCAGCGCTTACACCCAACTCCACTGAATGACCGCTGAGATATGCAAAAAAATTATCCGCCCACGCCTGAAATCCTGTGTCACTTCCTGGAATGTAATCTTTTGCCATGATAAAATCCTTTCACAAAAAAAGAATAAAACATTATGCCCCCCGCTCCATGCGGAAAGCATTTTCTTAAGTTATCAGTAGTCTACTATCGGTAATCGGCTAATGACAAATTGCTGATTTCTGAGGTCAGAAGGTAAAAAATGCCATTTTTATAGTATTTCTACAGTTTTTTACAATAAAATGCCATTTTAATAGTCCCGCGAATCATTACCGGTGTTCTGCCGACAATCGCCAGACGTCCGCAGATCATTGCCGGAACTCAGCGGGTCAACCGCTACCCTCTGCGGGTAATTCTTTGCCTTCTGCGAATCATTCACTACCCTCCGCAGGTCAGTACTCGAAGCTTCGCGGATTAGCTACGGCTCTCCGCGAATCACCGCCCGATGCTTCGCCGCCCGCTACGGCTCGGAACGAACAAAGAAAATCATCACAGTATCCGAAGTGGTTTCAGGTTCGGCATCTTTACCGGTACCGCCTGCATCAGGAGGAGAAGGAATATTGCTTGTCGATTTTGCAATCATGAAGATATTGTCTTCGGCGATACCCATTCTATTTGTCTCGCCCCATTTAACCGCTCCGCTGAGGGTAAGGGCGTTCTGGCCATCTCCGCCGTGGATCTTGCTATTGCCGCTCTCATCGGAATTTTGCACATTAGCCAGCCCAATTGGACTCAAATCCGACATCAATACGAAATCAGATTTACCTGTAATATTCCAAGTCACGTTGTTGCCCCATGGATAAGATAGCGAATAGCTGCAATTGAACATGTCGTTGACATCCATTACCAATGATAATTCATCTTCCAAAACATATGGAACCCCATCCGAATCCGAGGGGCAGATGAAAATACCAGGGGCTATATAATCCTTTCTGACGAGTAGAAACAGTGATGCCGTTGGACAGCCTCTTTTGTCTCCCCCTGCCTCGAAAAGCTTGGTGAGGGCATCCTGCGCACTAGCAGCAATATTACTTTTGAAATATGGCGTATGCCAATCTCCAAGTCTAATAACCGCGACGGCGACGGTCCTTGGCAGTACACCGTCGTTATTAACGGCGTATAAACCCATGGCCTTGCCCAAGCCACTCAAATTTGACGCACATGCCGTTTGCCTAGCCAAGTCTTTTGCCCGGGTAAGAGTGGGCAGGAGAATCGCGACCAGCAGGGCGATGATGGCAATAACCACCAACAACTCGACTAGTGTAAAACCTTTTTTCTTCAACATGATGTTCACCTCTCATGGCACAGGCCGGATACTGCGACATTAAGTTAATGATTTCAATAATTCAATTTGTTCGTTTTTTCAAAAACGCTTTTGATATTCACGGCAGAGTATTATACATCATTCTAATATTCTATCGAAGCTATAATTATGCTTTTTTTCTTGAACGGAAACAGGAGTGTGCGAGTTTTTTCTGGCACAGAACTGTCTTCCCCGCGAAAGCGGGGATCCAGGGTGCTCAAAACCACAATATTGATTAAAAAACTGGATTCCCGCTTTCGCGGGAATGACACCGAGGGAGAAGCAACCCATTATGTCGTAAAGATATTTTTGCGGGTTACGAAGAGGCATATATTCTCCTCTTGGTCTGGTTGACCATTTCGATAAAATAAGGATTTTTCAATCCGCCCGGCTCAACGAGATCGATGCGTCTATCGAAAAGCTGTTTTAGTTCTTCAAGCAGATTAAAAAAGTTGTCAAAACGATCTTCGGCAACTGCCTGGTCAAATTGGACAAGAAAATCAATATCGCTCCTCTACTCGTCGAAATCGTCCGTTGTTACTGAACCGAAAACATCAAGTTCCGCCACTCTGTATCGTTTACAAAGCTCTATCAGCTTTTCTCTTTTATTGTCTATTATGAGTTTCACGGTTAGAGATTTTTTTTCTGCAAATGATTTTGTGTGCAAAAAAAGTTCAATTAATATCGCAACATGTTTGGTTCCAGCAATCTACACGATTTTCAGTTGGCAGAAACTATGATTTCTGCGATTCGCTCCGCGGCCTGGCCGTCCCAGAGTTCGGGGATTTCGCGGTTGTCATACTCGCCGGCTTTGACTTTTTCCCAAGCCGCCAGAATAGCAGCCGGGTCTGTGCCCACAAGTTGATTCGTGCCGACCTGGCAGGTACTAGGCCTTTCCGTATTTTCCCGCATAGTAATGCACGGCACGTGGAGGACGGTAGTTTCTTCCTGCAGGCCGCCGGAATCAGTAAGACAAACTTTAGCGTTGGCGTTAAGTTTCAAAAAGTCCAGGTAGCCTATCGGTTCGAGTATGCGAAGGTTTTTCATGCTCTCGACGCGTTGCTTCAAGCCCAGTTTCGGCAGATTATTGCGCGTTCTTGGGTGCATGGGGCAGATAATCGGCAGTTCAGCCTGGATTTTTTCAATAGCATCGAGCAGGCGGGAAAAAGTTTCGACGTTGTCCACATTGCTTGGCCGGTGGATGGTCATGGTCGCAAAGCCCTTGGGCTGGAGTTCCAACTCGTCCATTATCGTGCTGGCCTCGGCCTTTTCGCGATTCTTCAAAAGCGTGTCGATCATTACATTACCAACGAAGAAAATTCTTCCATCAGCGACGCCTTCGCTTTTGAGATTTTCCACACCTGCTTTTTCCGTGCAGAACAACATGTTGCTGATCGAGTCGGTCAGGATACGATTGATTTCCTCCGGCATTGTCCGATCACCGCTTCTAAGCCCAGCCTCGACATGCACCAGTTTGATTCCGAGCTTGACCGCTACCATACCGCAGGCGATAGTTGAGTTTACGTCGCCCACGACGAGAACTACATCAGGCTTTTCCTTGAGCACAACCTGCTCGAAGGCCTTCATGATCTCGGCGGTTTGAACGGCGTGGCTGGCTGAACCGATTCCAAGATTCACATCCGGCTCGGGAATGCCCAACTGGCGAAAAAACAGGTCGCTCATCTTCTCGTCATAATGCTGACCCGTATGAACGAGCATGGGTTTGATCTCAGGGCGCTCGCCGAAAGCAGCCATGAGCGGGGCGATTTTCATAAAATTAGGCCTGGCACCAGCGACACTAATAATTTTGATGCTCATTTATTATCTTTCATTTTGGTATTAGCTGTTAGTGATTAGTTTTTTTATGCTGTTGAGAACATTCTCAGCAAATTCAAATAATTCTTTTCCATCTTCAATTGTCGGTTTGCCGTTTGGCAGCAGACCTAAATTGCCAGGATAGCGAGAATCAATATACAGACCATTCAAAGTTTCCAGCATATCCTCATTCTCAAGTACGAAATAGTCGGAAACCATGTCTTTTAAAACAAGCAGATCGTGTTTTTTGGGAATTGCCTTTTCATGAAATTCCAAAACTGCTTTTAAAGATTTCTCGACCGACTGCTGGCAGTGAAAAGCTGCAAGATGTGTTAATTCCACTTTCTCTATAATGCTCGATATAAGCATCAAATCATCGTTAGCGGATTCCAGGCACTCTAATGCCATCGCTTTGCTCATAAGAGCCTGATGCCTTTCAAGCTTATTTCACGTGAAAAGAAACTGTTGAGTTGGATGAACTTTTCATGCATTTTTTTCGTATGAACTATCAAATCAACTGGGGCTTGTTTTCTCAATTCCCTGATATTCTTGGATACTTCAAGATAAATGCTGTTTTTCTCTTTCCAGCTAGCGGGCATAAAATCATCATTTGTTACCACATATAGATCAATATCGCTCTCTTCGGTCACCGTGTCGTTAGCATAAGAGCCGAAAAGAATTACCCTGTCCGGATTAAGGGGTTTTAATCGTTCTACAATTTCTTTCCGGATTTTTTTTATATCTACCATTGGCTGATGATCCGTTGGCAAGGGAAAAACTCTCCTCGTAATGCTGGCCAAGCGGACTCCGTCTCCGTCGGCTGTCGAAGTTTTTTTATCTAACAGCAGCAAAACAAGGAGTTTGCATTGTTTTTCTAAATAATGCAGGTGTTAAAAAACACCTGGTTTGTCAACATGTTTTATCGGCATTTCAGCCTGATTCAGATTACCGGTTCCAGCAGTTCTGCATCTATTTCCACCATGGCGGCCTGGCCTAGAATAGACACATTTATAACGAGCCTGGCCTTGCCTTTGTGGTGTTCGACGCGTCCTTCCAAACCACCCAGCGGTCCACTGCGAATTCGGCAGATCGTGCCTTTTTGCAGTGAAGAACGGGAACTTATCGCCATATCAGAATCCAAAAGTTTCTGGATAGCTGAAAGCTCTTCCAGCAGTTTTGCCTGCTCGGACACCTCGATGATATTGGCAATTCGATTGGTCTGTAACGCAAAGAGTCGATCATCTTCACTTCCACACCAAAACACATATCCTGGGAATAAAGGCAGAATGGATTTCCAGGTTCGGCCCTTACTTCGCCTTGTCGCCTTGTACATCGGAGCGAAATACAGCCTGCCTGAACGGAAAAAATCCCAGGCCAGTGCTTTTTCCTGACGCGGCTTGGTGTGGGCAACCCACCAGGTGCCTTCAAATTGGCCTAGCGAAATGTCGTCATAAGGTCGTATTGGTGGATTATTTGCGGCTGTCATTTACTCATAAATTCTTATTATATAATGCTTTAGGATGTTTTTCTTCATAAACATCCTCTTTAATGTCGGCCAAAACCATGCTGTGTCTACATTTTCCTTTTTTTACAGCTTGATTCCAGTTTAAACACTCCATTTCGGTATATCTACTACACTTTTTTCATTGAAAATGATTTTTAATATCAATAATGTGGGAAAATGTCTTTAAAATGATTTTCTGCGTTAGGCACTGTGGCCTTCAAAAATTTTCAAAACATCAGAAAGATAGACACATTGGATTCCAACGATAATTTGATCCGGGACAAAAACAATTGCATGTCTCACGTGGTGTTTGAATGGGCGGGATTCGCCCTGTTTGTATGGTTTGCTTTCACGGGCCTTCTTTTGTGGAGGCCTGGCTATTTCGCATGGTCTCTGCTGACCGGCGGGGTGCTGCTGCTCTGGACCATGCTGATGTTCGATGATATTGCTCGTGGGGTTAACCGAGTGCGCGGAAATGCTGTTTATTGGATTATTTTCGGCTGTTGCGTAATTCTCGGAGGCCATCTTCTGGCGGATCAATATCTTCCCCAAGTGGAAACATCAAAACTTTCGGGAAGTATCAATATCTCGATGTGTTTTCACCTTGGATTAATAGCTGTGGGCATAATGCTCGCTCAGCGAATTGGTGACATTCCCAGCTTTGGCAGTCTTTTCCCGGACATACTGTCTGTGCTAATGATCCTTGGGGGAGGAATCACAGCAGCAGTTGTTCCCAACGGACCGGGACGAGATACGCTCTGGCTGATAGCAGCCAGCGGGATTTGCATTTGGCTGATTCCCTTTGTGCGAGTTTTTTCAATAAACACCGGGGCAAACATTCTTTTTAGTGACCTTACCCCGCCGGCAAAAGTGAAACTTCTGCTCAGGGGCTTTGCAGCCTGCTGCGCAGCGATCCTGCTGCTGGTGATAGCCAATTCTTTTTGCCTTAGCGTCATTGCAGGATGCGCTGTAATTATCGGGCTGTTGTATCTGGCTGTAAGGATGGGGAACGCCTTCGTCTGCTGGACCGTCGCGGGGCTGGGGGGCGGGAGCGCTGTTGGTATTTTTTTGTTCCTCGCCGGGAGCACTTCGTATGCCGGAGGCTTTTTGGGCATGGGAGAAAAAGGCTTTTCAATAGTCTTTGGCGGCAGTAGCGGGTTATCAATACTTTTTGCTACTACGGGATGGGCGGGCGTGGTGCTAGTGCTCCTCGGCGGCGGGGCAATTGCAGCATCGGGATTGCTGCGAGCAAGACAGACTGCGCCGGAGCAACTGATCCCCGCAGCAGTTTGGATATTAGCTACGTTCATTGCATCGGCGGCGTTCCTTGCTCGGGGTGGATATGTAAGCCCAGCGTCGCTGATCGCCCTGGCGGTGACGTGGGGACTCTGGCCAAAAATGGTCGGCGGAAAGGCTTTCAAAATAAGAACAAGCTGGATACTACTGATTGTCGTATTCTCACTGCTCGGACTGGTTGCAATTGTAAAAAATCCCGGCCTGCTCGGAGCGATGGGGGAAACATGCGGCCTGAAAGACAAAGGGCAGCATTTCATCGCAGGCTTCCTGGTAACGATGGTAGTTGCCTGGGTAATGGGCCGGCGCCATTGGTGGCTGGGTGCGATCGGCCTGGGCCTGGCTGCGATGTCCGGCGGAGTTGCCGAAATCATACAGAAGGAATTTTCTCAA
>SDBV01012890.1_pt1 | contig 10673 bp, 21 predicted proteins | sample 2277081 | NCBI WGS metagenome assembly SDBV01 (sample SAMN10402039, study PRJNA504765) | marine sediment metagenome | isolation source: marine sediment core GS10_PC15, 223 cmbsf | place: Arctic Ocean: Southern Knipovich Ridge | collected 2010
TGGCCGGTGTCGGGATCGAACTTGACCATGGGCGCAGGTTGTGGTGTCGAAGGCTCGGGTGAGGCCGCTGGCGCGACCAGATCACGCGGGGGTTGACTTTCGGCAGCGATCACGGCCCGCATCTGGGCTCTCCGCTCCGCGGCATCTGGGTCGCCGAAGATCACCGGGGTGACGGTCCACCAATACGCCTTGCGCATGTTTGCGCAGATCGATTCGGCGAGTTCGGTCGCGTCGTCGTGAGAGCGACACGCCATCGTCGCGATCGCGAACTCTTGCCCGTCTCGGCCAAGCTCGAGAAGGTAGCCGTCCGGCTGCGCGCGCACCGTCACGGGTCGACGCCCCAGGCGGCCCGAGCGAGGTAGAGGACTCCGCCCGCAAGCGCAAACGGTAGCAAGGCGGCCGCGGCGATGAAGTAGATCGCCACCGCCCATTCGAACGCGTCGCTGACCCAGTACCTCACGTCGCCACCCACCAGATCGCCAGGCCCGCAAGGAGTGCCCCCGCAGCGACGCTGGCCATCGTCACGATCGCAAGTGCGCGACCGACGAGCCCGCGTACGTGGATTTGGTGGGCGAGGCGCTCCACCTCCTCCTGCATGTCGCGCGGGCACGGCTCGCAGTGGCCATCATCGAACCCGATCCACGTGCCACCGTCGAACGATCGGCCGTACGTAAGACCGCCCCAAACATCGGCCGCCTCGGACTCCTCGTGGGAATCGTTCCACGGGTGGCCGGGCGGCACGAAGGCGTAGCCGTTGAGGCCGCTGTGACGCGCGCCCCTTCGGGGCTGATGCTTGACGCAGCAGAGGACCCCCTCGTGCTCCCACGCCCGCACCGAGTCCCGGCAAAACTTCATGCCCGCTACCACTTTCCGCCTCCGCTCGAGCCTTCGGCCTTGTCTGGGTTGGCGCCGAGGAAGTGAACCTGATCGGCCACGACCTGAGACCCGTAGCGCTTCTCGCCTTCCTTCTCATATTCGTAGTTGTCGATCCGTCCGGTGATCCCGACGAGTCGACCTTTCTTGAGATGGTACGCGCATGCCTTGCCGGGCGTGCCCCAAACCTGCACCTGATGCCACGTCACGCGTTCGTTGCCGTCGCGCTTGTAAGTCGTGGCGACATTGAGGACGCAAACCCGCTTGTCGCCGACGTCTTGGGTCTTGGGATCCTGACCGAGGTAGCCAACTAGCTGTACTGAGTTCATGATTGCTCCTTTGTTCTGTGACGTGCGAGAAAGTCGACCGCGGCGTAGGCGAGCGCCACCGGATCGAGGGGGTCGTTGAATGACACGGATCCGGCCTGGGTCTGGATGCGCAGCCAGTGCAGGGGCCGTCCGTCCGAGACCGCCATCCACGTCTCATCGACATAGGTGGCCCCCACGACCTCATGGGAAATCTCCCAAGTGACCGACGAGTGGCCCTTGCGACGCCTGCGCCTGGGCTCACCGCCGAATCGTTCGGGGCGCGGAACCTTCGTAGCGTACGCGGGAAGCTTACTCGCCACGGAGCACCTCCAATGCGCGGTCGAGTTGCGCGACGGCGTCATCCCGCGAGATGGCCATGCACGGATCTATGATGGCCAGCGATCTGCCATGGGAAAGCGCGACGCTCACCAGGCGCACCGATCTGGCGTTCAGGACCGCACCGTCACGCAGCCATCCGGATACGGTCTCGAGAGCGATAATGTCGCGGTCGTCAAGACCCACAGACATATCGCCTCTAAGCCACAGCCGCAGCCGGTCTAGGCCCATTCTCGCCACAGCCATCGCGGCCTTGTCGGGGCCGGTGCTATGGGGTAGCGTTTCTACAGGCGCAGGGGGATCGTTTTTGGACATTCGTACTCCTCATGTGTCAACCGGGCTCGGGAAAGCCCGTGCCCGGAAGCAAAGTGCTCCGGGCTTTTTATTTTGTACGTGAGTAGAACGGTGCGCGCAAGCGACTTATTCGACCCGCGCGAATAACGTCGTTTTGCCTACGCAGAACAGTGTTCAGCCGTCCTCCAAAGTGACGCGCGCCCGCTCGCAAGCATAGGTCCCGCGGTCTTCGGCGTAGTCGCCGAGGCACGCGAGCAGATCCGATCCGCGCTTGCCTTGCGCGACGCAATGTGCGAGGCGCTCCGCCTTGAAGGCTGCCCACTGCGCGAGCGCGGGCGCGATCATCGATGGGATCGACGCACAGCCGGTGAGCATCGCCGCGATCACGAAAAGGCGCTTCACTTGTAAACCTCATCGGCTGCGTTGCGCGTGACTAGCCACCATCGCATGTCTCCGCACGCAGCCCGCTTGCGCGAAGCGAGCAGGGAGATATTGATCTGATCCTGTCGAAACAGTTTTCGGATCTGGGTCTGGTAGGTCATCCACGTCCACTGCCACGTGGGCATCCCGGCGTAGACGAGGCCCTCGACGGGGCGCACGATCGTGACCACCTTGTCGTCGTCCTCATAGATGCCGCCCTCGTCCTTGCTGATCCAGATGCGAATCCACCCGCTGACGTCGGGCAGCGGAACGGACGGCGGGTCATCCAAGGAGTCGGCCCATGAGTCGATCCTCAAAATGTTCGATCCGACCTTCTGGAGATAGCCGTCCTCGTCCAGCATTCCAATGTCGTACCGGTTGAGCTTGAATCGAAACTTGAAGTTGAGCTGGTCAGTGATCACCTTGATCTCAGGCATCGCGGTCAGGATCCAATCGATAATGCCCGAGACAACTCCTGCGCCGCCGTACGCTGCGGCGTCTTGTCCTACCTGCAAGGCATTGAACCCCCAGTATAACTTTTTGCACCCGTCGCTTTTCAGGTAGGCGGGACGCCACCGGACCTTCCAGCGCTCGAGCTTCTGCTCGGGGGTCTCGTCGCCTACCGCCTTCACCTCAAAGCGACGGATCGGTTTGACCGCCTGAACCTTCAGCGGCAAAAGGGCCTTCGTGATCGTCCCGCTCGTGGGGGTGCCCGGCGCAAGGCCAGCCTGTGTTGCTGTTACCTGATCCGGGTCCCTCCGCCTCACCATGACGACAACCGTCCCGATCGCCAGGGCTGCACCGATCACTACGAGCGCCGGGACCAGCGGGGCGATGGCGATCAGCATGAACACGGAGCCGAGCTCGTGGGCGTTCCCTCCGTAGCCGTTGCGGTTGCGGTTGTACCATCGACCCATGGCGAGCAGGCCGAACGCCAAAGCGGCCTCGGGGCTCACCAGGGCCTGCAGGCCGATCTCCGGACGCACCGTCACCGTCACGGCCCACGCGAACGCAAGAAGGCCCGCGAGGAGGTCCACGCTCAGGAAGGTTCTACGGGTGACGCTCAGGCGCCACTGTGAATCGCTGCCGGTCACTCTTCGATCGATCGTTTTCCTGCAATGGCAACGACGATCGTCCCGACGAGGGTTACGACCATGGCGACGCCGGGGACGAGAAACAGCCCCACGACAAAACCTTTCCAGTATCCATTTGACTTTTCGGCCATGACTACTCCTTTCTCGTTACCTCGTAGATCGCCACGCCTGCGGCCAGGCCCGAGAGCATTAGCGTGATAATGGCGAGGATCGCCTTGATCTTGGTCGTCTTCACTCCCGCGGCCTCCGAAGGATCGAGTAGGCCCATACGCTAAAGACGGCGACGCCAGTGAACACTAGCGCGCTCAGCCCATACTTCGCCCACCTCGGAAGTGCGACCTCCTCGCGTTGTTCCGCGCGCTCGAGATCGGTCCCCTTGTCATCCTCGTCGACCGCCCCCGATGCCAGCGCCGACTTCAGGATCCGCAACCCTTCGCGGATGTAGGTGATCAGGAGATCCGTCTCCTCGATGTACAGACCCGAGGTGAAAATGATCGGGTCCTCCGGGGTGTAGGTCGCTTTCCAAAACGGCAACGACGGGGGGAAACGAGCGCAGCTTTTCATGTCGGGATCCGCCTCCGTGCGCGCGCCGTCGATCGCCTTCAGGTGCGGGACCATTCCACACTTCGTTACCGAAAGCGTCCACTCGCCAAGCCACAGCATCGCTTCTCCGTAGACGGAAGGCTCACCGGAGTAGTCTCCAGCGAGCAGCGTCGACCGGATCGAAACCGCGATCTTCCGCCAGGACTGGTAGTCCTTTTCGCGGCATCTTCGCCCGAACACGTTCACCGGACACGGTGACTCGATCGAGTGATTGAGATCGTTGACTATCGACATGGCGAGTTAGGCCCCTACGACTTTTCGGTGCGGAGCTCCCCGTCATTCTCGACCACGATGGCCCACAAGGTACCGTCGGGGCTGTAGCACTCGGCGACGACATCCCTCTTTGGTGCTGCTTTTTTCTTGGGTGTTTTTTTCTTTGCCATGATCTCAGACCTTTCGCCTTCCGATTGTACCAGTGTTACCGATCGTGATCTCCCACGACTGCCCGTCCGGGCTCGGGAGCACCGGGCCGGCTATGACCGGGTCCGGGGTTACCCCGCGAAGCCATGCCTCGTAGGCGGCGTTCGTGTCCGTCACCGCCGTGTCAAACTCTCGCTCGGTCATCTGCACCCACGGAGGCGGGCGGCCGTCTGCGGGCTCGTACCGGAGCGGGCGACCGGGAACGTCGGGGTTTATGAGCACGTCTAGCATCAGGACCCCCACGCGATGAAATCTATGTCCAGGTCGGCAAGGTCCCCTCCAGCCGCAAAAGAGCGAAGGCGGTGCGCCATCGGAAAGGTCGAGGCGGCGGGCTGGATCTCCGCTGCGGTGATTTGGTCGAAAACCTCGTCGTCAAAAAACGGAACGATGGCATCGCCCTGGTGCAGAAAGCCCGCCGTATGGAAGTCGTTATCGTATGGACCGAGATCGGCAACCGGGGCACTCACCCCGGCCCGCGTGGCCAGGCAGATCCACCGCTGGAGAACCGGACTGAAAATAATATGCGGACCGTTTTGGATTACGCCAGATGAAGATGCCCACGACGAAATCCCCCCAACACAGCACTCGTAAGTGCCAGCGGTAGGCTCTGGGCCGTTTGACCTAAACCGAGAAGCGAAAATCGTGGGGCGATCCGCTCCGTAGCAGTCTATGCCCAATGCCCCCACCTCCAACCTTCGCGCGATCCCCTTGGTCGAAACTGGGTCTGCGTTGAGGGTGATCCTCCAGAGCCCGCGAGTGATGACGTCGCCTGCGTCGGGAGCCACGGCTGCTGACGTCGACACGGCGCCGCCGGTCGCGGTCGTCAAATACCCCGTTGCCGACCTGGCCGACAGTTCGACGCCTACGAACGTCTCGAAATTGATCGGGCCACGTACCAGCGAGAGAAGCCCAGGCGGAACGCCAGGCAACGCCAGCCCGCAACCGGGCCAAACGAAGTCGCCGCCCCTGTCGCGCTGCTCAGGCACCTACCGATCGTCCCTCACGTATTTGATCACCGGCAACATATCGACGGTGACGTTCCCGCCGATCCGGTGCGCCATGAGGATCAGCGGCCAGTAAAACTCCGGACTGCGCGCAGGGAAATCCCACCCCGCGCCGTTATTGCTGGATCGAACTAGCGCCTCAGTTGCCGCCGGCGCGAAAAAACCCAGATCTGCATCGATCGGATTTCGGAGCCCCGCCGCCGGGATAAACTTTCCGTTCTTTACAGGTAGCAGCGGGTTCTCGGGATCGATGAATCCGACATACCACTCAGGCGCAAGCGCGGCCACGAAGCGTTCGGTTGTCACACTCCGACTCTGCAACGTGAAACGCTCGAGCCGAGGGATATAGCCGGGCAGCGCTTCCGGTCGCCACAGGATCCCGTGATTCTCCGGAGCGGTCGGGAACGGCCCGAACGGACCCCACGGCTTGACTGGCGGCTGCCCGCGCGGCCAGCAATGGAGCGGATGCGAGTCCGGCTCGCCATGCGGTGCGGCGCCCTCGTCGATGCTCTCGTCGTACTCGCTCATGCGATCACCCGTACGCGAACGCGGCTGCCTTCGCCAGCGTCACCATCTCCGATTGACTGAGTGAGGGAAGGCGGGACGGCTTGTCCATGGCCCACCCGCGCTCCCATCCGAGTTTGGCAGCGCGGTCCTCGAGCTTTTTCGCGCTGTTTTTGATCGACTCCTTGTTTCCCATCTTCGAAGGGTTGCCCCACCCGATGTTTAGGCTCGCAAAGGAGTTCGCGTAGTTTTTCCAGCCCATGAGGCCCTTGGCAAAACTGTGCGCCATGGCGACGGCGACGCCGGGATCTTTGGCCATGAGCGGGCCTCGAGCGTTGATAAACGAGATCGGAAACCGAAAGCGTCCGCCCTTCAGAATGCCTACCGGTCCGAGCATCTGAAACAGACCCGCCGACCCGAAAGCCCAGTCATCAGGATCCGTGTCGAGACGCTTGAGATTCTTGCGGTTGCGATTGACCGACTTCTGCGCATATCCGGCCTCTTTCGCCGTTCGATTCATCGCGTTGGGATTGAACCGACTCTCTCGCTTCGCGGTCTGTTCGAAAAACCGTAGCCAGTCATCCCCGATCCCGCTCGCCACCACTGCGCGACGAAACGCAAGGCGCCTGGCGTCTGTGGTGGCGGGCACAATGATCGTCTTCCTACGGAATAGGTAGTAGGCGGAGGTTCCGATTGCTGCCCCACCCGCAACCGCGAGGGCGCCGATGAGCAGGATCGGGACCACGCCTAATCCTTCTCCGTGCCTCCCGGCCAGGTTCCGGCGTCGAGCATCGCCATGGCCGCGGCCAGCGAAAGCAAAGTGCAGCCGCCCACGATCGCGTCGATGTACTTATCGGACGCGCCCGTCATCCCCGGGAGCTCGAGATCGCGAAACATTCGCTGTGCGCGCTTGATCTCTTTCTTGCTCTTGCTCGACTTCAGATCGTCCGTAACATCGAAACCGAGCGCCCGGAAATCCTCGATCACGGGCTCGGGGCTATCGTAGCGCGAGGCATCAGAAGTCTGGCCAGTGCGATCGCAAATATAGCCCGTGACCTCGGCGCCGTCCGCCACGTCGTCGTCGTCGAGAGGTGCGGGCTCGGGGGCAGGCTCAGGGTCGCCGTTCCACCACCCGGCCAGCATGCCGTACAGCGCGACACTCCCGGCCACGACACCCCCGACGACAACGATCGGGATCACTGGGTGAATGGCGAGCAGAAACACGGCTAGAGCATCCTCGCGCGCGTGACTCGGATCATGCCATCGCCGGGGAGTTCGCCGCCCGGGCCTGGCTCCGGCATCAGCAGTTTGGCGATCGCGCCCGCGGCCGCGAGTTCCCCTTTGCCAGCGGACCCCGCGTCTTCCCATTCCTCTCTGCCTGATCGTCGGATCTGCGCAATGAAGCGCCAGCAAGCCCACCGGATCCGCCACTCCCCGCGCATGGGAACAGAGCCTGACCTGACCTTCACACCGCGAAGGCAGGTGTAGGTTCCGCCCGTGAGGGCCAATACGATCGGGATTGCATAAAGGAACATCGAGCCTACTCCTCGCACCCACAAGCGGTTTCACGATAGTCGCGCAGCGGATCGACCATGTCGCCGTCGATCAGCAGTTGCGGCGGGCTCCCTGGTTGCGGGACCACATCCACCTGGCAGCCCTTGCGGGCCTCCGCTGCACCCCTGTACGCGATGATCGAAAGTGGGCAGCCTCGACCCGCACGCTTGAGTTTCCCGGCCGAGACGGGCGGCATGGCCACGTCGAGTTTGATCCCTGCACAGTGCGCGCAGCACTCGTCCGCGGCGGTGAGTTCCGCGGCGCCCTTCTCGGCCAGACGTGCCACGATCTTCGCGGACCGCTTGTCCCCGGTGTCCTCGGATTTGAGGATCACGCAGCCGCCTGAACATCCCGTGTGACTCACACCCCTCGAGCCCCGACCGGAAAACCGGTACGGGGCCGTCGGGGCTCTGCGTGCACGCAGGCCTAAGCGGCTACACCGCTGTACATCTGGCGCGCGTAGGCGAACGCGTCTCCGGGAACCTCGAGATCCTTGGAGAGCACGATCGCCCACCCAAACCCCTGGAAGGTTGCCCCGGCTGCACTCGCTATGTTCAGCGTCAACGGACGCTCGCGCTCCATGACCCCGACCTGCGTCCACGGGAAGGTGTTGACCCCCGACTGGAACGCGTTGGGATTGAAGTCCGCTGCCGTGTAGGTTGGCGACAGAAGCGAACCCTCCGCATTGGCCACGGCGCCAGCCGGATTGAGGACCGTGTCGCCCTCGATCTGCGCCTGTTTGCCGGTCTGTGGGTCGTCGATCGTCATCGTAATATCACCCGACCCGGTGAAGTCGAACGCCAGCGGGATCATGGGCTGCAGCGGGCCGAGCTCGAAGGCCGCGGTGCCACCGACTCCGAGGGTCGTGGCGTTCAGTCGCAGCGGAACGATCGACCCAGGCGGGAACATCCCGTCACACCACGAGTCGGGAACCTCCGCCATGCCTCCGCCGATCGATCGGTAGCCCTTCGCGCAGAGCGAGATCACTTGCGGGCGACCCGATCCGAAACGCGAGAGGTGGTAGCGGAGCGCCGCCTCGGGTACGCGACCCTTCCGGTCCGTCGCGATCCCGAGCATGGTGCCCCGGCTCGACTGCGCGGCCGCGTTCGTATTCGCGGTGAGAAGAGTCAGCGAGCGGTCTCGAGAAACTGGCCCGGTGATCGGAAGCGGGTTCAGCTGGGCGAACAGTCGAGCGAGACTGAAATCCGCGGGGATGTAGTCGCCGTTCAGTCCGGTCCCCTCCGCGTGGATCGTTTTGTTCGTCTGACCGCTCTCGATCGTCATGCTCAAGTTGGCATTCGCCGTCATGAACAGAGACAACGGCAGGATCGTTTGGTTCGGATCGACCTGCGCGCTCACCCCGGTGGCGAGGCCCGCGATGTTTTCGAACAGGTTCAACGCGACCAAACATCCGGGGTTTGCCTTGCCGGGGCAGACGCCGACTTCGCCTTCCGAGTAACCCGCGACCTTCAGGATCGCTGCGATGTTTTTCGTGATCGGCGGAACGCGAACTGGAGCTTGAGCCATCTTCTTTATCCCCTTCGTGTGCCCCGGGGCCGCTTCAAAATAGATCTACGAGTCGGAGACTATTCTCCGACCGCTTCTCTACCGGCGGACGTCAGGTGCACCATCTGGTACGTACGAATCGCGGTTGCCCCGTTCCACATTCCTGAGAACGGAGCGAGCAAAAGCTGTGTCCATGGAAAGGACGGGCCGAGGGCTGCGCGGAGCAAACTGCCGGCGCCACCGACCAGCATCAGAGCGGTCGTCTTGCCCGGTGTGCTCGCCATCGCGCCAGTCCCGGCTGCGCCGAGATTGGCCACCACTTCGGAGCCCATGTCCATGATGCGGGGGGACCATCCTTCGACGAGAGGGGCCATCTCCGCCCTGGTGAGCTTTTCCATGTGCCCGCAAGAATGAAGCGGCCCGCTGATCGCGTCAAGTGCTAATGTTCGCGCATGCCCGAAACGGCCAGCGGCGCGAAGAATACGCAAGATCCGGACGCAATTTTGGACTCATTACTAAGCCCCGTGGGGCAGGGGTCAGGGGGGCGCCCTGGGGCCGACAAGGACAACGCCGATCAGCGATGGGTCGACGCCCTCAAAATCAACGCCAAAAAGATCGCAAGACTCGAGATCAAATGGCGTCGCGGAGCCTCGCCATACGAACCGATCGAAGGGCTCATGTTCGACGTGCCCAGCTACGATCCGGAGGCCGACGAGGAGAAGGAACCTCGCAACGGCGACGTCTCCCAGTGGGCACGAAAGATCGCGGACGCGCTTTGGTATCGCGCGTGGGTGTGGGCGACCGAGAATCACACGAAGTACATCGACGCCCAGATCATCGGCCTCGAGTGGAGCGAAACGAAGGGTCGTTACGTCGAGATCAAGGGCTGCAAGGTTGCCGCGCAGATGGAAATCTCGACCGGCCACTCGACCGCGCTCGACATTGCTGAAGGCGGCGACCCGCAGCTCGCCATGATCGTTTTCCTCGTCGGTGCGATGGAGCGAAAGGAGGAGCGGGACCGAAGGCGCGACGAGGTTACGGACAAGGTTTTCGAGGCGGCCGGCCGATCGATCGATCGATCGATGAGCATCGCCGACAAGGCGATCGCACGCATGGACAAAATGAGCGAGACCGAGCTCGCCGACCGCAAGGAGTCACGCGACCTGCTCGCGCGCATCGTCCAGATCGACGCGATCAGCAAAAACGTCGGACAGGCACTCACCGATCTCGCGCCCGGACTGAACGACCTCATGAAGTCGTGGGGGCAGCCGTCGACCACCGGGAAAAGCTACACGGATCTAGCCGGCGATCTACTCTCGACGATCACGGCCGAGCAGGTCTCCGCCTTCCAGAAGGGTGGACTCGGCGACGTCATCGACGACATGAAAAAGATCCTCGAGAAGCTCAAGACCGACATCCCCGACTCGGAAAAGGACGGCGTCGTCCAAGCCTTTGCGCGGATCCTTCACTCGAAGGGGAAGCTACTCGAGCCGATCATGACGGACCGGCAGCGTCAGTTAGCGGTTGCGATCTTGCGTAAGGCGGGGCTGGCCCACTAGTCGATCGCGGACGCCCTCGAGGATCTTCGCGGCGCGCTTCTCGGCCGGCGACCCTTCGCCGTCGCCCTCGAGCTTCGAGATCTCCGAGTCGAACATCTCGCGAAGATTGTCGCCGGTGTCCTCGCGCACCTCCCCGATCCACTGCTCGGGAGTCTTACGCGACAACCTTCTCACCGTCCCGCGTCGGGGCGGGCTCGC
>SDBV01012891.1_pt1 | contig 10673 bp, 10 predicted proteins | sample 2277081 | NCBI WGS metagenome assembly SDBV01 (sample SAMN10402039, study PRJNA504765) | marine sediment metagenome | isolation source: marine sediment core GS10_PC15, 223 cmbsf | place: Arctic Ocean: Southern Knipovich Ridge | collected 2010
TTTGGTTTGCAAGAACCTCCACAACAATTATTTTTAGAATTTTTATTTTGATTTTTTCCTTTTGCTGCATTTTGATATGTATCTCTTACCTCTCTTTTCACATCTTCTTCACTTTTAGAAGATTTTTGATGTGTAGCGGTTACTTTGCTTTGCATAGTTCTTTCGAATTTATTTTTGTTTATAGTAACATATTGAACTAATTCGATTTTGGGAGGTTGATAATAATAATCCATAAAAACTCCTTTAGTATGGTTAATATATGGACATATGTATATGCAAATGTATTTAATATGTCAAAAACATTCCTTAGAAAATTATTAGGATGGTTATCAATTATGCTGATACAGGAGCGCCTTTTGAACCTAGTTTATCCGTAGATTTTGAAATCTTGAGATTGATTTTTGTTACGAGAGTCTACTGTAAAAAATTAAAGTTAGAGATTTTTTTGGTTTTGCTTATGGGACATTGGTGGGACAGCAATACCATAACATTATCAAATTTTCTCAACATATATCAATAAATATTTCAAACCAAAGCACCGGGTATTTAGATTGATAGATATTGAAAAAGGTTGCTGAAGATTGTATTCCGACTGACTGTAAATCCCTCCTCTTCGGAGTCCGCCCATTCAAATCCAACCGCCCCCATTCCTCTACGAAAAACTTATTAAAAAATAGCACTGATTACTTAAATGTTTTTAAATGTTAATATTAATAATATTAAAATAGCAATTAATTCATTTAAGTTGAAATTATAAGAGAAATGATTATAATAATTAACAATTATTTAATTATTTAGAGGTTATAATGAAAAAGATTCTGTTTTTAATTCTATTGGTTGGAGCTACAGCAACCTTACTAGCAAATCCAAAACAACAGACATATGTAGATCAAGAAAAAATATTACTGCAAAATCAACAAATGCCTGATACACCGGAGATCAAATACAAGAATATTAATGACACTTCCTTTAATTACAGTGCTATAGGGGGCTCAATTGCTACAATACTACCTCTTTTTGATATTGGCATAGGGCATCGAGAAAAATATAATGATTTTGCGATGGATACATCTCTTCGTCTTTCTACTCTTGTGCTAGCTAGTAGTCTAGAAGGAGAACTTAAATTTTTGAAATATTTTGATAATACTTATGTAGGTGGCGGCCTAAGCGCTGGAGCAACATTTATAACTGTTATTCCATATGCATTAGGAGCAAAACCGTTTATTACTGTTGGAAAAGAAAATAAAAAAAATTTTCATGAGATTGATCTAAGTGTGATAGGAGTTTCTACTTCTGGACCTTATATTGTGCCAACAGTTAGATATAGCTATGGAATAAAATTTTAAACACATTAAATGGCACACTAATGGCACAGTAATTCAAGAATAACTATGAATAATCAAGAAAAGCAAAGAAACTAATTTTTATTTAACACTCTTATTATTATTTCCTTAAGTATCTTGATCAATCCTAGAGAGTATATTTGATAAGACTGTAAATCTCTCCTCTTCGGAGTACGTTGGCTCAAATCCAACCGTCCCCAAATTTTCTATTTTAAAGAGCTATTAATTAATGCCTTATTAATTGAAATCATTTTTTAATTTTTAACTAGGAACTTCTTAGCTTCCTAGTGCTTCCGTGTTAAATTCCTAGTAATTTAATAAATGAGATAAATTTTATGATTGCTGATTTTTTTTAATATTTTGATAAGGGGCGCTCTACGATTGCCGAGTATCTTATACATATTTTTGAAACTGGAGAACTCAATGAAAAAGCAGTATGTCGGAATTTCCGACAAACTGCGAAAGATGGGAAAGAATATGAGACCAAGTTTTATAATCTTGATGTGATTATAGCGGTAGGTTTTCGGGGCAATTCTCTTCGAGCAATACAATTCAGACAGTGGGCTATAGGTGTTTTACGGGATTATGCTATTCGGGGCTATATTTTGGATAAGGAACGCTTGAAAAATGGTATTTTTCTATAGTCGATATCATTCAAGTATTAACTCATCAACCTAAATTTCAAGTAGCTAGAAATTTCTGGAAAGTTTTAAAAAATCGTTTGTCCAAAGAAGGCAATGAGTCGGTTACAAAATGTAACCAACTGAAAATGGAAGCATCCTAGTTGTCTACACGGCAAATTGCTGAAAGTAGCGTAGCCCCCCTCTGTCAGCGTAGTTGTCGCTTTTAACTAAATAAAAGAGTTTATTTAATTGTAGATCAAATATTCAAAAAGACTTATCTTATTAATATTTTATATTCATTTTACGATAAATTAGCTATTATAAAGTATTATTTCCTTTTCCTCTGGCCTACTCTCCTCATCTAAAGCTGCAGATAGTAGGTCAGAAATGTGCGAGACCATAACCTGGGAGGCAAATTATGACAGCACTAGTGGCAGAAATTACTTGGACTCATCATGAAGCTCTCTTAACAAAATGCGTAGAGTTTATTAGATGAAAATCTATATTTCTAATTAAAGTTTATAGACTTCTCTTTTTCAAAAAAACGATTAATGGATAATGAGTTGCGATTTTTCTTCCAAAATACTAATAATATTAGTATGATAGAAGAAAAACGACAAGTATAAGTATGAAGCTAGATTTATTTTTTGCTAATAATCCTGTTTTTACAATTAAAGATCTAAAAAATTTTCTTGGATTCGACTGTAAGAAAAGTTCAACACTTAGCAATTTACTTCAATATCACCAGAAACATGGACATATTTTACTTATACGTAGAGGTTTGTATGCAGTAATACCCAAAGAAGCTCAAGGATTTAAGAATTTTATAGATCCTTACCTTGTGGCTAATAAATTGTCAGAGGATTCTGTTCTTGCCTATCAAACTGCTTTGGCTCTTCATGGAAAGAATAATACTATAAGCAATCTTTTCTATTACTTAACTCGGACTCGAAAAAAAAAGGATTTCGAATTTCAAGGAAATATCTATCGAGCTGTTTCCATTCCTTCTCCTTTAATAGAGATTGAGATAGGGATTGTCAGTATAAATCGGCTAGGGTTGAATATTTACTTAACTTCATTGGAAAGAACGTTTGTTGATGTTTTAGATCGACCTTATCTTTGTCTATCCTGGGAAGAAATTTGTCGATCAATAGATAGTATTGAGTACATGGACTTAGATGCAATTTTAAAATATACTTCGCTTCTTCACAAATGTACGACAGCTGCTGTTGTAGGTTTTTTCTTAGAGATGCACAAAGAGAAGTGGCATGTCTCCTTAGCACATTTAGACAAATTGCAAAAAATTTGTCCTAAAAAACCCTTTTATTTAAAACGGGCTATGAAAGGACCTCGAAAACTGATTCATAAATGGAATTTAATCGTTCCGCAATCATTTCTAGATAAGAATTGGGAAGAGCCTCATGAAGACATCTAAGCAAGAATTACTGAAAGAGTCTCGGATGGCAAGGTTTCATCCAGAGATTTTAGAAAAGGTCTGGTGGTTATTTGAAATTCTGGAAGAAATCAGCCATCATCCTTTTTTGCAAAATCGAGTTGCTTTGAAGGGAGGAACTGCTCTTAACTTGTTTTATTTTAATGTTCCTCGTCTCTCTGTTGATATTGATTTGAATTATATTGGATCTACAGAGCGAAGCGAGATGCTTTTAGAAAGGCCTATGCTAGAAAAAGCTTTGGAAGCTGTATTTTCGAAAATAGGAATTGTCACTCATCGTATTCCTAAAAAACACGCGGGAGGGAAATGGCAATTAAAATATCCCTCACATCTTAACGCTCAAGGTAATTTGGAAGTCGATCTTAATTATATGTTTCGTCTTCCTATTTATGAACTTGAAAGGAAAGATTCTCAGTTAGTAGTAGGGCACATAGCTAAAAATGTTCTTCTTATGAATTATCAAGAAATTGTAGCAGGAAAATTGACAGCATTATTAGCCAGAGAGGCATCTAGAGATCTTTTTGATTCCTATAATTTGTTATTGAACGATAATTTGAATTTCAATCAATTACGGTTGATCTTATGTGTATATGGAGCTATGAGTTCTATTGATTTTAGAACAATATCTCCAGATAACATTGCTTTTGAAAGAAAAGAATTATCTCAAAAATTAATTCCAGTCTTAAGGATTGATCAGCAACAATGGAAAAACAGTGCATCTTTTTATGTTGAAAGATGCCGAGAAAAGCTTGGAAATATACTTCCTTTTGTAGGTCAAGAGCGAAAGTTTTTAGATTGTCTTTATGGAGAAGGAAAGATCGATGCATCTCTTTTAACTCAAGATCCTGATCTTATTGAAAGAATTCAAAATCAGCCTCTTCTAAAATGGAAGGCTTATCTTGCTTTGAAAAATCAGCCTGTTTCATGAATTTGTTTTGGTTGGTTAATTTCTTAAAAAATTATGCAATTTTTACCCACTCTGGTATAAAAAAATAATTTAAGCGATAAGTATGCTGACAATCACCGGAGCTGAACTCATATATTTTAGGAAAGCAAGTTGATTTAATTTAGAAATCAAAATGCAAACCAAAATTGAGTCCTTGTAAAATCAAGTCATTGTTTTGGGCGCCAGAAGCATCAGAAAATATTTGGAGGTGATTAAGCCAATCCTCGATCTCGTAACCAAGTTTTAGATTGAAATGAGATCGATCGTGATTAAAATTGCAATCCCATCCAAACCCCATGAAACTATGCAGCACTAAAGATCCAAAGTTGCGATCTAATGTTATGAGGTGAATTATAGTAGCTAAATTATCGACGTATCTATCTCGAATCGACCAGTGACCCCAAAGATACCCCGCCTCAAACTGACCAATAAAGCTAAAAGAATGTTTTCGAATAGTTCCAAAACACCATTTCCCAGTTACTCCTCCTTTAGGACCTACTCCATGAAATTTTTGTTTTAAATTCTCTGATGCAGAGAAAAAGAAAAGGTTGAGAAAATTGGGGATTGTCCAATTGGAGTTGATATCTTGGTGAATCCAGCCTCCTCGTAGTCCTATGGATGGTCGGAAAAAAAGATATTTACTGACTAACAAGTTTCGTCCCAAATCCCAGTCAAATATGTTATAATTGAGATTTAAGCTGGCTTTTCCTGTAGAAAAAGGCTCTAGAAGAGAAAGTCTAGCCGCTAAAAAAGCTGGCATAACGGATCCGCTTGTATGGTCGGTTGCTTTGGATTGAAACCTGGTATATTTTACTTGCGTATCCCACAGATCATGCTCCATGTTGTATCCAAGGCCGATGCAGAAGCCAGGATCCCAATCAAAGGAAAATGTTTTATAGGTAGTTTGTAAGGAGCTTTGATTAGGTTTAAGGGTAAATGCCCAGTCTAAGGTTTCGCTAGTATGCCAATAGAGTGCATTAGCAAAAACGTCGAGAGTTTTTCTTTGAGCTTTTGGTTGGAGGGAAAGATTTGAAGATCCGTCATCTGCATGGATGCTTCTCATGATAATCATGAAAAAAACAGAGGCGATACTAAGTATAGCCCGAAAATTATAACTAATCATTATCATTACTCCTTAAAAATCTAATCGACAATTGAGAGTTAGTCCTTGCAAAGTTAAATCGCCATGCAAACGCTGAAGTTGGAAGGTAGCCAATCGAAGTTGATTCAACCAAATTTGCATTTCATATCCGAGCTTTGTAGCAAAGTGCGACTTATTTGCATGGAAGTTAACATTCCATTCGATTCCCATAAATCCTCTAAACATCAAAGCTCCTAGCGTCGAATTTTTCATGTTAACAGAAGATGTTTGGGAGGCTGTATTTTTGTATACATCGCTACAACTCCACGTTCCCCACATTGTTGCTACAGAAAAATCACCAAAGAAATCGAAAAAACTGGATCCAAAATTGCGAATTCTCCACTTAGTATTGATCCCTCCTAAAGGTCCAATGCCCCAAAAATTGTTTTTCAAACTCTCGCTTCCAGAATTGCTCGTGAGAACGTGGTTAATAGTCAGGTTGTAGTACTGTCCATGGATTGATTGGTTGATCCAGCCACCTTTTACACCCAAGAATGGACGTAAAAACAACTCTCTGCTTATCCAATAGCTTTGTCCTAATTCCCAATCAAACATATTGAAAAGAAGACTCCATTTCACGCTCATGCTCCGAGGTGTATCACCGCTTAAAAAGGCAGCAAAAAATTCTGGAGTAATAGAGGCATTGGACTTAAAGGGGATTGTATGTTTAGCACTTGTATGAAACCAAGTCCAATGTAGCGAGGTGTCCCATCGATCCTTTACCAAACTGTATCCCGTTCCTATTCGAAATCCATAATCCCATTTAAAATTGAACCCTAGTGCTTCCCAGCTGCTAGTATTATTTCCGATAGTGATAACATCTGCCCAAATAGAAGAAACTTCTTCTGAAGCTAGCCAAGCTAGAAAATCCGCTGAAAAAATCAAGTTACTAGAAGATTTCTGTGTATATGTGGGAATATTTGGCAAGCTACCCAGATTGCTTTTTGCAGCATAGAGTTTCGGAAATGCTGATATTAGCAACATTATGAAGAGAAGTATTCTTCTTTTAGAAATCGAAGTAAAACTCAAGTGTTCCTCCTTGCAATGTTAGCTGATTCACTAGTCTTCCTGTCGTAAAGGAATAAAATTGAAGTTGATCTAACCAAAATTGCATTTCATAACCCAATTTTATAGAAAATCGGTATCTATTTTGGCTTAAGTTAGCATCCCACCCAAATCCCATAAATGTTCTCAGCATTGAAGAGCCACTGTTGATATTCTGAAGATCGACAGAAATTTGCTCTGAGATATCATTTTGAAAGACATCTCCAAACGACCAATGTCCCCACATAAGAGCTCCAGAAAAATCACCCAATAAATAAAATTGGCTTTGAGTACTAAATAGATTCCATTTGGCATTGATGCCTGCTTTGGGGCCTATACCCCAGTAGTTATTTTTGAGATTCTCAGTGCCAATATTAAAAAATTCAGAACTAGAAAGAGCTGGATTGAACCACTTCGTCTTAATAGATTGATCTATCCATCCTCCTTTTATGCCTAGAAATGGATGTAGAGTTAATGATTTGTTGATCCCAAATTTACGACCTAGCTCCCAATCCAACATATTGAAATGTATTGTCCAGTCGATGCTAGCTCTCTGATAAGCGGGACCAGAGAGACCAGACCCGTCCGTATTGTTGACATAAAAATTGCCTAAATACGTAGAATGAACAGCTCCAGGTGTGCTTGATATATTATCTTTTCCTCGAGTATGAAACCATGTATAGTAGACCTCAGTATCCCACTGATCGTGTTTCATTCCGTAACCTACTCCAACCCTAAAACCCGGGTCCCATCCAAAATTGACTTGCTGTATGTTATTAGAAGATGTGGGGCTATCGGATGTAATCTCTTCAGCCCAGGCATCTGCTCCTGCTTCTCTAGCAGTCCAGAAAATAAGATTGGCAAAAATATCAAAATCTTTAGAGACGCGGGGGGATGGATCAGAAATATTTATCAATCCATTATTACTTTCTTGTATATTTACAGATGAAGCCATAGCATTTAACACAAAGCAGAGAGCCACAGCGAATATACTGAAAAAGCGGCTTATTTTCAAACGAGAACTCCTTACTAAATTGCTGATTGTATAAACAACTCAACTTTTTTCACTTCCTTCAGGAAGGGTTTTTATGAAATTTTCTAAAATAAAAATTTACCTATCTGAATGAATAAAAGCCAGTCAAAAGTTCTCTGAATGCGTCTATTTGATATTTAATTTAAATCCAAATCAATTTTCTCTATTTTCTTAACAGCTTTCAGAAAATGATGCTCTACAGGTGAAAGAGTGTCTGTAATTAATTGATCCTTATATTTTTTATGTTCATTCATAGCTTTTTCTATAGCGTTATCGTGGCTAATTTTTCCAGAATGAGAAAGAATATCTTTTTCTGTCATTCGCAAAAAATCATCTAGTTTAAGAATCCAATCTTTCATATGCATTCTTTTATGATTTAATGCCTGAAGTTCAGCAAAATCCAGGTACATAGAAACAAGACGATTAAGAATATTTAATTCTTCAGCATTTAAATAGTTTTTCGCAATACCAATATCAGCTTCACTAAAGTGTTTTCCTATCCAAGAAGTAAGGCCCATATTAGGTTTTTTAGCATCTACTCTTGAATAGATGATTTCAGCAGCTGTATTGCCATGAGCAGCCCAATGCATTTTATTTTGAATAGTAGCAAAAAAGCTTTTCGATGTTTCTGTACTTTGATTATAATCAATGCTAGTGGCGTAAATATCAAGAACCTTGCGCCAAAATACTTTTTCAGAGGAACGAATATCACGAATACGAGAAAGAAGTTCATCAAAATAACTGCCCCCTCCCAAACGTTTCAATCTATCATCATCTAAAACAAAACCTTTGATAAGATACTCTTTCAATCTTGCTGTTGCCCATATGCGAAACTGAGTGCCTCTATGCGAACTAACGCGGTACCCTACAGAAATAATAACATCTAAATTATAATGCTCTATTTCACGAGCAACCTCACGGTTTCCTTCCTTTTGAACTTTCCGGAATTTCCGGACAGTTGAATCTATCTGTAACTCTCCCTCTTTAAAAATATTTTGGATATGTTCAGAAACGGTTCTTTTATCTTTATCGAATAGTTCAGACATTTGAGCTTGAGTCAGCCAAACAGTTTCATCTATAAGATGAACTTCTATACAGGGCAGTCCCTCTTCCGTTTGATATAAAATAAGTGAATTATCAAGGGAGCGATTATTCATAAATAACTTCATTTATATAAAACAAATAATTTACAAAAGATTCTTAATAAAAACCAGTATTTATTAGTGAACGTTCCAATTTTTAACTCAAACATATCAACTTGTTCTGAATGCGTTCAACCATCCCAAATTTTTGTATTGAAAACCTTTCAAATAAATTCACTTAATAAAGTCTTGAAAAAAAAACATAGAAGAGTGTAAATTTTATCGCTTTATATAAGTAGGTAAGTCATGAAATTATTAATGCTAGTTGTCTTTGTTTTTGTTTCCTTTGGTTCATTAAATGCTTTTGCTCAGGACGTTCCCAAATTAACGCTGAGTTCTTCAGCAAAAATTCGGAAACCAGCAGATGAATTGCAACTTAAAATTGGGGTGATTACTCGAGCTGTTACAGCAGAAGAGGCGCTTGAAGAAAATAGCTTTAAAATGAGAAATGTTATAGATAATTTAGAAGCGGCTGGATTTAATAAAGATGATTATGAGACGAGTCAATTTTCTATAAATCCAACCTATACGCCTTATCCGAAGAATCCTCCTGCAGACTGGAGACAAACTATAAATGGATATGAAGTAACCAACTCAATTCTCATTCATACAGGCAAACTTGATATGGCGGGCAAAATAATCGATTTATCCAATAAGGCGGGAGCCAATAGTATTAGCGATGTGCGATTCGGTTTGCGCTATGCAAGAGATTATTGGACTGAGGCTCTAGAAGCTGCGGGATCTAATGCAGTCAAAGATGCTAAGGCAATTGCTAAAGCCACGGGTGTTCAGCTGGTTCGTGTTTTGTCGATCTCTCTCAATAATACTCAAGTAAGATCTCCGCAGGTTAATCTCGAGTGTTTTGCAAAAGCCGGAGCTAGTGAAATGGCGCCTCCCATTGAACCCGGAGAGGTCTCTATTGAGGCAAATATTACTCTGGTTTATGAGATTGATTAGTTAACTCTTTCTAGCTAAAAGTTCTAAATGATATTAAAAATCAAATTGAGTGTTTGCCAGTTATAGAATCTACACAAATTTTAATAATACAAATATTATTAATAGCTTTTTCTGAATATTCAAAATTGCCTTTTCCCATGTATTTATTCATGAGGATATCTAGAGATTTTTTCTTTTCTGTAAAAGACTCAATAAAAAAAGCTTTTCCAAATCCAATAACGCTCTGATATTTCATTGAGTTATCACATGGTTGGTCTGATTTGATTAGTTCAATATTAGTATCAACTTCAAAACAAACATTATTGTTTTGATGTAGGATATCGATTTTCATTCCTTCTTTTGCAGAATGTATATAGAGTGTATTTTCTTTATAGACAAAGCATACAGGAATAACATAGGGCATATCTTTTTGACATAACCCAAGTCTACATATTTTAGCTTTGTCTAATATTTCATGTATTATTTTTTCTTCTGTAATTTCTTTGTCTTTTCTGCTCATAAAAAATATAGTTTGGGTTAATTTAAGGGTTTATTTTGAGCATAATATTTTTTAAACTTTTACAAATTCCTTTGGTAATGCTTCACTGTAATCAGGACCTGTAAATTTGATTGTTCTAGAAGGCGTATAATTGTAAAAATTACTCATATCTAAATTATCACGTACCCAACGAACAGAAGTAAAAACAAAAAAGAGCCTCGTGGCGTAGTTGCCTTTTGCTGTTTTAAAAACAGGAACTCTAGAATCCCAAAAAAGTAAAAAATCTTCAGCTTTCATGATTGAAGTTGTAAATCCATTGTTCCACATGTTAAAAAATTTTAAAATAAATCTTGTAATCTTTCCAACCCAATGATTTTCGTAATACTCTTTTTTATCAATCATGGCAAGAAAACCCTTTCCTTTAGGGAAGGGATGAATTGCCATCCATTATTATCTTAAAAATAACCTTGAAAATTCTGTCATTTTACGGCAGAGATGAGAGGCTAAAAGTTA
>SDBV01012892.1_pt1 | contig 10673 bp, 9 predicted proteins | sample 2277081 | NCBI WGS metagenome assembly SDBV01 (sample SAMN10402039, study PRJNA504765) | marine sediment metagenome | isolation source: marine sediment core GS10_PC15, 223 cmbsf | place: Arctic Ocean: Southern Knipovich Ridge | collected 2010
ATCAGACGAATATCTGCGAGAAGCTGGATGTCCACTCCAAGGCCGGGCTTATCAAATATGCCTACAAGAAAGGCATCGTGAAGATCGACACATAATTGATTAAAGCTGGGAGACTAAAAGCCCTCTTTTAAGAAAAAACTTCAATGCAAATAATATTTCAATTTTCAAAGTTACTACAGTCATCAGCACTGGACTAATAGTCTGCCCCATGACAGAAGACGTCTTTTCTTGAATGGGAGTAGATAAGACGTGAGATTAAACAGTGACACATCCCATTTGTTCTCTTCAAATCTGAACAAACAAGGCCGCCTGATGCAGGGGCGGCCTTTGTTAATATTTAATGGCTGATGCCGGAAGATTTAGATATCTACATCAATAAAACGCGAGTTTGTATGCTTGTTTGTCTCCTCAGCGTTCTGGCTACAGTCCTTGATGCAGTCCTTGATGCTCTCAAGGGCCTGCTCCTCGGTAACGCCCTGCGCCCAGCAGTTGGGGAACTCCGGCACCCAGACCGTATAACCTTCCTCATCTTCTTTGATATTAATCTTGTATTTCATGACTTCCTCCTGCCTAATTATACACCTTTCATTTTCAAGCACAACCTCGCCTGATGTATGGCCGTGTATGTTGTTTGGAAATGCGGCTAACTTATTTTTTTAAAGGGCAAGCCGATTGAATCTGCCAACTGCTTATGAGTGATATCCCCGCCAAAAGTATTAAGCGCGCTGCCAAGCTCCGCATCCTCGCGCGCGGCCTTTTCCGCGCCCAGGGAGGCAAGCTTCCTCACGTAGGGGACCGTAACGTTCGTAAGCGCAAGCGTGGAGGTCCTGGGATAGGCCCCTGGCATGTTCGTGACACAGTAATGCAGCGAGCCCTCTTCCATGTAGACCGGGTCGTCGTGCGTGGTGGGGTGGGCGGTCTCAAAACATCCCCCCTGGTCAATGGCCACGTCCACGATGACAGAGCCCTCCTTCATCTGGCCAACGACCTCCCTGTCAGCTATAATCGGGGCCTTGCCCCCTGGCACAAGCACGGCCCCCACTGCCGCGTCAGCTTCACGCAAGCTGTTGGACACATTGTCGTCAATTGCGGGCAGCGTGTTTATCTTGCCGCTGTATCTTTCTTCCAGCAGGTGGAGCTTTTCCACGCTAAGGTCGAGCACTGTAACGTGCATTCCAAGCTCGAACGCCACCCTGGCCGCGTTTGCGCCAACGGTACCCGCGCCGATTATGGTTATGTTTGCCGGCGGCACCCCAGCCACCCCTGGCGGGAGCACGCCACCTCCCCCAAGCGGGCGCTGCATGTAGAAGGCAGCCATGAGCGTGCTCATGCGCCCTGCTATCTCGCTCATGGGGGTCAGAAGCGGCAATCCACCGTTATGTTCAAGTGTCTCGTAGGCAAACCCGGCAATTTCCTTCTCAAGGAGCATTTCCGTGAGCTTCCGGTCAGGGGCCAGGTGCAAAAAAGTGAACACGCTCTGGTTCTTCTTGAAAAAACCGAACTCCTCTGGCTCGGGTTCTTTCACCTTCACTATAAGCGCTGCCTTCTCAAATAGCTCTTCTTTTGTGGCGAGCCTGCCTCCGGCCTCCTCATACAGCGCATCCGAAAACCCGCTGCCCATACCAAGGGATGGCTCGCACAGCACTTCATGCCCGTCCGCCACAAGTGTCTTAACGTTGGCCGGTGTCAGGGCCACCCTGTACTCATGTGTCTTAATCTCTTTTGGAACTCCAATTATCATTTAATTTCTCCTGTTATTAGCCTTGCTTCTTAAGATACTTTAAAAATGCGCTGTATGTCACGGGCAGGACCCTCTTTTTGTGCGTGACAATATAGAAATCCCTTGCCATCTTAAGCCCCCGGACCTTCACTTCCTTCAGAAGCCCAAGTGAGAGTTCGTCACTCACCGAGACCCTCGATAACGCGGAAATACCCAGCGAGGCTTTTACTGCCTGCTTCACCGCGTCCGTGGACCCAAGCATTGCTGATACATTAAGGCCGCTTAAAGGCACTCCGGCCTTTTTCAGGTATCCCTCCATGGTCTTTCTCGTGCCCGAACCTTCCTCTCTCTGTATGAAAGGAAACTCCATGAGCTTCTTTGTTGAAATGGGGCCTTTTGCTGCAAGCGAGGGGCTGGCCACGAACACCAGCTCGTCCTCGTAGAATGGTTTGTATTTCAGGTAGCCAGCATCCATGCGCGAGCCCACCACGCCCATGATCACCTCGTGGGCGAGCACCATGTCCGTCACCCTCTGTGAGTCCTCGATGAGCACCCGGAAAGAGACCTCGGGGTGCTCGGTCCTGAAGGCGTGGCAAATGCCCGGCAGGATGTATGAGCCGGGGATGGTGCTTGCCCCGATGGTCATCTCCCCGCGCATGGCCCCGACGGAGGAAACCACGGTCTGCTTCAGCCTGTCCGTCTCCTCGATGATATGCATGGCCCCGGGGTACATGAGGTCAGCCTCCCGGGTGGGGATTATGGACCGCCCGAGCCTGTCAAAGAGAGAGCAGCCCAGTTCCGCCTCCAGGTTCTTGATGTGCTCGCTAATGGTGGGCTGGCTGATATCGAGCTGTTTCGATGCCTTTGAAAAACTCCTGTTGCCAAATACCGAGGCGAATATTCTCAGATGGTGTATGTCCACTTGTCGCTCCTTGCCGGCCTCTGGCCCAAGTGCTCTCCGTACGATACAGATTACCTATAGATACGATAGCAAAAAGGGCTGTGTTAAACAAGAGAGGTATCAGGTCAAATTATTTGGAGGTGGGGAAGGAGAGGGAAGGGGCAAGGTCAGGATGGGGGCAAGGAGAGGGAAGGGTCATCCCATGTAAAACCTCAGGCCCATATAAATGAGATAACCCGCAAGCAGCACAATTCCCTCCCACCTTTTAATGCAGAAGCGATGGGTCCAGGAAAAATACATCAGTATGACGGAGAAAACCCCCATTACCAGGAGGTCAACGCCGCCTCCTGCGGGCACGCCAAAGGGGGTTATGAAGCTGGAGGCGCCGGCCACCAGAAGCAGGTTGAAGATGTTCGAGCCCACAATGTTTCCTATGGCAAGCGAGGTATTGCCCTTTAGCGTGGCGTTTACTGAGACCACCAGCTCAGGCAGGCTCGTGCCCACGGCCACCACACTGAGGCCTATGACCGCTTCAGAGACCTCAAGCCCTCTTGCAAGCGAGACAGCGGCCTCCACTGTGATGGCGCCGCCTGCCCAGAGCCCTGCCAGCCCGGCAAACGTGAAGAGAGTGTAGAGGACAGCCCTCTGGTCGGTTTTTCCCTTTTTATGTTTGTCCGCTACAGGTGCGGCCGCACTTTTTTTCGCCGGGTGGGGTTCCACTTCTTTTGTGGTTTCCCTGTACATGAGATAAAGGTATCCGCCAAAGAGAGCCAGCAGTATCGCGCCGTCCATCCTCCCTATAACGCGCTGGCTTCCCATGAGCACGAGCGCTGTAAAGGCGGCTGTAACGAAGAGCATCCTCGCCATCTCTTTTTTGACAATATTCGCCTCTATGTGCAGCGTCGTCAGGATGGCTGAAATACCAACTACGAGCCCTATGTTGGCGATGTTCGAGCCCACGATGTTCCCAAACGATACGCCCCCGTTTCCCTTGAGCGCGGCAAGGATATTCACGGCCAGCTCCGGAGCGCTTGTGCCGAATGCCACCACCGTGAGCCCCACCACCAGGGCGGAGATGCCCAGCCTGTCCGCAAGCAGGGAGGCGTACTTTACTATCACCTCTCCGCTAACAAGGAGCAGCGCAATGCCTGCTGATATGGCAAGTATATCCGGGAGCACTTTATTTTCCTCTTTCCGTTTTACGTCGAGTGCGTCACAACACAGCAGACGCCATGCCTCAGCCCATAGGGCTGTTAAAGAAGGTAGATCGCGATATTGAAGTAGATAAGCAGCCCCACTGCATCGGCTATCGAGGTGATGAGCGGGCTTGATGCCGTTGCCGGGTCCAGGTTGAGTTTCACAAGGACAAAAGGCATGAGCACGCCGATGACGTTCACTATGAGCACGATAATGAACATGGACAGCCCGATCACCATAGCCACCCTCGGCCCGCCAATAATGTAGCCGCTCAAGCCTGCGATGAGCCCCATCCCGAGGCCCAGGAACGCACCCACAGCGACCTCCTTCATGCTCGTGGCGAGCCACTGCTCGTGCTTGAGCTCCCCGATGGCCTGAGCGCGGATTATGAGCGCCGCGCTCTGTATGCCGACGTTGCCTCCCCCGGCGTTTATGAGGGGGATGAAAAAGGCCAGCGCAACGGTGGAGGCCAGCACCTGCTCGTAGGACGCGATGATCCCAGAGGCCACGAGGTTGATGAACACAAGCCCAATGAGCCAGCCGATGCGCTTTTTCACAAGCGAGCCCACGGTGGAATCCCTGTAGGATTCTTTCAGGGGGCTCACGGCGGCCGAGAGCTGTATGTCCTCTGTGACCTCCTCCTCCTCAACGTCCAGCACGTCGTCCACGGTGATGATGCCAAGCAGCACGCCGTCGGAGTCTATGACCGGAAGCGCGCTTAAGTCGTAGCGTTTTATCATGTGCACTGCTTCTTCGCGGTCTTCCTCAGCGCCTATGGAGACGAAGGTGTTGTCCATGATATGCTCCACCTTCGTGTCAGGGTCGGCCAGGATGATCTTCCTTAGGGTGAGTTCGTCCTTCAGGTGCCATGATGCGTCAGTTACGTAGACCATGTTCACGGTCTCGCTGTCCGTGCCCATGCGCCTGATGTGCTTGATGGCCTCCCTCACGGTCCAGTGCGGGCGGATGGCCACGTAATCGGGTGTCATGAGCCTTCCCACGCTCTCTTCGGGATAGCCCAGAAGGTGCATGGCCTCGTGCAGGTCCTCCTTGCTCAGGAGGTTTGTCATCCTCTGTATCAGTTGGCCGGGCAGCTGTTCGAGGAAACTTGTCCTGTCGTCAGGGTTCAGGTCGGCAAGAAGGCGGCGTATTTCCTCGTCAGAGAGCAGTTCGGTGAGTGAGTCCTTGGCAGTGGGGTCCAGGTGGGCAAATACGTCCGAGGACAGCTCTTTTGGCAGAAACCGGAAGAACAGCACCTGGTCGGACCTCTCAAGGGCCAGCAGCATGTCGGACACATCAGGCGCAGGTATCTGGTCCACCATCTCACGAAGGCTCGCCCACTTACGGCCCCTGATAAGGTCTTTAATTCTAGTGATATAGAGGTCGATTCCTGAATCCATCCTACTGTCCCCCGCCATTGCACGCAGTGGTCCCACCGCAGTGTCCACTATGATAGCAGTTCCATAAAGTATAGACAAGAAACGGGGCCACCAGCCCCTTTTAGACTGGTGGGGGCCACGGGCCCCTTTTAAACTGGTGGCTTTCGCCTCAAACGTTATTGCCCAGAGAGAGAAAGGGTCAATATGTTGCTTGGGACCACGGGTCCCTTTTAGACTGGTGGTTTTTGCCTCAAACGTTATTGCCAAGAGAGAGAAAGGGTGGGGCCACGGGCCCCTTTTAGACTGCTGGCTTTCGCCTCAAACGTTATTGCCCAGATAAAACCCCTCCGTGAGGGGCCTCCGTGAGGGGTCTCCGTGAGGGGTCTCTGTGAGGGGCTCCGGTAGAATGATTACGCCTGGAATAAATTTACCTGACAACAAAGCCTATGGTGCCTTTTGAATGCACCAGTGCATTGCCCGTGGTCTTGGGGTCCATGACCCTTTGTCGCGGGGAGGTCCATTTAAAAAGGCCGTTTGAAGCGGAAAGAATTATTTAGAGGTTGCCTGTAGTCATTAATGCTTGATTCCTGATACAATATCTACATCGTATTTTTTCTCTTTATTTAACCTGGCCTAATGATTGAGAGACGGGGAAAATGGAGTTGTCCGGGACAAAAGCGGAAAAACTGGCCCGCATCCTTATTGTGGAGGATGAGGGCATTGTCGCCCTGAACCTCAAGGACAAGCTTGAATTGCTCGGCTACGAGGTCATGGGCATTGGGACTTCTGGAGAGGAAGCCATTGTCCTGACGGGCGAGTCCTTTCCGGACCTGGTTCTTATGGACATCAAGCTCCGCGGTGAGATGGACGGTGTTTCTGCGGCAGAGCAGATAAGAAAGAAGTACTCCATCCCGGTCATATACCTCACTGCCTTCGGCAACCAGGTGATAATGGAAAGGGCCAAGGTCACCGAGCCCTACGGCTACATACTCAAACCCATACATGAGAGGGAACTGCACATTGCCATCGAGATGGCCCTGTACCGCCATCGCGCTGAGACGGAACTCAAGGAGTCAGAGGAAAAATACAGGCTCCTTTTTGACAAGGGTCCTGTCCCGCTGTTCGTCCTGGATATAGGCAACGGAAAGATCATTGCTGCCAACGAGACTGCCCTGAGCCACTACGGATATACGGCAGAGGAAATAAATTTCCTGGTCTTTGACGATATCTGCCCGGGTGAGGGAGACGCCTCAGAGCGCTACCAGGGCAGGTGGGTCCATCGCAAGAACGGAGGGGAGGGCATCTTCGTCGAGGCCACCTCCCACAGCATCAGGTTCATGGACAGGGACGCTATGCTCCTGCACGCCCGCGACGTGACAGAGCAGATCAAAGCCGAGCAGATGCTCAAGCAGCGGCAGGCCGCCCTTCAGGCGGTCTACCGGATGGCCACCACTTTAGGATTCACCTTTGAGCAGCATTGCGGCCATGTGTCTGAGACCCTTTCGAAGCTTCTGGACGTAAAGCAGGTCTTTGTCCTCAGGTTCGAGGGCCGTGAGGCAACGGTCCTGGCCGGCAGTGCGAGTGGTAGCGGCCAGGAGAAGATAACATTCCCCTGCCAGCAGCTATTTGGCAGGGAGCTGAACGAGGGCAGCAAGGTAAGTGAATCGGACGGCCCCTTTTTCGACATGCCCAGTGCGGATGTTTTCAGAGAGCTTCCAGGGGCATCTTCTGCCATGACAGTACCCGTTGTGGATGCCGCAAGCTGCCTGTTGGGGGCCATAACCGTGCTTGGGGACAGTGGGCGTGAGTTCGGGGGCTCAGACATGCTTATTGCGGAGGTATTCGCCAGATATGTAGCAAACGAGATAGAGCGCGAGAAGCTCTCGGCCTCTCTGGCCTCGGCGCAGAAGATGGAGGTGATAGGCAAGCTCTCTGGAGGGGTGGCACACGAGGTCCGCAACCCCCTGAACGCGATCATGGCAATATCCGACGCTCTGGCCTCCGACCTTGGGGAGGACCCGGAGTACAAGGAATTCCTCTACCACATGAGGCTCCAGGTGGAAAGGCTCTCGACACTCATGAACGACATGCTGGACCTTGGCAAGCCTGTGGAGAGGATGTACTTCAGGGAGGATAAGGTCTCGGACATTTGCAGCTCTGTTATGGACCTCTGGCAGCACTCTCCCATGAACAAGACATGCAAAGTGGAGATCGACATGGCCCAGGAGGCAGCGGATGCTGTCCTTGTCAGTGATTCCGAGCGCCTTCAGCAGGTGTTTCTTAACCTGCTTGAGAACGCAGCCCAGCACAGCCCGGAGGGCTCGGTCGTGGATTTCCAGATATTGCCGCCTGAGGACGGTATTATAAGAATACTTGTGCAGGACTCAGGCATTGGCATGCAGGAGGATGTGGACCGCATATTCGAGCCCTTCTATTCCACGAGGCGCGGCGGCACCGGGCTGGGCCTTAGTATTGTCAAGCACTTCATCGAGAGCCACAACGGGACGGTCTCGGCCTGCAACAGGGAGCATGCCCAGGGGTTTGTAGTGGAGGTAAGGTTGCCGGTGGTATGTGCCGAGAAGGAGCGTGTATAGATGAAGCCGACAGTTCTGCTGGTGGATGACGAGCCCTCTGTGCTTTTCGGGTACAGGAAGTTCCTTGAAAAGGCAGGTTACGAGACAGCCGAGGCCGGCACTCTGAAGGAGGCGCGCGCCGCCTTCGAGGGGAACCGTTTTGACGCTGTTTTGCTGGATATGAACCTCCCTGATGGCAGCGGGGTGGATTATGTGCCGGAACTGAGGGCGGGTTTTCCTGATATCGCCATCGTAGTGATCACCGGTGTCGGTAATGTTCCGGCAGCGGTTGACGCGCTCAGGGGGGGAGCGGACAATTTCCTCACAAAGCCCGTGGACATGGGGGAACTGGACATCTTCCTCAAGAAAAGCATCGAAATGGGCGGTCTCCGCAGGGTTGACATGACCCGCAAACGCCTTGAGAAAAAGCCTTCCCCCTTTTTCGGCCAGAGCACGGCATCCATGGAGACCATGGATTATGCACAGCTTGCTTCTGAGGGGGATTCCACAGTGCTCCTGCAGGGCGAGACCGGCGTGGGCAAGGGAGTGCTGGCCAGGTGGATACACGAGCGCAGTTCAAGGGCCGCCGGGAACTATGTTGAGGTCAACTGCTCCAGCCTCCGCGGAGACCTGCTGGTAAGCGAGCTTTTCGGCCACGCAAAGGGGGCATTCACATCAGCGGTATCAGACCGGGAGGGGCTTGTGGAGGTTGCGGACCGCGGCACTCTTTTCCTTGATGAGATAGGCGACATGGACATTGCGGTCCAGGCACAGTTCCTCAAGGTCATAGAGGAGAAGTCATACAGGAGGGTGGGCGAGGTCAAGACCAGGCACAGCGACTTCCGGCTGATCTGCGCCACCAACCATGACCTCCAGAGGGATGCCGGAGAGGGCAGGTTCCGCAATGACCTTTTCTACCGGATAAATGTCCTCCCAATGACCATACCTCCTCTTTGCCGGCGCAGCTCCGACATCCCCGGCTATGTAAGGCATTTCCTTGCCCTCATGGGCCACGAGGACATGGAACTGGAGCCTTCCATAATGAGCGCCCTCGTCTCTTACCCCTGGCCTGGCAATATCCGCGAGCTGAAGAACGTGCTTGAGAGGGCTGTGCTGCTTGCAAGGGACAACCCCATCGCCCTTGTGCACCTCCCCGGCATATCAAAGGCCATGCAAGCCGGGCAACAGTCTCCGGGGAATGGGGCCAGCAGCCTTCATGAGGTGGAGGAGAGGCATATTAAAAGCGTAATCGAGCAGTGTGGCGAAGACGTGCAGAAGGCCTCCGAGATTCTGGGCATATCCCGGGCCACCCTATACCGCAAGATCAAAGGGCTGAAGGCGGAATAGCGGTTTGAGCCCATTTGTATCACTTTGAGACGTAATTCAGATATTGCAACAGCCTGAAACACTTGTTTAAAACCATAACCCTCCGATTTTATTTGATTTCATTGATTTTCAAAGTTTGGCACCCCTTTTGCTTCTATTAGTTTAGGAGGAACATATGGCCAAGAAACTGCTCGTAATAGACGATGAGGTTGCTTTTCTAATCGCATTGAGGAAACTCCTTGCCGAGCCGGATATCGAGGTTGACACTGCCGAGACTATGGAGGATTCCATGGACCTTCTGAATCGCAAGACATATGACGCGGTCATCGCGGACATCAGGCTCACGGGAGTGCAGCGCAAGGAGGGGATACTTATCCTCGACCATGTAAAGAAAACTAACAACGATACCAAGGTTATAATGATGACAGGTTTTGGAAACCCGGATGTCATGCAGGAGGCATACAGTCTTGGAGCGGACTTTTACTTTGAGAAACCAGTGTCCGTCAGTGTGCTTAAAGGGGCACTACAGAAGCTTGGAATCATGTAGTGAACACCTGGGCAAAGAATGACGAGGTGGTTTTGAGGCTGTTGCGCAGGGGGTTCTATTCCACTGTGTTCCAGCCTATTGTTGATATGAGAAATTCCCTGCCTACGGGATTCGAAGCACTGCTCAGGGGCCCCGCGAACACTCCCTTTGCGAATCCCGGCCACCTGTTCAATAATTCCGAAGCACTTTCCGAGAGCGTACTTCTCAAACTGGACATGTCCTGCATTGGTTCTGCGTTGAGGACCTCAGTGCAGCTTCCCGAGGACAGGAGGCTCTTCATAAATATCCAGAGCACCACTCTTATGGAGCTTTCAAAGGACCAGGAGGGCCTGCTTGGGCTGCTCTCGGAACTCGGGATTGACGCCTCGCGGGTCGTGTTCGAGCTTTCCGAGAGCATGGGCACTGAGAACACGCTTGAGGTGGCTCGATGTGTGGAGTGCTTCAAGCGCCACGGGTTCCACTTTGCCCTTGACGATATAGGGGTGCGTTCTCCGTACCTCTACCACCTGCTCTGGATGGAGCCTGAGTTCATCAAGCTCGACAGGACCTTCATAAAGGACGTGGATACTTTTGCGAGGAAAAGAGACCTGGTGGAAGGCGTTGTCATGATGGCCTCCAAGATGGGCACATCGCTTATTGCCGAGGGGGTTGAGACAAAAGAGGAGTTTGACACGCTAAAGTATCTGGGGGTGGGTTATGTTCAGGGGTACTTCCTGGGCATGCCCGATGTTTCTGAAAAGTATGACGGCACTGGGACAAGGCTCCTCTCGGAGATGCTCAGGGACGCCTGTAACAGCTAGCCCCCCTCACGCTTCCTGATTCACTGTATCTGCGGTGTCATAAAGCATTCGACGTATATTCATACGACTTCATACTTTCTCGTGAGCGACTCGTGCCGACTTCCTACCATCTTATATGATTAGGGTAGGATGAAATCAAGATGTGACGGGATAAGGCCGACCTTGCATCAAGGAATAAACCTGTGCTGTAGATTGGTCCCCGTCCCCCACTTTTTAGAGATTGGACGGAA
>SDBV01012893.1_pt1 | contig 10672 bp, 18 predicted proteins | sample 2277081 | NCBI WGS metagenome assembly SDBV01 (sample SAMN10402039, study PRJNA504765) | marine sediment metagenome | isolation source: marine sediment core GS10_PC15, 223 cmbsf | place: Arctic Ocean: Southern Knipovich Ridge | collected 2010
GTTAGACCTCCGGTATATTGTCCCTCTCGCCAACGACATAGTTCCCGAGAATCGACGCGGTGGGATAATGATCCCTTGGATGTTCAGCGGGCCAGCAGCAACCCTTGCCCTGGAACAATTCACAGGGAAAGAACGGTTTACAGGCCGGGAATTTATCCGTGAAGATATGTCACCCCTGGAGCAAGCAAAGGCTCGTGGAATGACTATTACTCGTGCTGCAATTCCCCATCCATCTATTGCTTATTGGGGAACCAAACGTATTATTGGTTCGATTACCGGGGATCGAGACGAGCATGTGGCAAATGCGATTATCGGTTCGATTGCTGGTTTAAACGTACGTTCCCCCTACATAGCCGAGAAGCAGATAAAACAGGTTATCCAGAATATGATTGATGAGGGTGACTGGCGGGAGGGTAAGGTATTATTAGATGTGTGGAACGAACGATACAAACCCCGCCACCTTAAAAACCTGGAAATGAAGGCACTGTCAAGGGGGCTACGCCTGACAAAGTTAAACAAATGGCGTAAGGTTCGGGATGGGGCAGCAGAGGCGATATTGCAGGGCCGCGAAGATGACGCCCAAGAAATGATTGACGATTACATGACCGAGTTAGGGCGGGGCTACCGGCCACTGTTTATATCCGGGGTCAAGTACAGAGCGAGACAATTTAGGATCGAAGGTAAGACACGATGAACCATGAGGATTGTGAAAAAACTAGATTACTCGCTAAGGTGGAAATACAGGACTACTTCAACCACTACCTTGAGGAAGTGTTCCCGGAGCAGTTAGAGAGGTCCATCACCGCCCACAACCTCGATGTGACCGCCCACAGCGTCCAGATTAAGACCGCGATTAAAGCCGAGTCATCCCGTGTTAGACTTTGGATCGTCGGCCTGATCTTCGCTGGTGGCCTGGGTGGGGGTGTCGGCGTCAGCAAAGCCATTGCGTATTTCGTGGGGAATTGACAGGAAGTTTCGGGCCATGACCGGGGAGATCGGTAGTCCCTGGTTCCAAGAGACTGTGTTTAAACCGTGGGGCACTTCTGTCCGGGGGTATTCCTTCTTAATCTGATCCGAGGCATCCGACGCCAGCCAAATATTATGGATGACGGGGGTAGGGATCAGTTTAAACGTACCCTGGTTCTCCCAGATAACGAGCCCGTTCTTCTGGATCAGTGTATCCAGAATGGCCGTCGGGAATTCGTCGGTCCCTATCGTGAGGGTGGGGCCGTCGTACCGTATGAAGTAGATCAGGGAGTCAAAGAGTCTTTTTGATTTTATCATCATCACTCCATTGTGACTTGTAGATTTGATTGCGAAGATCACCAATTATGGCGGATACAAAAGAATCGTTCGCAAGTTGTAAACATTTCTCTGAACAAACAGTTCCAGAATCTGAATTAAAGCCGTCTAAATCTTCAACTAGTTTATCGCATACAAAACAGGTCGTATTCATTATTCGTCGTCCTCCAAGACTTTCAGTGTCTTTGCCTTGAGCCAAGCCATTCGTGCCTGATCGGGATTGTCTCCCCAATAGATAGAGTATCCCTCTGCCTGTTGATTACGAGACGGACATACGTAATAAATCCACGGGATAGACTCAACCACCCAAACATGGAAGATGTGCTTATGGTCATCTGTCGTCACGGCGACAAGCCATGCCCGTTCATGGACCGAAGTGATCGACACGATGAACCCTGGCCGGGTGCCCGGAGGGATACAACTGAACCCTCCGAGCACCTCGACAGTCCCGGTATGACATGCACGAGCAATCGCACTCTGCGGAGCATGATCGCAGATATATGCTATCAACTCCGTGCGTGTCCTAATCCGTTCGATGATTAGACCCTTATTTCCATAACCGGGGTATCTTCGTTTTGAACAGTCTTTGCAATCCCACTACGCACGAACATAGTCTGAAGGGCGACAAAGATCGCAGAGGCAAACTGTACCAATGTGATCTCACTCACAGACCACGCTACAAGGGCCGTGGCGATTCCGATAACACCTACAATGTATGTCTTTTTACCGCTTACCGCTGCTCTGATCTTTTCCAACATGACTCTATATCTCCTTAGTCAAAGTAGGCCCGCGATCATCGGGATGACCGCCTGTAGCAGCCTCAGCAATTGAATGCTAAAGTTTGCCTCGATGTACGCCTGAACCTCGGCGTCCTTCAATGCTTCGGCGGCTTCCGTAAACCGCTGCCTCTTGGCATCCGTCAAGGGCACTGACGGGGTACTGACATGTTCCATCAATTCTTTGAATACGTTGTCATCTACCATTTGTTTACTCCTCGATTGTTTCATCCAGTATTTAATACCGATACCTGGTCCGACAGCCGATGAGTCTTGAAACCCATCCATCATTCAAGACTTCCGATAGCATCCCGTGCTGACGTTTCAATATATTCCCTCCACTGTTGACCTATGTCGGCCCGGTAGAGCGAGAACTTCCTACCACGCTCGCTGATCTCAATGATGTAGTCGAGATTATCAACCGTGATCCCATACAGTTTGGCAAGGCGTCGTTCCTGCTCACGATAATTAGCCAGGTGGCCCCGGAGACTCTCCGTGACCGCTGCAGCCAATACCTCAGCCTCTTCGGGGGTAATGGACTCGTTCTCTGCGAGCTTTCTAATCCCAGCACCTACGGCGTTCAGCATGTCCTCCTGACGGTGTGCGGTGTCAGTCTGGACGGTCAAGTGGAGGGCATCGACGCCCTTCCTTGCTTCCTGAGTGGCTCCGATGATGTTGTCGTAGGTCAAGAGATCGAACGTCAATCCCTTACTACCACAACCACCGATGAGCACCATCATCAGCAACAATCCTACGATCCATGTTCTCATTTTGTCATCTCCTAAAGATATTAATGAGAGTTCCAGTTACTAGACATAATGATCCGATTAGATAGAATAGGTTTGCTATCATTCTTTCTCCTTAACATCTTCAATATGCTCCATGATAACATGTTCGGGGCCGTCAAGGTCCATCATAAAAAGACCCTCGCTTACCCAATCACGTTCAAATTTACAAGTGAGTGCGTGGTGTTGTCCGTCATCTAAATAAACATCTCCCTTCTTGGGTTCAGTGGCAGCAGCACAGAGAGCTACTAGTATGCTATTAACTTTTCGTAACCGTATTGCCATCTTTCTCTCCTTAGTAGTTTTCCCGTGCGTATCGTTCGTCCCGACCACAGGGCATCATTTCATGGTAAGGCATACCATCCAGGATAACTCCCGCTGATATGATTGGCTTTTGAATACAGTGCTTACCATAGGCAAACTGCATCGCTCTTACGTCTATACCAGTGCCTACGTCCATGCCAAATATCCGTCTCTGCGGATTCACGAGCCACTTGATCCCGGCTACCGAGTGACAGTGACCCATGACCACGGACATGAGTCGTTTCTTCATGGCGTTAAAGGAAGCATGGATACCGCCATTGCCTGTCCCATGAAAATAGTATACATCGTCAATGATGAAGTCCCAATCCCAAGTCCACTCGGGGGTTTCCCAGATATCCGCGTAGGCCCGAATGAATCGCTTAGGGATATTCACGGACTCGGCCAATCGGATAATACGCTCATCGTGATTACCGATGCAAACCTTAGCCTTCGGGAATGCCTCACGCCATTTGTCAATCCCTTTCTTGGCGATCTTAAACTCATCATCTGGACCTGGACATTCAGGGTGAGCAGCATGAAAGCTGACCCCATGCCAATCTGCTACATCACCGATGAACACTACTTCGTTGCACCGCCATTCATTATACAGGTCTTTACAAAAGTCTAAATAACCCGGATGACTGACTGGCTCGTGAATGTCACCGATAACAAGAACTTTAGCCATTATTTAATCCTCAAGAGACCGATAGAACAAATGTAATTTAACCCATTCGGTAGTAGCATATTCTATTTCAGGGTCACAGGCTTGTCCATGCCAAGTCGTTCTCACTCGTTTAAACGATAACCCCATCCAGAGGGCAAGGGCAATCTCGGCCCTGGCTCCGGTACTCTCTTCCCATCCCGGTAAGAGAATAAGGCCATCACCCTTGTCCCTCTCAAGCCCCACGATCACCTGGGTATCCCGCTGGACGATAGTCTGGATAAGGTTAGGATCAGCCCGTCTCGCTCGCTCCACACTGTCAGGATCAACGGAGGGATCAATACCATGCTCCCGGTCAAGCTCTGCCGGGCTTATAACGGAGAGGCCCTGTGACCTTGCTAGTTCCGTCACCTGATCGAAGAGGGGGAAGTTGAAGTCCCTCATCCCCGTCATCGGGCCACAGACGTAGAAGGTGGGGGGTTCGACATCTACCGGCTTCCTATTTTCAATAATAGCCTCTGCTATAAAGGGAGCAACATCAGAAGGTTTAATCTTAGTGGCATTTATACATGCATCATAAAGACACGGTATTGATCCTGCCATACTATGAGCAGTAAACGGATGCGATCTCCCACAATCAGCGGCCTCTAGCCTATCATTTTCCCGGTCACTCAATAATCCACCACTATCTACATCCTCTTTCAGACACTTGATACAGCGACACACGGGGGCATGGTTTGTCTGTGTAGTATCGTAGTAAACAATAACCGACTCATCACCCTCTGGGCTTGCGATATCAACCACCCTCATATAAGTCTCCAGTAGCCCTGTCTCCGGGTTGATCCTTCTGTCTCCGGGCTTGAGATCGACCATAAGCACCGTGGGTTCCTCGGGAGCATCCAGGTCATTCCAACCACAGACAGGACAATGAGCACACGGGCCGATCTCGGGATGTACATCCGATACCACTGGCCCACGGCCACAGGAGGGACAAGGCCCTAATGGTAAATTATCAAGCTCGGCGGGTAGAACACCCGTCTCAATAAGGTGGCGTGTCTCTCCGAGGCAGAGTAAATTCCAAATACTCGCCATCAGATGATCTTCATTAGTCAGACCTTCTGCGAATTGAGAAAGATGCCGACAACCCCCCTCCAACCAGCGACGGAGATCGGTACCTTTCTTCCAATTACCGGGAGCATATCCTGATTCTATACCCTGCTCGAAGAGACGGGCAAGTCGAAAAAGCATATGAGGAAAGCCAAGCCAAATACAATCGTAGCGGCCCTTGCCCTTTGTATCACTACGTTGTGCTCCGGTCTTACCTGCGACGTGGGATTCTTTCTTAACTTGCATTTCTATCTCCTGTCGGGGCTTTGGGAATATTGATCTCATCAGTTCTATCATCTGGTCCCAGGTTATTCCCATCATTATCCTCCGGGGGCGGAACCATCTCCGCTCGTTGTTTTGCTAACATCTGTTTAAACTCATCCATAAATTCTACTGTCCCATCTTCAATACCCCTATCTATGTCTGCATCTGTGCAGTCACATTCTTTTTTAATCATACCACGTAGAGCAGGAGTAAGAATTACTTTCATTAAGCCCTTATCCAGAACTTGCTGTACGACCTGCTTACCGATACCTGTGAGTCGGGGCGAGTATCTACGCATCATCCACCATCCTATTCGCTTTCTCTAGTATTTTATCGAGTCTTTTAATCTCATCAAAGAATGGAGTGGGTGTCTTGCCGAAGGCACGATCCCAACCGGTATCCCATCGCTTGCGATTAAACGGACACGTTTTATCACCCTTACCGGCTTCTCCGTTCATTGTCCGTACCCCATCCTTTTCATTACGTCCGACCGTAGTCTAATACCGTATAATATACGCTTGCGTCCCTCTGCCGTTACCCGGCGAGTGAGGCGGGTACCGGGGTACAGGGCCAAGATGGACTGAGTGAGCCATCGAATAGTGCATATTTTTTCGCCGTGTTCGATGGCCCATTCCTTCCAGCAGTCATACAAATGTTGGGTCATAATGTAGTGATCGTCACTCTCCCCGAGGGTACAGTAGTCCTCGATAAACTCCACGAACGGCGTGATCTCTGCCCGAACTCGTCGTAACACCTGACCGTGACTAGCCGGTAGAGTAAAGTCCTTATTCTTCTGCAATCGCCGCAGACCCTCCAAGGCCCATAGTAGAATCCCCGGTGCCTCATGGCGTAGGCGATACTTCAGGGTAGTATCCTCTCTACCCATGAAACTCTTCAGGAACTTGATGACCAGCATTCGTGATTCAATCGTCCGGGCGAAGTCGGGCAGTTGGGGCATGATATTCGCAGCCATCGTAAACCGAGCGTAGAGTTTTATGCACGTCTGCGTAATATCCTGACCCTTACGTTCGATTGTTATGATATCATTACCCGTGATCCGCTTCAGTATATTCAGGGCTTCAGTGGCATCATAGTTTGAACCAACTGATACGTCACCGATCACCGCAGCGAGCTTACCCAGGAACGGGAAAATAGCAAACCGGCGAGTGTAATCCTTGAATGATGTTGCTATGACCTGATCCTCTCCGAGAATAAAGGTGAGTACGTCCAGTATCGTACCCTTCCCCGCCCGTGTCGGACCCAGGAGCATCACAAACTTCTCTTGTGAGTTATCGGGTATGAGATTGTAACCGAACCACTCCTGCAAGAGAGTGATCTTCAAGGGATCATCGGTGAATAGTTCATTCAGGAACTTGTCCCACAACACATGCGTTGCGTCGGGATCGAAAGCGTATGGGTAACTGGACAAGGAGAAAAACCTGGGGGTGGACTCGTGCAGAGGGAACCCACTCTTTGTATACTCATCAATATCTATGTATCCATTCGAGAATACGAGTACATGCTTGGGATCACTGTCATGGTCCGTGTCCAACCAGCAAGGAATCTCTTCTCGTCTGATCGGGCACCAAGCTGCGAAGGCATCAATGATTTCGTCCACCTTGTACCGAGTCGGATCAAAGTTTAAGATATCGAACCCGCCCGTTCGTAGTTTTTTGAATTGTTTGTTGCCGAGGTACTGGTAAAGCTGCTGACGGAGAGTGAGCTTGTCGATTTCTTTATAGCACTCTCCATTGTAAGCGTACCAGCTACTATGATAAACCCGTAGCGTAAATATTCCGTCCTGGTAGTAGGTGGCCTCTAGGAATTGTTTCGCTAATTCCATCGGAGCAATGTTCGGGAGAATTCTATCTTCGTGGGTAGTGGTACCTTCTGTGCGGGCCAGACCAAGGAACAAGTCCTGGGACACGCCCTGAGTAACCCACTGACGTAGGTCTTTGATCCCCTCCGGGGGCATCAGCATGGAGATGGTTCTGGAAGCAGGACGGAGAACCTCGAATGCTTTCTCCATCCCCTCTCTGCCCGCCCCGGCGTCGTTCTCCCCGAGCACCACCACGTCACGTCCCGCGATCAACTGAGATAGCTTATCTAAACAGCCGGTACTACTGGGCCGTCCGACCGCTACCATGTTAATGTCGAGGGCAGCAGCTACGTCACTGGCCCCCTCCACGATCAGTAGAGGATGCTCGGAGGGGAGTAGGGCCGATCCCACTTCGGTAAGCTCACCCTCGGGCTTCAGGATATGGAGGTGGAACCCGGCCCCGAGACTTCTAACAGCCCCTTTCGTGACCCGGCAACACATGACCGCTTTAGGATCGCTCGGATTCTCAGATGAATTCATGCAGCCATCAGCACTCCCGCAAATCTTGCAGGGATAATCGTCATCAACTCGTTCCCAATTTTCGGGACCGGCTACATATTTACTTGTCAAAGAACTCTTATGCACATTGGGCACATAGATCAATCCTCGCTTGGAACCGGGATACATGTACTTTTTCCCGTTCCATTGACGGAGTGACAGACCAATCACGTCACCCTTCTCATCCCGCTCAGGGATAACCCAACAATTATTATGCAATGAGTAGCCTATCTCTAAAGCTATCAAGGCACGTTCACTAACACCTAATTGTTCGGCTATCTTTGCGAGTAGTACGGGTAAGACGTTACTTTGGTATAGTATTAGCTGTTCAGCTAAGTTAATTTTCATCTGTCCAGCCTAGTTTTTCTCGGAATCCATCGAACAAAAAATCTATTATGTTACGCAAAAGAGTCTCTTTCTGACAGGAGAGATACACTTCCTTATCTCTTATCCGAAGTGTTTCCACCTAATTTAGAGGCTACCTCTGCCGCTAATTTCATCGCAGACGGGGAGCGGTACGTATAGTCAACCCTGATCTGCAACTCAAAGTCTCCTAGTGTATTATTCATAGTAATAAAGTAATGTGAAGCCCATACCAGCATATACAGGCACATGCTCCCATACTCGGCGTCGGCATGGCTTGAATCCGTTAAGGGAGTTCATGTCGTGGGCTCTCCCCACGCTAGGCATTACCTTCCTCCTTGCTCTATTAATAAGGTATATCAATCTTCTCAATTGCTTTATCGCGGATTACGGACCACTCTGTAAGGGTCACGTTATTCTGATCGGCAGCATTCTCTTTGACCGCCTCACACCAATAATTATCCCGGACCTCATCGGGTACAGGATCATTCATTGCTGCATTATAAAGACAAACAGCATCGAAAGCCTCTTCCTCTGTACACGTCTCGGGTTCTCCGCTAGCCCCTTCCGCAGGTTCGACCTTCACCAGGGGCTTCTTTCTCGCCGGAGGCTTAGGAGCAGCCTTTGTCTCTACCTCTGCGGGCTTCGGGGTAGCCCTGGGCTTGAGCTTGGCCTTGGGCTTGGCAGCGGTAGCGGCGGGCTTGTTACCAGGGACACCGAACTTTACATCGAGATCGGTCAGGTCCGCACCACTCAGTTTCTTCAGACCAAGTGTCGCATCTATTGCCGCCATCCGAACAACTTTAAGCCTTGTAACAACAATGTTGTTCTTGTCCGTATAGGTATCTTCTTGCGTCAAAAACTGAATCGGATGATCCTTCAAGTCCATCGCAGCAAGATCAGCGTATGTCACGCCCTTCCAACCCGTAGCTTCCATTACCTCATCGTATTTGAAACATCTTACAGGAATACCCCGTTCACTCAGAGTAGCAAGAACAGCAAAGGCAGTTATAGTAAGGCCGTGTTCTGTCCAATCTTCCCATTCTTCTGTAACTTCATTATAAACCTGAGTAACCAGAAGAGTAGCTACAAACTGAGGGAGTCCTTGTTTCGAACTTGTGGTTACACCGTGATCCTTGATGAGTCCGTTGTACCGTCCTACTGATTCAAGTGCCGACATTGTCTGTCTCCTTTGAGTCGTAAAGCTCGGTTATAGCCTTTTCTTTTGCGACAGTAAGTATTCGTTCATATCTCAATCCACAATCCAAACATTTAAAAGCATGACGGCGTTCCCTCCACAACGAACCAGCTTGGGGCGGACTGATAAGAACAGGAGTATGCCCGTTAAGACCACAGGCTATCATTTTTTCTGCGTCATCACGAGTATAATTCAAGGCTATTACATTTTCAACGAGTTCGTTGATTTTAGCCTCAGCTTTCGCTAATCTTTTTCTTAGCACTGTCTGTCTCCTGTTCGGTTTCGAAATCGCCATCTTCCAGAACTGCTATGATCTGTGGTTCACTAATAAGATGCATAGACACCTTCCCAACTTCAATCTCTTTTGCTCCGGCTTTAAAGTAAAGAACCTTATCGCCTACATCTACCTCAACCTTACATTGGGTTCCGCTTTGCAGCCACAACCCCGGCCCAACCTCTTGAACTCTACCATGACCGAAGAGTTTCTTTTCATCAGAGTTATCCGGTAAGAGAATCCTACCACGCTTGACCACGTTCCATTGCAAAGGTTCGATCAGTACAAAGTCTGCTTTCATTTTCATGTCAATCGCTCCATATTAGCCAACCGAAGATTAGTCCCAGAGTAAAAGCTATTACTGCGGGTATCATATTTATCATATCTTATTCTCCGTCAAAAAGGAACGTCCAAATGCTGTCATCAGCCGGTGTCTCAAAAGAGACACAGGTAATTACCTCGCCATTTTCATTCGTGAACCTACCGAGGGTCCGACTCTTGGCCCGAAAATCTTGGGCTCCACCGATATACACGGCCCGCGTTACGTCCCGTGAGGCTACCTTACCCGTGATCTTTTTACCCTCGGCCCGAACTGCCGTGTTCAGGTAGTTGATCCTAAAGATATGATCGGCCCATTCGCACACCTGTTTCATTACACTAATTGTTTTATCGTGATGCAATCTAGGACATGCTTGGAGATAATCCAATCCTTCTGCATTGGCAATAGTGACCGCCGCTTCCTGTGCAATCAGACCCACATTCACGCCCCGGCGAATCAGAGCATCCAGGTCTTGAAGGATTAGACGAAAGGCATCTAGAATATGCGATGATCCCTCATTCCATCCATATGATTTGATATTTTTTGCACTTCCGCCTTGTGACAACGAAACTGTTTCTAGTACATGAGCTTGAGCGAGTTGCTCAAGCATTGTAATCGTGTCAATTACACACGATGACCCCTTGGGGAACAAGCTGGTCTGCTGCAATACAGCCCGCACGTCCTCGAATGTCTCGACGCCGGGGATATGGTTAATCGGTTCCCCGGTCTTGGGGTTGACGATCTTTCTCCCGCCGTCATCGAGGCCGATGAAGATAGGATTCGGTATCATAGTAAGTAACGTGGTTTTACCCAGACCCGTATCGCCATATACCAGAATCTTCTCTCCCTCACCCGCTCCGGTCCAGGGCTTAATGGCGAAGGTCTTGCCCGGCACAACGGGGGCCGCTTGCTTAGGCGGTGCCTTCGGGGGTGTTGGCGGGGG
>SDBV01012894.1_pt1 | contig 10672 bp, 28 predicted proteins | sample 2277081 | NCBI WGS metagenome assembly SDBV01 (sample SAMN10402039, study PRJNA504765) | marine sediment metagenome | isolation source: marine sediment core GS10_PC15, 223 cmbsf | place: Arctic Ocean: Southern Knipovich Ridge | collected 2010
AGCTAAGTCAGATATTGATATAAAAAAAAAGTGTATGCCAACAGCCAACCAAAAATACCATTTCTTAAAACACCATTTAAAAAAACTATTTCTTTTTGTTTCTTGATTTTTGTTTTTATTCATAATGTAAGAACAAAGATGAACTTTATAAATATAATCATAATAACAAAATTTATAAGTTTAAGTTAACTTAAAATGTCATGGGGTTCGATAAAGAGGGTGAAACAGAAGCTCCCTTCAATATGGCTATTGCGACATTGAAGAGACTCGATTCAATTCTCCAACAAATAACAAGTCTTGATTTTGATTATCCAAGAGATTCTGTTGAAAAACAAAAAATACATATTGGGCTTGTTAAAAAATTTTTTATCAATGCTACTCCATTGTTTAAAGATGATAATGAGAAGAAAGGTTACAAGGACAAGAAAGGTAACAAGGATGAGAAAGAACACTTAAAAAAATTACATAATGAGATTCTCGATTTTCAAGTTGACAAAAAACATGGCATCAAATCAGGAACACAAATATCTCGAAATGTGTATAGCGAGAAAAAAGAAAAAAGACTTAATGAAATATTAATTGAAATTCAGCAAAGGTTGAAGAAGTTTTTCATGCCTGGAAAAAGAGAGACAGAGGGATTAATTTAATCATGGTAAAAAAAGTAGATTATTTTGTTGATGATATTCTTAAACAAGAATTAAAAAGAATTCATACAGCCGTAACAAAAAAAGATAGAGATTATGTTATGGTTGTTGATGGAGAAGAGGGTTCTGGCAAAAGCGTTCTCGCTCAACAGATAGCAAAAGAATTATCTCCTAAATTCAAGATAGATAATATTTGTTTCAATGCTAATCAATTTATATCCCAGTTAAAAAACTCTCCAAAGCATTCTTGTATTGTTTTAGATGAGGCATATAGTTCTGCAAATTCAAGAGCTGCATTATCAGAAGTTAATAGATCATTAATTGGCGTTGCTACTGAAATGAGACAGAGAAATCTTTTTGTTATAATAGTAATTCCTTCCTTCTTTGACCTAGATAAATATTTTGCTCTCTGGCGTTGTCGATGTTTAATTCATGTTTATTTTACTAAGGATGGATCAAGAGGGAGATACATTTTATTTCCTAAGACTTCAAAGAAATATCTTTATTTAAATGGTAAGAAGTTTTATGATTATTCTAAACCAAAGAGTCCTTACCCTGCTTGCTCATTTAAAAATATTTATACTGTCGATGAAATGGAATATAGGAAAAAGAAAGCAGAGTCATTTAGAAAAAGAATTGTTAGTAACATGGCAAAAAGATGGTTATTGCAAAGGAATGGTTTGATCAAAGAGTTATATCACAATCTTGATATTAGAACATCACAATTTGAAAAGATATTTTTAAAATGGGGAAGCCAACCAATTAGTCAAAGAGAACTTAGTAGTATTGTTCAACTAGGAGAAGAAGTAAATGATGTTGATCTCTATGAAGAAGAGAACAAAAACAAAGAAAAAAAAATAAGCCCACAGGCGGGGGCGGTTCAGTAGTCTATATTATAATATCTTTAGTATTGGGTGGGTGAAAAAAAATTTCAAGAGAGAGGGAGAGAGAAAAACAGCATCTCCCCACAACCTCACAGCCACACCTTGATCCTATTGATTAAGGAGACCTAAGTTCATGACAGATACTAATAAACAAAAGATAAAAACAGAGAAGATCCCAATGCTATTAGTTTACAAAGAGGATGGTCTATTGAAAACAGATACTTCAAATGATGTTAATAATTATGAACTCTATGGATTTCTAAAACTATTTGTTGAGAGAATGGGGAAACTATTAGAGAAAGATATTGAAGAGAGAACAGATGATGAGGAAATTATCTAAATGAAAATATATGAATGTGCAATCTGTAAGGGCTTTGTAAAAAAAGGATTACAAGGTGAAGAGCTTTTTAAAGGAACAAGAAAAGATGTGAGGAAACATCTTGTAGAAGTACATCACATCAAAGGGCAGAACAATTTTATTGGTTTAAAGAAAGAAGAGCTTGAGTCAAAAATAACTAAAAATACTATTGCTACGGAGTGGGAATGAAAGTTGGAATCTATATTCGAGTTAGTATGGAAGAATCAGATAGGAATAGCAAGAGATTTCAAGACCCAAAGAATCAGTTAGAACCATTAAAGGATTTTTGCAAAGCAATGAATTATGACATCTATAAAGTTTATACTGACAAGATGAGTGGAGCTAATCCATCTCGTCCACAATTCAGAAAGATGATGCAGGATGCAATGCTCCATAGATTCTCTGGAATACTTGTTTGGAAGTTAGATAGATTTTCAAGAGAAGGAATTATTCCAACAATGGCTTATATTCAAAAGATAAAGAGAAGAGGAGTTTGGTTAAGATCATTAACTGAATCCTGGCTTGATACATCACAAGAAGGAATAACAGAAATAGTTCTGGCCATTATGTCTTGGGCATCTGCTGAGGAGAGAAAGAAAATAAGTGAGAGAACAATAGCAGGAATCCAGAGATTAAAGAAACAAGGGAAATGGAAGGGTGGGCGTCCCAGAAAAGTTAAATAAAAGGGAGCTCAATAAAAGAGTATTTTTTCCCTTAAAATTCCACTTAAAAATGCTCGGTAACTAAACGTCCCTTTATTGTTGAAATTTACAATAAGAAAATTATTTATAGGGACTAGCCTTAAAAAAAAGATGGATGAAGATGTAACCAAGTGGTTGAAAGTATGTATTGCTATTGGGATTCTTATCCTCGTTACTGTTGGATTTGTTTTAGGTTATCTATATTCTGATCATGGATGTATGGAGAACCCTCTTGTCTATGGAATGAAACAAATGAATGAAGCCAATGATGATAAGTTTATTTGCTCCTGTAATTCAAAAATTAATCATGGAGATAATTTTTATTTTGATGAATATGGTTTGAGAGATCAACGGCTTCCCTTTAACTAAATTCCTCATTTCTATCAATTCCCTTAAGGTGTTCAAGAACAGGAGTTTCTATTAGAATGCCCAGAATTATCACAGCAAAACCAATAATGGTGATTGGAATTTTTTCAGCAAAAGATATAGACTCGCTTGCTAATCCAAAAGTCATTGCTCCCAATCCAAGCATTGCAATAATTATTCCCGGACTTATGTTTAATTTCACCATGTCTGAGGTTTGAGAGGATTCCACTTCTTTTTTACTGGAGGACTTCTTCCCATTCCCCCTCCACCAAAACCTTGATTTTGTGTAACTATTGCTCTTGTCCTAATGTTCTCTTGCTCAGCCCCACCCAATGCACGCCTATAACAGCTTTCAACTGTATGCAGAAGATTTAGACAAATAAGAATATATTTACTCTCTTTAAATTTAGTGTCCATTCCCATTTTTTCATAATTACAATACATGAAATCATTAAGTGCATCCCCCAAATCTCCCAAGATTTCATATATTCTTTCTTCACCATATTGAGATAAAAAAGTTTCTTTTGTTACATACATGGACATAATCCTCATTAATTCAGCCACCCCGTATTCATTGAGTGGTTTTTTTTCTTCATCCAACACAGAAACATAACGATAACCTAAAGTAGTAAGTTCAATTTTTTTTAATTTATCCATAACTCTTTTGCTATCATTTTCCATCACATCAATTTCAGTCTTATCCTTGTTTTGAATCTTTACAAGAACTTCTTTTAAAAGTTCTGTGCCTTTTTTTTGTTCTTTTAATTCTTGAATGTAATAGGTTACTTTTGTTTTTGGATCTTGCTTAGCAAGAGCTAAAATATTTTTTGTTGGTTCTGAGAAATATGCTCCCTCATCTCCAAATTTAACCTGGTCTCCTTTTAAGAAATGCTCAATCCTTTCAAGAATTTTATCTGTTTCAAGTTGGAACTGAATAAGATTTTGTTCGTCCTGATCCTGAAATCCTTGGCTGGTCAAAGCACCAGATAATTGTGCTGTTTTATTTTTTAATTGTTGATTCTCAAGACCAAGTTGGTCTACCATATCTCTTGCATCAAGATCTTCTTCACTCATTTTTTCTTTTTCTGCTTTTTAATTTGGTTTTCTAATTGAGATATTTTCTTTACATAATAAAAAAACATATCTGAAGCCGAATTAACTGAATGGAATAAATATTTTCCCATCTCTCTTAAAATTTCATTCTCTTTTTTCAAGGAAACTTTTATTTTCTTTTCTCTATTTCTTATTGATTTTGTTATTTCTCTTGACATTTTTCTTTGCATTCTTTTTATTTTTAGGAATCTTTTTTTTCCTTTCTTTATTTTTAGGAATTTTCTTTTTAGGAATTTTCTCTTTGTCTTCAATTAATTCTTTAGGGATGATCGCCAAACCTTCTTTTAAATCTATAACTATTTCTTGATCATTTTCATCCCTCAATCTAAAACGACTAACTTCAATTACTTTTCCATCCAGATCAAATTTGTTTTCTTTCTCCCCCAAGATTACTTTCTTTGCGCCATTAACTATTCTTCTATTTAGAATCCATTTAAACAAATTTGCTCCAGCTATACCAATAATAAAACCTAGAACTATTGCCAAGATTAAAATTAATATCCACCAAATAATCTCCATTTTATGTTGCTGGAACAATTCCTGAATTTAAATTTTGAGCTATCTGAACTGATTGAGCCATTGATTCTGAAATTGATGTCCATTGCTCAAGCAGAGGAGTCAAACTCCCAATTAGTTTTCCTATCTGTGCAAGCAAGAACCAGCATGAACCTACAAAGATAAATGAAACAACTATAAAAGTTATTAATTGAGAATATTCTTTCCACCATTTAACAGACTTATCCTTATAATTTCTTTTAATAATATCTTTTAGATTAACATACGCATACCTTGTATCTCTATGATCATAATTAGCAGTAGCGAGGGTATTTTTCTCTGGATCAGTAGATAAATCAAAATTAACCCATTCGCCATTTTCAGATATAGAATACCAGAATTCATCTTTGCCCATGCTTCTTGTTGGTCTTGCAATATAGATTTTTTTATTTTTCAGAAAAAATAAACTTATGTTTGAGTCTGGAATAAAAAGCTCTTTGGCATCATCAATCCCAACTCTTGTATGTTTATTATGGAGTGTAGTAAATATTGGAATCTTATATTTGAATAAATTTTTTTTAATTTTTTTTGAATAATAAATGAAAGTAATTACTCCTGCAATGATTAAGACAAGAAATCCTAAAAAGATAAATAAGATGGTTGTTCCAACACCTGAAAGATCAACTCCTTCCAAACCAGAAACTCATACATCTTCCAAAAAACCCATCAATAAATTAAAGAATAAACCTTTATAAATATTACTTTAAGTTAACTTAATCTTGCAAATCTCTTTTATTTTCTTGACGAGATTTATCCTAAAGAATTTTTCTATTGTCCAGAACAAATTTAATCTAAACATATGAAATATCATGTTTTTATTGGCTTTTCGTAAGTGACCCCCTCTTCTTGTACAAATTCTTCATTAAACTTCCCTTCCTTATTCATAATATCTCTTTTGCATCTAGCTATAGATTCAAAACTCGGCATTTTTAAAAAGTCCTGAAAAGGAATGTATATATCTGTGAAATGCCGCATAACTTTATATGTAAGCCATTTTGTATCAGTCCTGCATCTTCTATCTTGTTGAAGTAATTTTTCAACAATTTCTTTTAAGTGTTTTTTATGTGGCATTTTTAATTTTATATTGATAACATCTACCATTATCATTAATTTTTATTTTCCTTCTTATTATTTCTCCATACTTATACATTTGCTTCAACGCAGTGTGAGGAGACATGAGGCCTAAATTTTTTGCAATCTCTTTCGATGTCATCCACTTTTTCTTTTTCTTTAATAATTTAAATACACTTTGTTGCGACATTTTTATTAAGTGGGCTGGTCGGTAAAAGAGGACTATATTGGTCTGTATTGTTAGCACTTTACACACATCTATAGTGTCACATCTCCGCCAGTCCTGTGCGACTATAAAACCCCGAAGGGTATCAGGACGAGGTATATGACATCTATGGTTGCCCTGATTATGATCATTTTTTAAACAAAGGATTTAATGAATAATATCTGAGTTTGGATGTTTTACCAATCTGCGTTGTAAAATCAAAGATTATTTTATGATTAAGTAAAAAATTAATAGCATCTTTGAGGTGTGTTGTTTCTAATCCCAATTCTCTTTGGATTTTAGTTTGATAAGCATAATCAACATTAGACAGATAAATTATTACTCTTGTTAGATGTCTTGTGGTTGCTGTTTTATTTCTGTCCTCTTTACTTCCAACCTGATTTCTTTTATAGTCTTTGCTTAATCTTATAAGATCTTTTTCTTTATTTCCTTTTTTCATTTCCCTCCCCCCAAAATCCTTTTTTTAATTCATTGACTAATCTCTTATACACATGCAAATCATAGCCATCACTTTCATAATCTTTAATTGCATATTTTATCACATTTAAATCTTCAACATCTTTCACATTTCTCAATAACAAATCTAAAGTTTTCCTTGCTAAAAATTCAAGTTTCATTTTTTATCTCTCTTCTTAATTTCCATTAATTCTTTATGTTTTTTTGATGTTCTATGGTATGGTAAATTCCTCTCTGCATGCAGCACAGAGTTTCCATAAACTCTTGCTCCACATTCGCATTCAACAAAATTATCTTTATTTTTATCTACCATTTTATCTTTTACTAAGATTCCCCCCAAAGATTAATTTTACTATATCATAAAGAAAAATAAATGGAATGGCAACTAAAACAATAATGAAAGTCATAAGACTTTCAATACAATATCCAACTTGTGAAAAAAATCTAGGTTTATATCTTTTTTTAATTGTTTTTAAAAGAAGATTTCTCATTGCTTTAAAGTCCTCATCGTCTTTAGGTTCATCTTCTTCCCATTTCTTATTAATGGCTTTCTTCAATCCCTTCTGTTCATATTTCAAATTCATTTTATTTTTTCCATCTTTATCTTGACACCTCAATTATCGCATTTGGATATTCTTTACAAGCTCCCAGTACAGCTTCCACAAATGGAACAAAATGTTTATAAAGACCCCAACCATTATCTGAATTATATTTTTCAAACTTTTTAGGATTGGCTTTTAATAATTTTAATCCTTTCTCTAATATTTTTATAATATCTTTTGCCTTTACAAAGTTATTTTCATCAGGTCTCCACAACGCTTTATATATTCCAGATTTATCAGCCATCTCCCCTAAATTATGAGTTATGTTTCTGCAAAATACTTCTGTAAAATGTCCATCATTCCTATAACCCAAAGAAAAATCTAAACTCATCTTTATCCTCTCTGCACATCCTTTTTAATTATTTTCATCTGACTCCATTTATGATCGCACTTTGAACACTTGAAAGATTTTCTATCCTCGTCTATGTAAATAGTTATTCTATCTGAATCACATTTCGGACAGCGAGGTTTATTTTCTTTTTTCATTTGCCCTCCATCTTTTCATAAATATTCTTATGAACAAATCTTTAAAATTCTTAATGCCTTTGTCAACAGATTTTTCAATCCTAGAAGCTACTTTAACAGACTTAACTACAAATTTTGCATAGTCAAGATCATCTTCTATTACACTTTTTAAAAGTCCTTTTTTCATTTTTTAATTTCCTTATCAAACCAAGTGTTTAAAAGTTCTTCCTTGTATTTCCATTCTTCATATATCTTCTTTCTTTCTCTTTGAAACTTTCTCCATATTTTTTCAATTTCTATTATTTTCATATTGTTGAAAAATGTTGTAACAATTTAATTATAATGAATATAACAAATCCAGTTAAAGCTATACCCAACACAGTTCCAAACAACCAGAAAATCAATGTATATTTTTCAAATGTCATTCTTCATCCTCCTGTTTAAAAAAAGAAAGGAAAGGGCGTAGCCCTTCTCCCTGAAAAAATCAATTTGTGAGAGGATGTTTGTAACTCCCCTCTTGTCCAAGATCAAATACCGTCTTGGAAATAACCTTTGTATGAATTCTTTTAATCCCATATGCACTTAAGGGATAAGGGGTTTATAAATGTATTGTTTATCATAATAAGCCATCTTCTCCTATGTTTTGTTCTATACTAAATGTGAGCTTCTTCTTTGGCTTTTTGCCGAGAGTTTTCAATGCCCTCTTAAAATACTCTTTCACAACTAGAGAATTTTTATTATCACTTACAAAAGTATAATAGGTCTTGCCTGTAGATTTGGATTTCTTCATTATCAGCCCAGCATCTACAAGATCATTTAGAATTTCTTGAACTCTTGAATTACTCAGACCAGTAAACTTCCTTAATTCTTGTTTATTAAAAATCAATTTCTTCCTGGATTCTAGACATAACCAAACAACTATTTTAGAAAAAGGTATGTGGTGTATTTTTCTTTCTATTATTTCCTCATTACTTGGTTTTATAGATTTTAACAGATCATCGAAAAATTTATCTTGTTGTTCTTCTACTCTGTTTTGCATTCTCCAGTATAGCTCACAAGTTTAATATTCCCAAAGTCTCTCACAATTATTTTCTCTTCTGGACTTGCAGACAAAACCTCTACCCATTTTAGAACAGAAGGATAAGAGTGTCCTACATTCTCTTTTATCTTTGAGATGCTGAACTCTTCTTTTGAATTCTCTCTTAAGAATTTACGAATTTTTTGTTTAATTTCTTCTGCCATTATATAACAGTATTAGATAATAGTATTTATAAATGTTTCTATATATACAAACACTAGAAAATAATGGTTGTTGTTGTACTATATATCCTAAAAACAGCAAAATTAAGCAGAATATCCCTAAAATACCCTTAAAAACTTCCATAAGAAACAAAGGTAACTCTTTTTTTGTAAGTTTTACGTATATATATATATATATATATTATAAAATAATGATTGTTGTTGTTGTTGTTGTTGTTGTTGTTGTTGTTGAGAAAATTTCAGAGTAAATTATTTTTATAGAGGGTATTTATTTAATTTTTTCCCCAGACCCTTCCTAGAAAGTTATTTGCGAAAAACCACATAGTACAACAACAACCATTATTATCTAATGCTTAGTTATTCGGTGAGGGGCTTTTCTCTCTAACTCTTACATTGTTACATTAACTGGACTTAGTATGTTAAAGCCTGCTGAAAACAAATATTTAAATAGGAGAATTCTTAATAAAAGAAATATTGGAGGAGGTAAAATAAAAATGTGTGAATCATGTAACAAATGTTTCAGTGAAAAAGAAAAAACAAAGCTGAAAGATAAAGGTTGGACAGAAGAACAAACAAACTTTGCTGAAGATTCAGTTATTGAAGATAAAATAAAAGAATTGATAAAGTAAGAAAGCAAATTTGATTAATTTTTTTATCTTAATTAAGTCCACTTAATGCAACAATGTATCTAACTCTCACTTTTTGTTTTTTTAATTCTTTTTTTCCCTTTTTTCACTCTCTTTTGAATAATTTTGATGTCGGAAAAGATTTGCAAGATCACAAAGGGGAACAATAAAGCTCACTTCGTTCGCAAACTCGCCTCTAGGCTCGTTTATGGATGTTTAATTTGCTCGGTCTTTGTGACCTCGCCCGCCTTCACATGCAGGAACATGTTCAGGCGGATTTGTTTTAGGGGGGTGCGAGGCGGCGAAGCCGCCTTTTTGGACGAACGCACGAAGCGTTCGTCTTATTTTATACCCCCAAATCTCCGACATAAAGAAAAGAAGGGAAAAGACTTGTAGTTAATACTCAAATCGTGAATTATCGTTGCTCAGAATGGCTTATTTAAGCAAGAGATATGCTTTTAACCTATGATTCCTCATTCTTTTTTCTGGCCTTAATTATAACCATAGTTACTGCTCCGATTACAAATCCAATAGAAAGCCACTTAACTATGTAGAATACAGCAATCCAATCCACCAGATCAATTCTTATGAATGTCATCTTTATCCTCTGGATCTATTCCAAAATTGGACTGCGTATTTATCGATGTCGCAGTAGAAGACACAACGAAATTGTTGTCTTGGAACTTCGAGCTGCTTATTGTTGGACAAATTTGTTTTGCTCCGCCCTTGTTCTTTCCTCGAGGTCTTTGATAAATTCGTGGCTTGTTCAATACCAAGTCTGAATCCTCCAACTCCTCCGAAGAGGTCGATGTATCTGATTTCATTGTTTTTTTTTATTGCCATTTTATCTTCCCACACTCTTAGGTTGTGTTTTGTCCAAGCATTGAACACAGATTATTTTAGCATTTCTTGGATAATAAGGACGGCAAAAACATTTTTTTCCATCTTTTACAAGAACTTTTCGTAGTTCGCTATCTCCTGTTTTAATTTCTTTGAATGTTCTGGGTTAAGTTTCTTTGAAGTGATTAATCTCATTGCTATCTGCTCCCACGATTCTCTCCCTTCCCTAAACTTATTAAGAAATTTTATAAACCAGATATGATGTGCAACACTAATTTTCTCTTCATCTTTTCTCTTGTCTAATTCAGCATATTTTGGCATTTGTTTGTAACCCTTTTTTGTGTTAAACATATTAAAAATATTAACTATATAAATGTGTTGTTTGGATTATCTTGCACAATTTATTAGAAAATGTTTTCTTCATAAGATTAAAAGTATTTCCAAATTTTGCATATCCAAGCCATCCATTTATTCTTGATTCAAATTGTTCTTCACTTATTTCTTT
>SDBV01012895.1_pt1 | contig 10672 bp, 10 predicted proteins | sample 2277081 | NCBI WGS metagenome assembly SDBV01 (sample SAMN10402039, study PRJNA504765) | marine sediment metagenome | isolation source: marine sediment core GS10_PC15, 223 cmbsf | place: Arctic Ocean: Southern Knipovich Ridge | collected 2010
CGGTCCTGACATCCAGCCCGAGGCGGTCCTCGCCGCACAAGACCTCGGCGTCGAGTGCTTCCCTGATCTCCTCCAGCGTCATCTGTCGCCTTTCTACGCAACGACCACGGCGCCCTGTCTGCACGAGTCCAGACAGACGCCGCATTTCGTGCATGTCTCTGGATCGATGGAGTGAGGCTGCTTCCGCTCGCCGGAGATCGCACTGCTCGGGCAGTTTCTGAAGCACAGCGTGCAGCCGCTGCATTTCTCCTGGTCGATGGAGAATGCTATGAGGGCCTTGCAGACGTGCGCCGGGCACCTTCGCTCCTCGATATGCGCCTCGTACTCGTCGCGGAAATGGCGTAGCGTGCTCAGGACCGGGTTGGGTGCAGTGGCCCCCAGGGCGCAGAGAGAAGCGTCCCGGATGGCCTCGGAGAGATCCTGCAGGATCTGGATGTCTTCCTGACTGCCCTTGCCCGCGCATATGCCGACCAGGATGTCGTGCATCGCGGCGACGCCGTCGCGGCAGGGCGTGCACTTGCCGCAGGACTCGCCCCTCAGGAACTCCAGGAAGTAGCGGGAGACGTCGACCATGCAGGTCGTCTCGTCCATCACGATGAGGCCGCCCGAGCCCATGATGGAGCCGACCTCGGCGAGCTTCTCGTAGTCGATGGGCAGGTCAAGCAGCGAATCGGGGATGCACCCCCCCGACGGCCCCCCGGTCTGAACGGCCTTGAAGCGCTTGCCGTCGGGGATCCCGCCGCCGATGTCGAAGACGATTTCCCGGAGGGAGGTACCCATCGGCACCTCCACGAGGCCGCAGTTCGCGACCTTGCCGACCACCGAGAAGACCTTCGTGCCCTTGCTCCTCTCGGTGCCGATCGAGGAGAACCACTCCGCGCCGCGGTCGATTATCACCGGTATGTTCGCCCAGGTCTCGACGTTGTTGATATTGGTCGGCTTTCCCCAGAGCCCTTCTACCGCGGGGAACGGCGGCCTCACGCGCGGCGTGGGGGGACGGCCCTCGATGGACGCCATGAGCGAGGTCTCCTCGCCGCAGACGAACGCCCCCGACCCGCGGCAGATGTCGATGTCGAAGTCGAGCCCCGTCCCCAGGATGTCCTGGCCCAACAGGCCGTAGTCCCTCGCATGGCCGATCGCCTTGATGAGACGATCTACCGCGAGCGGATACTCCTCGCGGATATAGACGAAGCCCTGCGTGGCGCCGATCGCCTTCGCGCCTACGATCATCCCCTCGAGCACGGAGTGCGGGTCGGACTCGATGATGCTCCGGTCCATAAAGGCGCCGGGGTCGCCTTCGTCCGCGTTGCAGACGAGGTACTTCGTGTCGCCCGGCGACGCCGCGCAGAAGCCCCACTTCACGCCGGTGGGGAACCCCGCTCCCCCTCGGCCGCGAAGCCCCGAGGCCTTGACCTCTTCCCTGATCTCTTCCGGCGTCATCGACGTGAGCGCGCGGGCGGCCGCGCGGTAGCCGTCGCGGGCGATGTACTCGTCGATCTGTTCCGGGTCGATCAGCCCCCGGTTCCTGAGCGCGATGAGCCTCTGCTTGCTGAAGAAGTCGATGTCCGAGAGGGCCGGGACCGGCCGCTCCTCCTCGGGCGGCGTGTACATGAGCTTCTCGACCGGCCGGCCCTTGAGGAAGTGCTCCTCGACCAAGTGCGGCACGTTCTCCACCGTCAGTAGTTGATAGAAGATGCCGTCGGGATGAACGATCGCTATCGGCCCCTGTGCGCAGAAGCCCTGGCAACCGGTCGTCACGACCTTGACTTCCTCCTCGAGCCCGACCTTCTTGATCTCCGCCTCGAGCGCCTGCTTCACCTCGAACGAACGGTTGGAGACGCAACCGGTCCCGGCGCAGATCATGATATTGGCCCTGTGGCTGGTCGTCTCAGCCATGTTCATGGACTCCCCTGCTACGGTGTCCGCTCGCTTCCCTCGCCCAGAGCGAGGTCGGCAACAAGGCTGCCGCCCATCACGTGCTCGGCGAAGACCTTCGTGGCCTTCTCGGGCGTCAGGTCGGCGTACTTGACGGGTGCCTCGCCCTTGAGCTCGACGGTCATCATGGGCTCCCGGCTGCACAGCCCCGCGCAACCGGAGGTCGTCAGTGTCACGTCTTCCACATTCTGCTCGCCGATGGCGGCCATGAGCGCGCTCATGATCCCTCTCGCCCCGGCGGAGATGCCGCAGGTACCCATGTGCACGGTGATCCTTGCCCGGGCCGCCCCGTCCCGGAGGGCGGTCGTGCGCCTCATCTTCTCCGCGATCCTGGTCAGATCTTCCGGTCGGAGCTTTCCCATGCCGGGTTACCTCCCTCTGCTATGACCGCGATGCTCGTTCTTTACGACCGCATCGCTCGCAGGCGCTCCGCGCTCGCTCTGCTAGCGATGCGAGACCGGAGGGCCTTCGAGCATCGCGGTCATAATCGAGCGATGCAGTCCGAAAGTCCGGCCATCAGGTACTCCCAACTGCCACCGCCTCTGCTGCCACTGCCTCTTCGAGCTCTGCCCGCTTGGCCTCGAGCCGCTTCGGCAGCTGGGCGGTTTTGACGCGGCCGTGCACTTCCTCGTAGAAGGTAAGGACCGGCGCCAAGCCGCAGCAGCCCAGGCACCTGACGCCCTCCAGCGTGAACGCGCGGTCGGGCGTGGTCTCTCCCTCCTTGATGTCGAGCTCCCTCTCCAGCCTCTCGATGATCCTCGTCGCCCCCTTGACGTGGCAGGCCGTGCCGAGGCAGACCTTGATCGTGCACTGGCCCTTCGGCGTGAGGCTGAATGCGTTGTAGAAGGTCGCCAGGCTGTAGACCTGGCTCAGGGGTACGTCGAGCCCCGCGGAGACGCTCGAGAGAGCGTGCGCGGGAAGGTACCTGTAGTGCTCGTTGACGGCCTGGAGGGTGGAGATCAGCGCGTCCTTGCGCCCTGCGTGCTCCTCCACGGTCTTTTCGAGGAACGCCCGGTCGTTGCCGCCTTCGATCTCCGGGACCGCTGCGTCGGCCTCCGCCGTGACCTCGTCCGCGTCGTGCGCCGGAGACGGGATCCGCCAGTGCCATCTCAGGTCCGCATTGTACGTGCGGTTCTTCACCATGTCCTTGATGGTGTCCAGGAAGTCCGGGACCGTAATGCCTATGTCGTTCCGGATCTTGACCTGGCACGCCAGGCGCACGCCCTTGCGGATCTCTGCACGGGAGAGGAAGGGCCTCTCGGTCGGCAGCAACTGTCCGCCGCCGACAGCCACGGTCACCTTGCAGTATCCGCACGATCCCTTGCCGGCACACGCGGAAGGTATGTGCATGCCGGCGTCCTGGAGGGCGCCAAGGAGGGTCTGCCCGCCCTCCACATCGAGCACTTCTTCACCTGAGTTGACATCGATTCGACAGGCCCCGTAGTTGACAAGCAGGCGCTCGGCCATGATGAGCGTGAGAGCCAGGACCCCGAGGAGGCCCGCCAGGATCAATATCGGGAGCAGATAGGACACGAGCGTTGCCATGTTACCTTCTCACTCGATCGGGACCATGCCGGCGAAACCCATGAAGGCCATTGCCATCACGCCGGTGATTATCATGGTGATGGCGACGCCCCGGAAACACAGGGGGACGTTGGAGTAGCCCATCTTCTTCCGGAGCCCGGCTATCAGGACGATGGCGAGCCAGAAACCGACTCCTCCGCCGAAGCCGAACCCGGCGGACTGGGCCAGCGTGTACTTGCGGATCACCATGAACAGCGACGCCCCCAGAATGGCGCAGTTCACCGTGATGAGCGGCAGGAATATCCCCAGCGCGTAGTACAGCGGCGGGCTGAACCGTTCGATGAACATCTCCACGAACTGAACGAATGCGGCGATCACGGCGATGAACACGATGAAGGCGAGCGGCGTCAGGTCCCACTCGGCAGCGCTATCCCCCGCCAGCCAGACGAGCGAGCCCTTGCTGAGGACGTGGCGATAGATCAGGTGGTTGAGCGTCGTGGTGCACGTCATGACGAACGTGACCGCCGCTCCGAGCCCCACGGCCGTCTGGAGCTGCTTGGAGCAGGCCAGGAACGAGCACATCCCGAGGAAGCTGGACAGCAGGATGTTGCTCGTGAAGATCGCGGCAATGATGATGAGCCACACAGAGGTGTCGTTCACGGCCGGGCCTCCCCGCCCTCAGGGCCCTTGAGATGGTTGAACAGAGCGACAAGGAAACCAAGGGCAAGGAAGGCCCCCGGCGCCAGGATCATCACCAGATTGCTCGTGTACCATTCGGGGCTGAGCACTTGCCGGCCGAGGATCTGCCCGGCCCCCAGGAGTTCGCGGAAGAACCCTATGATCGTCAGCACCAAGGCGTAGCCGAGTCCATTGGCCACGCCGTCGACCGCCGAGACCAATGGTGGATTCTGCAGAGCGAAGGCCTCGGCGCGCCCCATGATGATGCAGTTCGTGATTATTAGACCCACGTACGGCCCCAGCTGCTTCGACATGTCCCAGTAGTAGGCCTTGAGGAAGCGATCGAAGAGGATCACGAAAGTGGCGATGATCGCGACCTCGACTATCATGCGGATGCGCTTTGGCGTCGCTTTCCGAAGGAGCGATACGAATACATTCGACATCACGCAGACGAAGAGAAGGGCGCCGCTCATAACCAGCGAGTTCTCAAGCCGGCTCGTGACGGCGAGCGCCGAGCAGACGCCGAGCATCTGGATCGATATCGGATTGCTGGTCCAGGACCCCTCCTTCAGCGTCTGCTTGCCCCTGCCACAGAAGAGGCCTTTGGCGCAGGGACCGCAGCCTGCCGCTCCGCTATCCGGCATCGCCGCCACCCTCCCCGATGAGCTTCTCGACCGCCGACAGCAGCGCCTCCCTTTCCGCCAGGATGCGCGCCATGACGGCGGCAAGTATGTCCTCGACTCTGTCGCAAGTCATCGTGGCGCCGGATATCCCGTCGACCTCGCTCGCACCGCGGGACCCACCGCCCTTCTTGATGCGGATGCCCGGCGTGCCGTCTTCCGCGCGGATGGACTTGCCCCGGAACTTTTCCCTGAACCAGGCCGCGCCGATCTCCCCGCCCAGGCCGGGCGTCTCCTCCTGCTTGTGGAACGTCAGCCCGCGAACGGTCTTGATGTCGGGTTCGAGGGCGAGGAACCCTTCGATGGGCCCCCACACGCCTTGGCCCTTGAACGCGAAAGCGACGCTCGCGGCGGCACCTTCGACAGGCTCAGTGCCGCCGTCCTGAGCGAGTCGAAGGGCGGCGGCGCCGTCTTTCACGTACACGTAGAAGACGAGCTCTTCGTGCGTCCCTTTCCGCACCGCCCGCTCGGAGAGCTCGAGCAACGCCTCCGCCCCGGCCGCCTCGTCGTGCGGGACATCGAGCACGCCAAGGATGTTGCTTACCTCCTCGGCCCGCTCGTTGGCCTCTATGCGCGAAATCGTGATCTTCCCCACCCCGGTGAGAAGCCCGGCGCAGACTACGCCCAGGGACACGGCATAGAAAACGGTATAGAGGCTACCCTTCACGCGCGAGCCTCCTCAGTCGCAGCCCGATCACTACCTCATCCAGAACCGGCGCCGCGATGTTGCCCAGCAGGATGGCGAACATCATCCCCTCGACGTACCCGGTGAGATGGCGGATCAGGAGAGTCGTAGAGCCGATGATGATCCCGTACATCCACTTGCCCCCGTTGGTCGCGGGGCTCGTGACCGGGTCGGTGGCCATGAAGAACGCCCCGAACAGGAACCCGCCCGCGAGCATATGCCAGCCGACGGGCCCGAACGACCCCGGCAGGACGTGGTGCAGAATCGCCCCCAGGCCGGCGAAGGAGCCCAGGATGGCCGCCACGGTCCGCCAGTTCCCCACGCGCGTGAGCATCAGGAAGAGCCCGCCGGCGATGATCGCCACGGCCGATGTCTCTCCGGCGCTCCCCGATACGTTGCCCCAGAGGAGGTCGAGGACGGGTTCGAACGTTCCGCCCTTGGCGGCGCCGAGGGGCGTCGCCGAGCTCACCGCGTCGAGGGTGCCGACGCTCACGTACCTGGCGAGGTTACCCAACTCGCCGACGCCCGGCTTGAGATAGCTCACGACCATGACCTTCGCGTAGGAGAGCGCCAGGAAGCAGCGAGCCACGAGCGCGGGGTTGAAGAGGTTCCGCCCCGTCCCGCCGAACAGCTCCTTCCCGACGATCACGCCGAACGCGACGCCGACCGCGACCGCCCAGAAGGGGAGCCCGGGCGGCAGCACGAGAGGGAACATCATCCCCGTGACCAGGAACCCTTCGTTGACCTCTTCCTTTCTGACGACGGCGAAGATGATCTCGATCGTGAGTCCCACCGCGTAGCACACCAGCATCATGGCCAGCACCCGCAGGCCGAAGAAGTACACGGCCGCGAAGAGGCTCGGCATGACGGCGATCATGGCCATGCCCATGTACCGCTTGCTGTCGATGGGATCCCGGATGTGCGGCGGCGTCCGAGTTCGCGCGGCGGGGCCGAAGAAGAAGTTCTCGATGGCCTCGAAGGCAGGCTTGAGCGGCCGCAGCCGCCCTCCCTCTTCAAACGCCGGCCGGACGCGGTCGAACAGACGGAGGAGCACTCTCACGCGTTGGCCTCCTCGGTTTCGAGCTCACGCTGAATGCCCTCCTTGGCGTCGGCGATCTGCGTGGAGAGCTCGATCTTGGAGGGGCACACAAAGGAGCAGAGGCCGCATTCGACGCACAGGTCGAGCCGCGCCTTCTCCGCCTCCTCGATGTTGTCCTCGTAAAGGTACTTGTGGATCAGATACGGCATGATCCCCGCCGGGCAGACCTCCTCGCAGAACCCGCAGGAGACGCACGCCCGCTTCTCGCCGCGCAAGGCGGTGTTGAGTCTCTCGGCGAAAGGCAGCCGCAGGCTGCTGAAGAAGACCTTGGCGTAGGAGCGACGGGACCAGCCCGGTCTTGTGAAGGCGAAGAGCTCTCGTTCCTCATGCTCGGGCAAGATTGTGAGGCCTTCGCATTCCAGATCCAGACCCGCCTGTGACGGATCGAGCGTCGTCCCCGTCAGTACGCCGCCATTAATGACCCGACAGGGCATCTCGGACGCATACCTGTCGACGATATCCTTTATGGGATATCCCAGGATGGCCCTTACGTGTTTCGGCTCGCGGACGCCCGGCCCCCCCACGGACACGACGTTGCCGACACACGGGCGAGAGGACGTCATCGCCTCCTCGATCGCCAGAACGCCGGCAACTCCCAGCCCCCAGACGGGACAATCCGACCGCTTCCTCATTCCCAGGGCGCGCGCCACCAGGCGAAGGTCGTCGTGGGGATACCTGCAACGGATCTCGAACGTGCGAACATGGGGCTGCTTCCGCAACGCTTCGCGCAGCTCCGTTGCGAACGCCGACCGCTCCTTCGGTATCACCACGTGGATCTGCCGTACTCTCAGTAGAGAGTTCAGGTGCCCGAGGCCGCTGATGAAGTCCGATAGCCTCCCGCGCAGCTGCGCGTCTCCCCTCGCAACGTACGGTTCGAGGTGGACCGCCGAGACGATGAGCTCCTTCGGCATGCCGAACGGGTCAGGCAGCGAACCCGTGTGGATATCTCGCACGAAGCGCCATGCACCCAGGGCGAAGATCTTGTAGCGACTCATGCCCTCCGACATCCGTACGGCTCCGCCGCCGGCGCGGCTATCGGTCTCTTCCGTTTCCTTCTCGAGATCTTCCAGCGTGACGTGGTTGGCCACCGTCTCCAGCCGGACGGTGCCCTTGCCGGGGGCGATCAACGACATTGAGTAGTTGGCCGGATCCTTCGCCAGTGGCTGTCCTGTGATGACGCGCTGACCGTTCTCGACGAGCAAGTGCGTGAAACGGAAACGACGGCTCCACAAGGGAATGTGGAGGACCTCGGGATCTGGAAGCGCCTCGACTGCTCCGGTGGGCCTTCCCGCCAAACGAACGTTGTGGCCGCCTCGCAGTCTCATCCCGGAATCCCCACGTTCGGCGATCCGCGGCGTCGGTCCGCCAGATCGGAAGTGCAGAACAAGCCCCGTCCGAGTAGTGCAGGATAGAAGCACGAGCTGTGCCAAGAATCACAAGCTCAGTAAATTGTGCGCTGCTTCACGTGTAAGTGAGCACAAGCGTACGACTTGCGGCTCTTTTCGTTGCCGGGTGCCAGGCGGCGCCTTGGCGAAGGGAGCCGCCCGGCGTAGGACAGCCGCTACACCGCGCACTGGACCGGCGCCCGACGACGCGCCGGGCGCTGGACTTCGCCAACCCGTTGTCTGCACGTGCGATATGGGAGATCGCCACCCGACGCGGGTAGGGGCCCTCTCAGAGCGTCTGCTCCGGGATCGGTCGGGCGCATGTCTGTCTGTCGACCGCGCTGGCGCCCGGCCTCTCGGGCGGACAGGCGCCAACGCACCCGGCACAGGTCGCGGGGTCGGTGGCCGGGCTCCTGGTGAACGAGTTTCAGCCGGTGCAGTCAAGTGGGGGCTACGAGCGGTCTTGGCCACGCCACGAGGGCCGCTGCGCGGTGGTGGGAATGTTGGGTCTGCACTACACCACGACGGGCGACGTCTACGTTCGCGCCGTCGGCTCGAGGCTCACCCGTTGTGGCCCGAGATGCCGATCGAAGACGGGCCGCAGATCGCGCTCGAGGTACGTCTCGATACCGGCTCGGGCCCGCGGCCACTTGCCCACGCACTCGACCGCGGACCGGCAAAGGCTTTCCACGCAGTCGAGCGCTTCCTGTTGTCCGCCGCCGATCTTCTGCGCGATGGTGAACTTCCTTCGTGCGATATCCGTGCGGAGTGTCTTCTTCGCATCCCCCTCGTCGCCGACGACGTCGACCAGGTCGTCGAAGACCTGATAGGCCGTCCCGATGCGGTAGCCGGCCTCCTCGAGTGTCCCGGCGAGATCGCTGTCGCCGCCGGAGACGAGCCCGACGAACGCGAACAGCGGCCCGGTCTTCCCACGCGCAAGCCGAAGGCACGTTTCCCTGTCCACGAGCTCGCCGCGCAGAAACAACTCCTGTTCGGCCTCCGTCGTACAGAGCTCCCGGACCTTCGAAACGAACCGGCCCACGTAGCGGCCGCCTTCCATGTCGGCCAGGAGCGCTATCGCCTTGCACAAGAGCAGGTCCCCGACGAGGATCGCCGCCGAAGGGCTCGTCATCGTCCAGACGGCCGGACGTGCGCGCCTGAGAAGAGCGTTATCGATGACGTCGTCGTGAAGAAGACTCGCGGTATGCACGAGCTCGACCGCGGCGCACAGGCGCTCGAGCGTCGGGCGCGCAATAGACGTCGCACGCGAGGCGACCAGTCGCGCGGCCAGGCGCGTCCGAAGCATCTTGCCCGGCACGAGCTGCGCGAGGTCAGCGGTAAGACGCAGCGACGTCGCCACCTCGCCGACCGCTTCCCGGACCTCCGACCGCGCCGCCTCCACGAACTCCGCCGTCGAGCCCTCTTCGGATTGTCTGACAGACGAGCTCATCTCGGTTCCTTGCTGGGACGCCTCGGCTTACGCCTTGGCTGCTGACAGGTAGTACGCGAGCTTCTCGAGCTCGGTGGTAAGGTCGACGTTGCTCACGGTCACGTCGCCCCCCAGCCAGAGGCCCGTGCGCGCGAAATTCAGGATCGCCCGCACCCCGTGCTCCACCAGGAGCCTGGCGACCCACTGCGCTCCGGTCGCGGGAACCGTGATCACACCCATTTCCGCTCCCGACTTGCCAAGCGTCTCGGGGATGCGTGAGACGTCCTGCACCACCAGGTCCCCTATCTTCCTGCCTACCTTGTCAGGGTCGGCGTCGAAAACGGCCAAGAAGCGGAACCCCTGGCGCTGGAACTCGCCGTGCTTCAGCAGCGCGGTTCCCAGATTGCCGGCCCCCACCAGGACCACGTCCCACTGCCGTCCCTTACCGATGATCTTCCCAAGGATGCTCTGCAGCTCGTCGACCCGGTAGCCCGACCCTCGCGTCCCGAGCTTCCCGAGCTTGGAGAAGTCCTTGCGGATCTGCGAGGGACTGCAGCCGAGACGCTCACCGATCTCCTGGGATAGCGTGGACTCTCGGCCCTCGGCCTTGAGCCGCTCGCACAGACGGTAGCAGCGCACCAGGCGGTCCACTGTGACGGAAGGCAGGTCGTGCCGGCTCAAGACGGAACGCTCGGACATCTCGATTGCTCCCTTCAGGCAGCGGTCAAGGGCCAACGAAGCCCACCGCCGACTGACTTGCCGGACGCATGCCTACCAGGTAGGAGCGAGGCCCATCACGGGGCCGCTACGGCCCAGCACAGCACGGCATGCTACCCGGAAACCCAACGCCTCGCAAGTCCTCTCTTGACGAATGACCTGAAGCACTATCTGTGCCAAGAGGCATAAAGTTGACAACTTGTGCGTTGCTTCACGTGTAAGTAAGCAGAAGCACATGACTTGTGGCTCTTTCCGTTCTGCGCCAATGCCGCCCACCACAAGAGAGGGAACCGCGCTGCGTAGGAGAAGCGCTACACCGGGCGCTGGTCCGGCGCCCCGCCCGCCTGCGGCAGCGAAGCCGCTTCGGCCGGCGGGTACAGAGCCCCTGCACAGCATCTCGCACAATGAAGGCCCGGCGCTCGTCTCGGGACCGGCGGCGGAGCTGTCGCCGGGCAAGTCCCAGACGGTGCGGTCGAGCGCAGACTGCGAGCGATTCCAACCACGTCACGAGGGTCACTGGATGGCGACGCGGATGTTGGG
>SDBV01012896.1_pt1 | contig 10672 bp, 12 predicted proteins | sample 2277081 | NCBI WGS metagenome assembly SDBV01 (sample SAMN10402039, study PRJNA504765) | marine sediment metagenome | isolation source: marine sediment core GS10_PC15, 223 cmbsf | place: Arctic Ocean: Southern Knipovich Ridge | collected 2010
GGGGCGTGTGCCGCATAAGCCGAAGCACCCGAAGCCGAAAAAACGAAAGAAACCGAAGAAGAAGGATGCCCCGGTGGCGACCATCGACCTGAGCCTCAAGCTGGTTGTGGACTTCACGACACGCCGCCAGACCGGGCTAAATCAGATCACCGCCTGGACGAGCGGTATCGAAGCCTGGTCCCTCGGCGAAGTCACCGACCTGGTCGCGTCGTCGCCGGTTGGGATGACCCTCGACTCAACCGAATACGATTTGGAGATCACCGATTACGGGCCGTTCAACAGCGACCGGCGCTGGGAAATCTATCCAGGCCGGAACGTCACCTACACCGTTGCCGACGATGACGAGGCTGTGGCCTTCGCTCACTTCGACACCTACTTTGACAACCTACGGATCGAGATTCAGGCGTTCATCGACTCCAACGCCGTCGTCCATCGGGCTGCCGTGGAGTCGTGGCATCTCCACTACTCAACCGGGGCGGTCGATGAGGTCGTGACCTAATGGCGCAGGCAGTCAGGGCGCATGCTCGGCAAACGGACCAGCAGTCGAACACGACTACGACGTTCACTACCGAGCTGTCGATTTCGGCGTCGGCGCTCACTACCGCAGGGTTCGCCGCCAACGACGATGTGATTGTCATGTACCTCGTCAGTATGGGAGTTGACGACAATCAGAACCACCTCGAATTGCAACTCACCTACGACGGGACAGCACTCGGAGAATCCGTAGCCAACTACGACTTCAACGCTGTCGTGACGACCACTAACTTCGTTCATCGCTGGTGGACCAAAGTAAACCTCGGCGGGACGGTTGGCGACATCGACATTGACGTGCGCTCCGTCGATGACCCAGGGACGGCGTATCTCAACAAGATCGAACTGGTCGTCATCCGCCTGTCCGATTTCGGAGTCGAAAATACTGACTGGTTCTTCGCTAAAGACACAATCGAAGAAGTAATGACCGACGCATGGGCCGACACTATCGGGGCTTCGATCACCTTCACCCCCAGCGGCGTCGAGGACTGGGTAGTGCTGGGTGCGGTACAACTTATCGGCAACGGCGGCTCGGTATCGGCCCAGGCTCGTATTAACCGGGAGGGGACCGTTCTCGCTGGGGGTTGGAACGAAGAATGGGAGTCACCCACCGAAGAGAAACGGTGGATCATGTGGGACATCGATACGTCGCTGGCAGCCTCGGAACACACCGTCACCATCGAGGCGCAAGACGACTCGACCGCAGGAACCCGCTCCGACCACAAAAGCTCCGAATTGCTGATTTTCCGTAGAGACATTTGGGCCGACATCTACCTCGATGATGTGGGAACCATCGCGATGGTCAATAACACCAACACGCAGATTGCCACTATCACCGACACCCTTTCGACTGCACAAGACGTTCTCATGCTTGTTGATGGAGACCAAGTTGTCACCATCCAGGCCATCACCTACATGTGGGTCGAGGATAGCGACACTGCCATCGACCCGCTAATCACACCGACCGCCGTGTTGCGTGCCGCTAAAACCTTTGACGGCACCGATATCAAACAAAGCACATGGCTCGGATTCAAGAACCTTTCCGGCACCCTCAACCTCGATGTGAACGCCCGCCAAAACACTGGCTCCACACAGGACCTACTGCGGATACAGTTCCTGGCGTGGGGGATGGAGCTTGCCGACGTTCCCGCTGACCCATACCCGCCGTTCCCCCGCCGGCCGAACCGGCGGGTTAGGATGTGAGCCCATGAAGATCAGCGACGTCCCGAAGTTCGACCCGACCGTGTTCACCGCCGCGGAGCTCAAGGGCCTCCAGACCCTCACCGACAAGTGCGTCAAAGCCACAAACCGGACCGCCATCGCCGTCGCCGGCGCCAAACTTGATACCGCCCGGCAGACGCAACGGGAGCGAAGCCGCAAGGACGCCACCCGGGCCCGGTCGCTAAACGCCCTCTACAAACGGCTCATCCATGAGGTGCCCCGGCCGCCGGTGAAGCCGACACCGGATGAGGTGACCGCGTGAACACGTCACGGCTATACACGGCCACCTTCTCCAACGTGACCATCGGCACCGCCGCCGGATCGATCATGGAATTGCAGGTACCCGACAACACGGTGATCGAGCTACTACGTGCCTGGATCGGCGCCGACATCGGCGGCACACCACTAGACGAAATCCTCGACGTCGCCCTCTACGGCAACGACGCCGCCGCCACCGGCGGGACCGGGATGACTGAACAGCCGATGAACCCCGTCGCGGCTATCGACCCGTCCAACGTCACCGCCCTGCTGGAGCCGACCATCGGGGCCACGCCGTTGGACCTGTACGACAACAGCTACCACGCGCAGAATGCGTGGGAGTGGCCGCCGATCCCCGAGGAATTCATCGCCTTCATCGGCGGCAACGTCAACCCGGGCGACAACGTCGGCATGCGGCTAGTCGTCGCCTCGACGGGCACACCTGCCGTATCGGGCGGGATGATCTACAAAGAACTGTCCGCCGCGTAAGGGGTAGACCATGAGCCAGGTCTACCGGAAGCGACCACCTCGCAGACGACGCCCGCCGTTCGCGCCGGGGCTGTTCACCCCCTCCGCCGACGTCCAAGCACCCGTATCGACCACACGGGCCGCCTGGCAACCGACCGCCGCCGCCATCATCGCGGTGCAGGGTCCGGCGTCCACGGCCCGCGCCGGCTGGAAGGCATCGGCCGCTGGAGCCGTCGAGATATTGGCGCCGGCCGCGACCGCTCGGGTCGGGTTCCGCCCCACCGCCACCGCGGCCATAGACGTACAGGCCGCCGCCGCGACTAGCCGCGCCGGATGGAAACCTACCGCCGCCGCCGTCACCGACGTGCAAGGCCCGACGTCAACGACCCGAGCCGGCTGGCGACCCGCAGCCACCGCCGTCACGGAGGTCGCCGGCGCAGCGACGGCCCGAGCAGGGTGGCAAACGACAGGCGCGGCTATCACCGACGTGCAAGCTGCAACGTCGACAACCCGGGCCGCGTGGGTCACGACCGGGGCCATCAACGCCGACGTGCCGGCGCCGGTATCGCGAGCCAACGTCGCGTGGCAGGCCAGCGGCGATGCAATCGTGGTTGTCCAGGCGCCGGCCGCTACTACGCGAGCCGGTTGGCGAACGACCGGGGCCGGTGCGCGGGACGTAGCCGCGCCGCAAGCCACGGCCCGCGCCGGTTGGCAACCCACCGGCGCAGCCGTCACGGTCGTAGTGGGCGCAGCGGCGACGGCGCGGGCAGCGTTCAAGACAGCCGCAACGGCCGTCACGGTCCTGGTAGCCGCAGCGGCCGCCAAACTCGCCACAAAGGCGTCTGGCGCTGCTCTAGTCGACGTCCAGGCGCCGGCCGCTGCGGCGCGGTACACCGCCAAGACCACCGCCGCGGCGCTCACCGACGTACAAGGCACCGCGGGAGCCAGGGTCGCGTGGCAAACATCGGTCGCGGTCGCCGCGGCTGAGGCCCCTACCTCGACTGCTCGAGCGGCGTGGCAAACTTCCGGCGCCGGGATTGTCGACGTACAAGGACCCGCATCGCAGGCCCGGGCTAGCTGGCAGACCACCGCCACGGCGACTGTCGACATCCAAGCCGCCGCCGCCGCCCTCGTCGCCTGGCGAACCACCGGCGCCGGGACCGTCACTGTCCAGGCCGGCGCGTCGCAGGCCAGGGTCGCGTGGGTCACCTCGGGCGTCGGCGCCATCATCCAGGACTCGGGGCCCGCCCAGGCCCGCGCCGCGTGGCAGACGTCAGCGACCGGCGCAACCTCAGCATTCTTCTGGCGCCAGGACCCCACGACCGTGACATCCGACCCGACCCCGTTCACACGGAAGCCGGTGACGTACACGCGGCTCATCCCGACCGATCCGAACCCGCTGCCCTAGGATGCCCGCATGACGCTCGCCCTCCAGATCCACGTCGAGCGGTTCCTGCAACTCGACGTCAGCAACGAACCCGACACCGTCGTCACCCAACTACTCGAGTCCGCCAGCGGCCTCGTGGAATCGTTCGTCGGCCGGACGCTCGAGGAAACCACCCACACCGAGGACTACGACCTCCCAGACGGATCGGTGCTGATCCTGAACCACACCCCGGTGACGACCCTCACCACCGTCACGCTCAACACCACCGGGACGGTCCTGGTCCTCGACACCGACTTTGTGCTCAAGGCCCGCTTCGGGCAACTCATCCGCACCGCGTCAGACCGCCGGCCGATCCGGTGGAACCGCAGCGGAGCCCTGGTCATGAACGAGGTCGAGGTCGTCTACGAGGCCGGCTACGACTTCACCGTCGACCCGCTGCTCGAGCGGGACGCCCTCGTCGCCAGAGACACCACCACCCGCATCGCCGCGAGGGCCTTCCAAGCCGCGGCCGCGGCGGCCTCGATACCCGTCGCTGCCCTGGCGATCAAAAGCCTCGAGCTCGTCGGCTCCGACAAGGTGACCTACCGCGACAATCTCGCGGACGTCGCCAGCGCCGCGGTACAACTCACCGACGACGACAAGACCGCCCTCCGGGGGATCCGCAGAAAGGTGCTCGTATCATGATCACGTTCTGGATAGCCGCCGTCTACGCAGCCGCCGTGTTCATCGTCGCCTACTGGGCGGGGATGACCGGCCTCACCGCCTGGGACCGAGGCAAGGCCCTTGTCGATAGCCAGTAACCACGCCGGCGGCCTCTCGGAATAATGGCTCAATACCTTGAATTCGCGGGAGTCCTCAACGCCGCGGCTACCACACCCGACGTGGCCGCCTATCAGCCGACTACCAGCATCCGAGTCGACGCACGTCTGCTGGCCTTTGCCTGGGACCCGGTCGCTGACGAACTGGCAATCTTGGGACAATTCCAATTGGGCGCCACCGATTGGCAACTGCGGATCAACCAGGCGGGACACCTCGAATTGCTGTGGAACGGCGTCATCCTCGTCGCGGCCGCTAGCCCGCTGTCGTTTGCTTTCGCTCAGGTCGGCTGGGTACGCGTAGACGTCAACCCGACTCTCAACACGGTGACCTTCTTCGAGTCGACGCAGACAACCACCAACATCGCCGGGGTTGCCTGGACCCAAATATCAACACACACCCCCGCCTTCTCGATTCTCACCCACACCGCTCCCCTCCATGTTGGCAGTAGCGGAACCGGCACCAGGGACCCGATGCTGGGTCGCATATACCAGGCGCGCTACACCGTCGACGGAACAGCCGTTGCACACTTCAACGCCGACGACTTCACCATCGGAGATAGCGACACCGATACAGGAACCGACGTCCACAGCCGCGTCTGGACCCTCGTCGGCACCAGCCTCATCGTCGCCGCCGACCCTGCAACCCTCGGGTCATCGGTGTCTCAACACGTCGCCTTCTTCAGGGCCCAGCGAGCCGACCGGTACGTCGACACCGTCACCATCCGCGACCAGGACGCCGGCACCTGGAACCGGGCGACGAAACAGTACGACGGCGGCACCCCGACGATCCTCTACACCGGCGGGGCGCTCATACGGCCGGCCGGAGCCGCCTCCGGGGCGCCACGCCGGCCATCCGCGAAGGAGCGGGGCGCCCAGGCTGAGGTCCTCCACGACTACGACGTGCTGCTCCCCTTCGACGCCGGCGGCGTAGACACGTTCCGACCCAACCACGAGATCACCGTCGACGCCTCCGAGAATGAAACGGACCTGGTCGGGCAGGTCCTCGTCATCCAGTCGATCACCGACGACAGCTACGCCACCTTCAGGCTGCTCCGGTGCATCATCAGCGAAGGGCGAGGCGACCGTGGCTAGGTTCGACATCGACGTCACCGAACTCACCAAGTACTCGAGACACCTCGACGGGATGACGGCGACCGGGGCCCGCAGCTTTATCCCGATCGCTGTCACCTACCGCGACCTGACCCGCGAAACCGCCAAGGAACTCGTCCGCAAAGACACGTGGGAACTGCACGACTCGATCAAGAACACCCCCGGCGAAGCCAGCGTGATGGGCTTCAACGCCAACTGGCAAGTCACCGCCCGCCACGCCAGCCCGATCGAATACGGGTTTATCCACTACATCAGCGGCGACTTCATCGGACCGTTCCCTTACGTCAGACCGGCCCTCGACCGCCACCGCCGCGGGTTCGTGGAGGCGCTCGCCAACGCCGCCAGGGAGCGGGGCCTCACCAAGGGCAGGGTCCGAGGGGCGGCCGGGTCGATATGACACACCCAGACCCCGACCACCTGACATCCATATTCGTCACCGCCCTCGAGGCGAACACTGAAGGACTCGACGTCGGCCGCGGAGAAGCACCCGACGTCCCGACGCCGAGCTACCCGTACCTGGTGGTCAGCCGGCTCGGACCGTTCAGCGTCGACGGCGACCTGAAAAACCCGAACCGGGATCAGAACATCCAGTGGCAGGTCACCGCGGTGGGAGTCACCGCGCAGCAGGCCGAAGGCGGCCTCGCCGCCGCGAGGGACACGCTACTCGGAACCTTCATCGACTTCTCCGCGGCGAGCTACGCGCAGTCCGGCGGGATGAAGCTGCAGCCGGGGCCGGCGGGGAGCCGGGACTCGGCCGAGGAACCGACGCTGTTCATCGACCTCGATACCTACCGGGTGCCGGTCTCGCCTGCCTAGAATGGGTGCGCGGGGTTGAGCAATGGTCGCTCACCGGCCTCATAAGCCGTAACGCGGAGGTTCGATTCCTTCCCCCGCTACGACTGCAGCCGGCCGGTGTCCTGGGCCCACCGCCGGATCGTCCCCCACCACCACGCCGGCCCCATAGCGAGATCCCAATCCGCCGCCGGGAGAACACCACGGTGACGCCACTGCCGCACCGTTTCCTGTTGGACACCGAGCCGGGCGGCGACCTCAGCGATCCCCACAACCTCGGACGCCCGGCTCGAGCGGAATGCGCTTGTCACAGATCCACTACACGATACCGGGCCAACCAGCCGGCCGTCTGTTAGCCTCCGCCGCGGCGACGCGAGCAGAAGGAGCCGCATGACGAAGATCAAGCACAGCGGGACTAAGGCGGTAGTCGAGGTCACGGAGGCCCAAGCCACCGCCATCCTCGCCAGGCAGAACGACGCCGGAGGCACCTGGTCGAAGGCCGGCGCCGACGCCAAGCTGCAGCCGTCACAAGCCGGAGGTGACAAGTGACCACACGAATCAACCCACCCGAGATAGTCGAGGTGTACTTCGGGATCACCGTGGCGGACCCGCTGATCCCGACGTCGACCGAACTCAACGCCTTCACCGACGTCACCAGTGACAGCCGAGGGGTCCCCAACATTCCCGACACCGGGAACACGGCACCGACCGACGACCTGTCCAGCAAGTTCAACAAGCGCCAGGCCGCCAGCCACGGCGGCGACAACTTCACCCACGAGCTATACCGCGACACTGGCGTCGACGTCGCCTACGACCTGCTGGTCGCTTTGACCGCCGGGTTCTACGCCGTCGCCTGGGACGGGCTCGCCGCCGCCGGCACCTGGGCCGTCGCAGACAACGTGTGGCTCTACGAGGGGACGATCATCAGCCGAGGGATGGGGCAGCCCGGCCGCGACGAGGTGGAATTCTTCACCTCCGAATTCGCGATCACGCAGCCGCCGCTCGAGAAGTTCGCCCTGGTCGCATGACCGCCGAGGAAGCGACGCCGATCACATCGGTGGTCGATGACATCATCGCTGCCCGGACGATCAAGTATCAGGACGCCGACGTGTTCATGGACGGGGAAGCCTGGTCCGAGGCCGAGGCGTTGAGGTTGCAGGCCCTCCACGCCCGGCAAGCGGAGAAGGCTGCCGGCAGCGGAACCGACGACTCGGCTTACTCGCTGCAGTCGCCGGTGCCGGCTATCGAGGCCGACCTCGAGAAGGCGCTCGATCGGCTCAAGGCGTCGAAGGTGACGTTCCGGTTCATGGCGCTCCCGGCCCACGAGTACGACGACCTGGTCGCCAGCCACAAGTCTAAAGACGACCAGTACGGGTGGGACATCGAAACGTTCCCGCCGGCGCTCATCGCTTCATCGTGCGGGCAGGTCCGAGGCCCCGGCATCGCGGCAGACCACCTGACGCTCGAGGAAACCCTCCGGCTCGAGAAGGAGCTCGACACGGCCCAATTCGGGGCGATGTTCCAAGCGGCCAGCCAGGCCCAGACCAGGACGGCCGAGCCTTTTACGTACGCCGCTACCGAGCCGATCTTAAGTTCAGGCTCGAGCTCGACTATTGCGGCGAACAGGGAATCCCGCACTCCTGGCTCCTAGGCGGCGAGAACCGGTGGACAGACACCGACCGGGCGAAATGGGTCGCCTGGAAGTCTGAGCAGACGCACCGCTGCCCGCGGTGCAAGACGTTCACCTGGGAGTGGCAGGACCCGGACACCGGCGAGCCGGTGAGAACTTGGGAGGCCGACGTGGATATGTGCCAGGGGTGCTTCGGCATCGACACGGTCGCGGCGAGCATGCGGGAGTCCAAGTCGAGCAGCCGCGGGCAGCGGCCCCGGCTGTTCTACATCAACCGAGGCGACCTGAATGGCTGAAGAAAACATCATTGTCCGGTTGGCGCTCCAAGCTAGGGACTACGTCTCCGGCGCAGCCAAGGCGTCGAAGGCGACCCGCGGCCTCGCCCGGGAAGCAGCCGCCGTCGAGAAAAGGGGCAACAAGGCGGCCAGGGCCCTCGACGGGATGGCCAAGAAGTTCGCCGCCCTGTTCGTCGCAAGGAAGGCCGCCCAATTCCTGAAGGACACGGTGCGGGCATTCGCAGACCTCACCGAGTCCGCCAACGCCGTCCAGGTCCAATTCGCTGAGGGCGCCGCCATCATCCTCGACTTCGGAGAGAACGCCGCCCGCTCGGTCGGGTTGGCGCAGTCGAAGTTCCAGCAACTATCGATCGCCACCGGCGCCCTGGTCAGCAACTTCATCTCAGACAACCGGGCCGCCGCCCGCGAAACTATCGAATTCACGAAGCGAGCCGCCGACGTCGCCTCGGTATTCAACGTCGACGTCACCGTGGCGCTGCGGGCATTCCAGTCCGCCGTCCAGGGACAGAGCCGCCCGATCCGCCAATTCGGTGTCCTGCTGGACGACTTCTCAGTGAGGCAGAAGGCGGTCGCGTTGGGCCTAGCGGCAACCACCGGTGAGGTGACTCAGCAGGAGAAGGCGCAAGCCCGGCTGGCGCTCATATATGAACAGACCGAGAAAACGGTGGGCGACTTCGCAGCCACCTCCGAGGACCTGGCGAACAAGACCCGGATCGTCGGGGAGGAGATGGAGGACGCCAAGGCGAAGATCGGGGAAGCCCTCGAGCCGGCGGTACAGGACCTCCTCGACTTGGTGCGGGACGGGCTCATCCCGGTGATGATCGACCTAGTGCCGGTCATCGAAGCCGTCGTCAAGGCGCTCGGGTTCCTGACCACCGAATCGGAGCCGTTCTTCGCTTTTGTCGGCCGAGCCGTCCGCGACCTTGGCGCCCTCACCGACGCATTCATCAGCGACGACGTCGCCATCCTGACCGTCAACAAGGCGCTCAACAACATCATCGTGACGCAACGCAAAGGCGGCGACGGGGCGGTGGCGTTCGCTAACGGCATCTCGACCCTGACCGACCTGCTCATCCTCGACAAAGAAGCCCTGGAACTGCTGACGGACGCGACCGTTTTCCACGGCGACCAGGAAGCCGTCGCCCTCCAATTGGCGCTCGAGGACGCCAGGGCCCGCGGCGTCATTGCCGAGCAACTCGTCATCCTCGAGGACGCGCTGCTAGCCCAGGTCGACGCAATGGTGCTGGACACCGAGGCCCGCATGGCCCTCATCGACAGCCTCGGTCTAAACGACGCCGTCGCCCGGCAGGTGGCCGAAACCAACGTAGGCCTCAGCGAGACGGTTCAGGAACACCGGGACAAACTGATCGCTACGGCAACCGCCCAGGCGCAAGCCAACCGGTTCGCTGAAACCGCGGAGGGCCGGGCGCGGACACTGGGAGCCGCGACGGCACGACTTGCCGAACTTGTCGGTGGCGCACGAGATCGGTTCGTAGAGGAAGCGGACGCCATCCGCGACGTGTCACGAGCCCAAGCAGAAGCCGCCAACCCGCTCCTGAGACTCCTAGGCGCCCAAGAACGGGTCCGCGACGCGCAGCAGGCGATTGTCGATGTGTCGGAGGACGACAAAGCCTCGACCCAGGATCTGATCGACGCCAAGGTGGATCTGCTCGAGGCGCAACTCGACCTCGAGGGCGCCACCGCCGAAGCCGCCGACAAGATCCAGGCCGGCGAAACCGCACTGTTCGAACTGGCGGAACAGGCCGGCCTGTCGGAGGACTTCGTCCGCGAACTGATCCTCGCGATGGACGACCTCCCGACGCTGACCGAACTCAACATCCACACCCGGTTTACGACGTCCGGGGAGGAAATCCGCGGTCCCTCTCGCGGGCCGCAAGGGTTCGGCCGGCCGTCACCTAACCAGTTCGGCGGCGGGTTCGAGGCGCTCGAGCCGATCAGAGTCGGGGAAGGCGGACCCGAAACCCTCGTCCCGCTGCAGCCGGGACGTATCGAGTCCGGGCCCGCCGGCGCAACCGGAGGCGGCGACACCCACATCACGCTGGTAATGGAAGGCTCCGGCGGCGACGCATTCGATGACGTCCAGCTAGCCCTGTCGATGCTCGGCATCACGGAGATAATCGAATTCGGCGGCGACTCGACC
>SDBV01012897.1_pt1 | contig 10671 bp, 7 predicted proteins | sample 2277081 | NCBI WGS metagenome assembly SDBV01 (sample SAMN10402039, study PRJNA504765) | marine sediment metagenome | isolation source: marine sediment core GS10_PC15, 223 cmbsf | place: Arctic Ocean: Southern Knipovich Ridge | collected 2010
CCTCGAAGCCGTCCCATGCGATCCGCCAAACTCCATAATGCACACATCGAATGTACCGCCGCCGATATCGAGGACCATAAGGCGTTGCGTGTACTCGCGGCTGATTGCATATTCAATACAGGCGCCGACCGGCTCATAGAAGAAGGTCACGTCCTTGAAACCGGCCAAGTGCGCGGCCGTCTTCAGACGGCGCTCGGCGACGATGTCTTCGTCTTCCCGTGTCGAAAAGTGCACGGGCCGGCCAAAGACCGCCGAATCGACCGACTCTCCGGCCTCTTCATCCACGGCGGTCTTCATCCGCCGCAAAATTTCCGCCGTCAACTCCTCGATCTGATAATGAGTGCCGAAGACCTCCGTCCCGCGGAATTCCTTGAGGCGAAGCGAGGTCTTGAGCGATTGGAAGAGCCTGCCGGGCGAGTTCACCTCCACCAAGGCGCGTGCAGTAACGGCCTCAGAGACATCAATGCCTTCGCTCTTGTGAACCGGGCCGTAGGTATTGTCGCCTTCGCCCCCCACGTAGCCTTCGATGTGAACGCCCAAGTCGACATGGCGCACAACCACTTCGCGATCGACGTTTCGCTCTATAAAGGCGTTGGCGGCGTCACGGCCGACGATACGCTCCCCGTCCCGCGCGATGTAGAGCAGCGAGGGCAGCGAGCTCGGACTGTCGTTTCCGGGGTCGATGTCAAGGACGCGCGCCGTAGCGCCATCGCTCACAGCGACACTCGAATTCGTAGTTCCGAAGTCGATCCCACAGGAGAGTTTTGCCATTTTGTACAGACCCAGCTCGGTAATTGGGCGCTTAACGCGCCTGAGTTCGGCCAGTTACCCCGCATCCCCAAAAAGCCAAACGCGCAGTATACCATGGGGGCCCACGCGAATCACGCCCGCCCAATGGAGGTCAAGGGACTCTGGTGTAAGCCATTGGGTAGCAACGAAATACAACGATATATGAATCCAGCAGAAAACTATTGACAAAAAGTAATGAAACTGGTATTCTTATCGCTATGGGAAGCGAATCCACTCTAAAGAATCGAGTCCGCGAGCTCAGAATTCGTCTTGAATTGCGTCAATCCGACCTCGCACGTGAGATAGGCGTAACACGTCAAACCATTCTCGCGATAGAGAAGGGGCGGCTGAATCCATCAATAAATATTGCGCTGAAGGCCGCCCGGGTTCTTCGTGAGCCTGTGGACTATGTCTTCTACCTGGAGAAGGACCGCGTGGACGCCGACAAGAAGGCCGGTTCCTCTGAGGCAGCGGACAGGAACCCGATCTGGAAGCTCACCGCTAAGTAACGTATTAGGAGTGTCCGGGTTCTTCTTTCGCCTCATCTCCTCACCAGAAGACCGTCGATCAGATGAAATACATGTCTGGCTTCGAAGCCTCGTCAAGAATCGACTGAATACTCACCGCGGCAAGCGATTCAGAGAGCGTCCGGGCCACATTTCGCCAGGCCGCCACGACCTCATCTGAGCCAGAATCGACTCCCGGCAAAGGATCGAGGATCGGCCCCTCCACGGCCGTCACCACATCCAAAAGGCTAGTGGCCGCCGGAAGCTGGGCCAGCATATAGCCGCCCTGCGCGCCCCGTATACTCCGCACGATTCCCGCCCGTTTTAACTGCAGCAGGATGTGGACGAGATATTTTTCCGGAATATTTTGCTCCTCAGCGATCGCCGTGGCGGTGTAGGGCGTGTCGTTCTGGACCCGGCGCGCGAGCTCAACGACGGCCCGGACCGCGTAATCGCAACGTGAAGAGATATTCATGGAATCACCCTAATCCTTAGTCGCGGACTATTATTTAAGATCAGACATTCTCTTGTCAAAAAGTGCTGCGAGAGAGAGGCGTCCACGCCCGGTCGCTCCTCCGCATTTCGGCCCGCTATATGCTATCGTTCTCCGGCCATGAAGACTGCCCAACTCGATTACGACCTGCCTGAATCGCTCATCGCGCAGCATCCTAGTGAAAAACGGGATGAATCGCGGCTGTTGGTGGTGGATCGCGCCGCGGGGGAGTTCAAAGAGGACATATTCAAGAACCTTTGCTCATATCTTGACGCCGGGGACTGTGTGGTCCTGAACGATACGCGCGTGATACGCGCGCGTCTGTACGGGCGGAAAGAGACCGGAGGCAAGGTAGAGATCTTCCTTCTGAAAGAGCTTCAGCCGGGGCTCTGGGAGGCCCTGATCCGGCCTTCCGCGCGCGTAAGGGCGGGCATGGCGGTGGACATTGGCGATTCAATCTGCGCGGTGGTCGAAGGCGCGGTCGACGGCGGTCGGCGCCGAGTACGATTTAGCGATCCAGATGTTCTCAGAGTGCTCGAAGAGACGGGCGAGATCCCCCTGCCGCCGTACATCCGCCGTCGCGAACCCGATGACCGTGACTCGCAGCGCTATCAAACGGTCTATGCCAGTCACCCAGGCGCAGTGGCCGCGCCGACGGCGGGTCTGCATTTTACGCCGGAGGTGTTCGCGGCGCTTGAGGCACAGAGCGTGCAATGCGCGAATCTCACGCTGCACGTCGGGTATGGGACCTTCAAACCCGTGCAGACTGAGCGGCTGGAAGACCATGTCGTCGAACATGAGGATTTCGTGCTCTAAGAGAACACAACCAGCTTCCTGAACGAGACGCGCTCGGCCGGTGGCCGGGTCGCCGCGGTGGGTACTACGACCACACGCGTTCTGGAATCGCAATTCTACGATGGTTCCTACTGGCCGAAAAGCGGCATCACGAGACACTGCATCTATCCGCCGTACAAGTTTCGCGGAGTCGACGTCCTGCTCACCAATTTTCATCTGCCCCGTTCGAGCCTACTGGCGCTTGTGTGTGCCTTCGCGGGCAAGGACCTCGTGCTCGACGCATACCGCCACGCGGTAGACCAGCAGTTCAGATTCTATTCCTACGGGGACGCGATGCTGATTCTGTAGCGCGCGCCGGGTTCAGGCCGTGTTCGCGCTAGAGCATCTCAAGATTATACTGATACTGCTGCTGCTGCCACCGCGCCGTCGTCCGGAAACGGGTGCCACCGCCAAACTCGTTTGGGGGTGCGTTCGAAGGCGTCACCCGTGACTTCCTCTTCCTCGTCGACTTCATGCTCACAACTGACAGAACGTGTCTATCCAATCTCAAAATGCTCTAATGCGCAGACGAGTAGAGTGAGTGGTACGTCGCGTAATGGGCCAGGACGCGCTTGACGTAGTTCTGCGTCTCCGAGAAAGGGATCGATTCCACGAACTCGGCAAGGCTGCTCCCGGCGAATCTCTTCCGCCACTCATCGCAGTTGGTGGGCCCGGCATTGTACGACGCGAAAGCGTACACGAGGTTGCCGTCGTAGCGGTCGATCATTTGCTTGAGATAATGGGCCCCGAGACGAATCGAAGTGGGCGGATGCTTAAGGGCGTGTTCGTTCACCGGGCCGAGCGCGGGATTCGCTTCGGCCACGGCCTCGGCGGTACGCGGCATGACCTGCATCACCCCTACGGCGCCGGCGCGCGATACGAGTCCAGGGCGATAGGTACTCTCCTGGCGGGCGATTGCGAGGACAAGATAGGGATCCAAGCCAACTTCCTCGGCGGCCGCCTGCACGGTGTCCCAATAGGCCAGCGGATACCGGATGCGCAGCCGATCCGCCGTTTGCGTGCCGTCCCCGTTCTCGCCGAAGTCATGTGCATTCGCCATCTGCATTGCGGTGTAGGCCGTGCCCGCCGTGCCCATGACCCTATAAAGCTCCCCGTGGGACTCGCCCGCCTCAAGCCGCCGGCCAATATACATGGCCTCCCACTCTGCCTCCTCATAGCCCTCGCGACCGAAATACCGGAGCCGGAGCAGGGCCGGATCCTCGCTCGGCAGGTCCACCTCGTTCGCGGCGATTCGGGATTCTGTCGATAGAGGGCGGACGAGCACATTCGCGCCTCCGGAACCACCGGTTTGGAATTCTTCCGGCAGCGGCGGCATCGACTGCGCAGCTTCATCTCCGAGTTGGGCCAGGGCCTCCTGCGCACGATACCCGTAGTAGCGGGTGACGCCGTGCTGCGCCGCGTGCCGGTATTGACCAAGGGCATCCTCGTTTGCGCCGCTTCCGCGAAGAACTTCGCCGCTCCAGAATGCCGCCTCGATTGCTGAAGCGCTTCGGGGATACAGCTTGATGAGTTTCTGGTACGCGCTGAGCGCCTCCGCCTCATTCCCGAGCTCAAGAAAGGCGTTTCCCTGATCCAACAAGGCGACCTGCCGCGTGCTGGCGTAGGGAGCGTGATCGGCGATAGGCCGCAGGTGCCCGATGGCTTCTTCGAACAGCCGCTCGCGCGCATACGCCCGTGCCAAGAGACCATGGGCCGCAATACTCTCGCTGGATCGCCGGTCCCATTCCTCGAGACGACCAAGCAACGCCTCGGCGGCGGCAAAATCCTTGCGCCGAAGATTGTGGGATATCAAATCGCTGACCGCCGAGTGGGCCAAGGGCTCGTCTGCGAGTTGTTCAGCCAAGGCTTCGAGCGCCTTGACGCCTTCGTCCTCCGAATCGTCCCGCGCGATGAGCAGGCGGGCCATGGCATAGCGCCAGCGAATTTCCAGACCGTCGATTTCCAACGCATCGTCTTTCACTTCCGCGAGGACGGTCTCCGCTTCGTCAAGGGCGCGTGACCGTATGAGTCCCATCGCGCCGTTAAGTATGTTATCTGGGTCGCCCGAAGAAACCAGAATCGAGGACGCCGCGCTGCGCTTTTCCTGCCACGGAGAGCTCCTTGCGGCGTTACGAAAGAACGTCAGTCCCTGCGGGCGTGATTCCGGGACCATCAAAAGGTTCTCCGCCGCCGTCCAGCGCACATCCTCAAGCCACCAAAGTTTGGCCTGCGGACTGTCAGCCCGTGCAAAATGAACGGCTGCGGCATCATAGTTGCTCGCGGCGTAAAGGGTCTGGCCCAGCTCGTGCTCAGCCAGGGCCACCCACGACCCTTCGGGCGAATCGCCGATCACGGCCGTCAGCGCGTCAATCGCCCCATCCAGCTTGCCCTCCAGCCGCAGGCACACCGCCGCCCGTATTCTGGCATAGGGCGCGAGCGGGCCCTGGGCGTCCACACACTCGCCATATGCGTGAATGGCCTCGCTGTAGCTTGCCTCGCGTTCGGCGTCCTTGCCGGTGCGATAGGCCTCCTCGCCCGGCAGGAAACTGAATAATATGAGGCCAAAAACCGCTATATGGCCCATATAGGAGGTCCCCCGACTTCTCGTTGCGCCCAGCTATAGTATCACGCACGCCCCCTCGAGCGGCCAGGCCCTCCAGACGCCGATCCTCTTTTCTATTCCGTTCGACCGGCGAATCTAGTAAGATTGTGCTTCGAGGGGAGTCTCTACTTTTCAATTCTGAGAGAGCACTGCACGTGATGCGACTCATACACACGGCCGATATCCATCTCGATACATGCTTCAAAGCGTCAGGGATGCCGTCCAGCTTCGGCAACCGCCGCCGCCAAAGTCTGCGCGACAGGCTCCATGCCATCGTCGAGCGCGCGGGCGAATGGCCCGCGGACGCATTACTCATCGCCGGAGACCTGTTCGAACATGACCGCGTGACCCGCGACACGATCCGATTCCTCACCAGCGAATTCAAATCCATTCCGGAAGTGTCGGTATTCATCGCGCCCGGCAATCACGATCCCTTTACGCCGGATTCACCTTACGCGACCGAGACTTGGCCGAAGAACGTCTTCATATTCTCAAAGCCCCAATGGGTCGGTTACTCGATCCTTGACGGCGCGATGACCGTCCATGGCTTTGCCTTCGACGCGCCGCACATTTCGCGCAATCCCTTTGGCGAGCTGAAGATTTCAAAGCAGCAACGAAGCGAAGTGCACGTCGCGGTGGCCCACGGCTCCGAGCGGGGCCATCAGCCGCCGGACAAAGACGAGTATGCGCCGTTCAATGCGGAGGACGCCGCGCAAGACGGCCTCGACTACCTGGCCTTGGGTCATTTTCACTCCGTCACACCGATCGAAGGCAATTTCAATACGACGATGTACTACTCCGGATCTCCAGAGGGGCACAGTTTGCGGGATACGGGTATGCGTCACTACCTCGAAGTGGAGATCAACAAGGGCAAGACCCGCGTGACGCCCGTGCCTTCATCACGCATCGTCTATTCGTCGCACCGCCTTGAGTGTGACGCCTTCGAATCCGCACAGGACATAATCGAAGCGATACGCAACATCGCGCAGGAAGAGGAGGTCCGCCAGATCGCCCGCATCATCTATACCGGGAGCCTGGATTCGGCCATCCATGGCGAGATGGGGCTGGTCTACGACGCCGCGTCGATCGAATTCGAGCACCTGTATCTGGTGGACAAGACGATGCCTGTTGAGGACTACGAGGAACTGGGGAGAGAGGACACCAGCCTCGGTGCGTTTGCCCGGAAACTCAACGATGAAATCGAGGCGGCGGAGGAGGCCCAACGGCAGCGCCTTGAGCGCGTGCGGCATCTGGGCGTGGCCGCCTTTCGGGTACGCGAGGTAGAAATCATGGGGCTTGAGCGGGGGTAGGCATGCCAAGGGGGACGGGATAGCGTGAGGTTCTCGCATCTATCTATCGACGGGTATGGCCGCTTCGTCGGCAAGGAGCTGGAACTTGCGCCGGGCCTGCAAGTGATCGCGGGCCCAAACGAGCGCGGCAAATCGACCCTGCGGTATTTCATCAGCGACATGCTCTACGGGCAGAAGCGCAGTTCTACCCGCCGTCTATACGAGGACTCCAACGAGTTGCGCATGCCCTGGGCGGCGCGAAACGGCTACGGCGGCCGAATCGTCTATTCGCTCGACTCGGGCCGGAGTTTCGAGGTTGAGCGCAACTTCGACAGCGCGAAGGAACACGTGCGCATCTTCGACCGGACCGACGCGCGCGACGTCACCAACGAGTTCCCCGCACTCAAGAACCGCGAATCCATGTTCGCCGAAGAACATCTTCGGATGACGAAGTCCGTCTTCCTCGGGATTGCCACCATTTCGCATGTATCTCTCTCGGACCTGGGCGACAAGCAAGCGCTGATCAGCATCCGGGAGAAGCTCCTTTCGCTGGCCGATTCGGGTGGGGTGGACAGCTCGGCGGAAAGGGCGGTCAAGTGGTTGCAGGATCGTATCGCGGTGATCGGCCAACCGGCCGCGCGAACGAAGCCGCTGCCGCTGACGCGTCAAAGGCTGACCGACTTGCAGGCCGAATTTCAGGAAGTGCACGAGGCCACCAAAGAAGTCGTAGTCTACGAAAAACAGCGCGCGAGCGTGCTGGGGACGATTGGCGGCCTGATCTATCGACGCTCCTCACTCGAGCTTGAGCTTCAGCATCGTGAATCCTTCGAGCGCGCCGAACTGTTGCGGAAGGCCGAAGCCCTTGAAGGGCGAGTCGAGGCCATTACGAAACAGTGCTTCGCTCTCGGGGCCAGCCGGGAGTTTCCGCTCGAACGGCTCCCCGAGGTCCAACGCATCGCGACCCTGGCGGATAGGGCATCGGAGCAGCTTGAGCGCACTCAAGAGCGGTTCGATGAGCTGGAGCAGCAGTTCAGCGGGGCCGTGGCGCGCCTCGAGGACGAAGGCGTGTCGGTCATGAAGGAAGCTGACCCCGCAAGCGAAGCGCGGCTCGCCGAACTGGACCAGCAGATTGGGCGGCTGAATGACCGCCTACAGAATGCCACAGAGACCTGCGCACGCGCCGAGACGGGGGAGAAACAGGCCCGCGAAGCCCTCGCCGCCATGGCGGATTTTGACCAGTTTTTGCCAGACCCAGTCCGGTTCTTCTCCGAACTCGCGAGCCAATTCAGCGTCGCCCTGCACGCGCGTGACGATGAGGAAGGCCGGCTCGGGCGTATCCGCCAACTTGTCCAGGCGAAGGAGGACGATCTCTCGGACTCACGCGAGCTTTTCGAGGGCCACGATGATTTCATCACCGACCTGCGCAACTACGAATCCACGATCCGCGAGCACCGGGGCGCCTCCGGTCATTTCGAGCAGGAAACCATCCTTCTAAACCAGCAGAGCGAGGACCTCCGCGGCAAGGTGCCGGGTTTTCTGATTCTTGCACTGGGCAGTCTATGTGTGGGAGGCGTGGTCGCACTCGTAGCCAAGCTCACAGGGAACGAAGGCGTCTACATTCCAGCCTGCATTCTTGGCGTGATGTTCTTGTTCTACGGAGGCTCAGCCTTACTCACGCGGCGCAGATTGCACAGCACTCAGGACCGGCTCGCCGAAATCGAAGAGGAGGAGATCGACCAGGTCAGCGGGATAGAGCGCGAGCGCACGCTCATCGAAGGCCTGATGAAGCAGGCGAAGTGTCACGCGCCGCGCGAACTCGAGGCCCTATACGACCGGTATCAGCAAGGGCTCGCCGATCTCGGGGCACTCAGGAACCAGGAGGATGAGCAGGAGGACCTTCTGCGGGCGGCCGACGAATATCTCGAGAAGCGCAGGGCAGAGGTCAAGAAAGCGTTTGAAAGCGCCGGGACAACTGTTGAAGGTGATGAGGACATCGTCCCCGCCTCTACACGCGTGATCGCGCGCTATCAGGAATACCGCGATGCTGTGCGGCTGTGCGACGAGTTTAAGGAGGCAGTCAAGCGGCTGACGGTCGAGGAGCAAGAACTGAACGGAGAGCTCAAGACGCTCAAGACCGAAGAGCTCGATCTTGCGCTCGCGATGCGCGAGTTTCTGCGCGAAAACCACTATCCCGAGGAGCAAAATTTCGACTCGGCGCTCAAGGCGGTCCGGGCATACCGCATCCGAAGCGCACAGAGCAGAAAGGACCAAAACGAAATAGACGTCGCCCAAGGCCAGATCAAGATCGTGCGCCGCGAGCTTGAAGCGCATCAGGCCGAACTCGCCGCCCATCGTGAAGCGCTAGACCGGCTATTCAAGGACGCCGGCGTGGCCTCGCTGGGAGAGTTTGCGGAGAACGCCGAACGTGCGCGGAGTTACGCGGAGCTGTGGAAGGAGCGGGCGACGATTCAGGAGCAACTCGATACCCTCCTCGGAGACACGGACATCGACGCGCTCAGAAAAGCGTGCGAAGCAGAGCCTCCGCCAGCGGCTGTTGCGAAGCAACAGCTAGGCGAAGCTTCGCTTCGTACCGTTGCTTCGCATCAGCCCGAAGAGGCGCTTCGCCTAGCGGCATTTTCGAAGCAACAGCCGGCGGCGCCTTCCACCAAAGAATTGAAGGACGAGCTTGCCGCCGTGAATGAGGAGTTGGATTCGAAACGGAAGCAAGAGCACGCGCTGCACCTGATGATGACGGAGCGCGGGGCGGGATTAAGAACGCTCAACGAAGTCGATGAGGAGCGCGCTGCAACCGAGCAGCGGATGGCCGAGCTCGAGCTCGAACTTCAGGCCGCCAGCCACGCCGTTTCGGTAATCGAAGAAGTGACGCGCGAACAGCATTCACGCATCGCGCCCAAACTCGCGAACCTGGCCAGCGAGTACCTTAAAGAAATCACCAACGGTGTGTATGACGAGTTACTGGTCGACCGCGATATGCAGATCAGCGTCCGCATTCCGGAAACGAAGTCCCTAAACTCCGAGCCCGAGCGCCGGCTGAGCAAGGGGACCGTCGACCAGATCTATTTCGCGTTACGGCTCGCCATGGTCCGAAGCATGAGCACGGAAACAGAAAGCATCCCCATGGTCCTCGACGACCCCTTCGCCAACTACGACGACACCCGGCTCGCCTGCGCCATGAGACTTCTAGGCCGCGTGGGCGAAACGAACCAAGTCCTCGTTTTCACCTGCCGCGACGACGTAGTCCGCGCGGCCCAGGCGGTCAACGCCCCTATTTTGCAGCTTTGAGAGTCCCGCCAGAAGGGCAGCTTCTGGTCGAACTTCTGAGAAGGCGTAGCTCGAATATTGCTGGTATCATTAGACTTACAGAGAATACCCTTGACCTATTCTGAGACTTCGGCTACTTTCTGGGCCGCGACCCTAGGCAGCGTTCCCACAGCTCCGCCCTGCCCGCATGACCCAGGAATGCGTCTCCTTGCAATGTTTGATGATTAACTGTAAGATAGCTTACAGTTCTAGCGCCTGACAGATGATCCAGCGTGGTACCATCGTGCAAAGAGGTGCTTCGCGACGACCCGGTGCTTCGTAATGGCCCGTCTCAGGCGCATCGGCACCTATTCGAGACTGGACGACCCGATAGCAAACCGGTGCTTCCGGCGTCAGGAGGGGGCCCATGGAAATCTTCTTGCCACTGCTGTTCGCACTTGCCTTGGCTGGCTTCATTTTCATCGGGGCAGGCTTGGGCATCGCCGCCTTCAGGCAATCCAGACGCAACTCAGTCGACCTCACGCAACTCCTCCTAAGACTGCGCGCGCTCGAAAAACGTCTAGAGCGAGACGTGCCGCCTAAGGACGTTGAAGTGGCGCCCGCAGCCAAACCGATACCGAGCGCGTCAACCGTCGACCAAGCCGAAAAGCCCGCGGCGGAGACTCCAGTACCACCCATCGAGAAAGCGAAGTACGTCCCACCGCCGTTGCCGCCTGGCGCCAAGTCAGCGGCTAAGGAAAAGAGCCCGGCCAACGATACTTGGTCGCTCGAGCTGGCTCTCGGACAAAAATGGATGGGTTGGGTCGGAGCTCTCATGCTGATAATCGGCGTCGGCTTCGGCCTCAAGCTGGCTTACGAACGAGACATCATACCGCC
>SDBV01012898.1_pt1 | contig 10671 bp, 6 predicted proteins | sample 2277081 | NCBI WGS metagenome assembly SDBV01 (sample SAMN10402039, study PRJNA504765) | marine sediment metagenome | isolation source: marine sediment core GS10_PC15, 223 cmbsf | place: Arctic Ocean: Southern Knipovich Ridge | collected 2010
ATTCACCAGCACGAACTGCCCTTCACGGCCGTTCATCCAGTCCAGCGTGTCGTTCGCCGGAATCGTGCCGTCGCTCGCGAGCTTCAGATCGGAGAAGAACAGATGCCGCTCGGGCCAGCCGGCGAGCGGATCGTCCGCGGCGCGCACTACGAACGGGCCGGCGAGCCCGCGAAACACCTGCTCGGCCGACTGCCCATGCGGATGCGGGTGGTACCAGTAGGTGCCGGCGCTGCCGCGCGGCAGCGTGAAGCGGTAGACACGCGAGCCGCCGGGCGCAACCGGATCCGATGGATTGCCGTCCTGGTCAGGCGGCACCGGCAGGCCATGCCAATGAATCGTCGACGGTTGCGGCAGACGGTTCACGAAACGGATCTCGACCGTATCACCTTCACGCACGTCGATCAGTGGCCCCACAACGGGGCCATGCAACTCGGCAGAATCGGGCGGATTACCGTCGGGGTTGTACTGCCAGAACGTAGTCGGATGTCCGGCAATCAACGTGTGCCGGGACGGCTGCGCGACGAGGGTTGCGCGAAACAGGCCCGGCTCACGGCTTTCGTTCGCGAGCGTGCGCAAGACCGCCAACGGCGCACCGGACGGCAACGCCTCGGGCGCCGCCAGCTCGACTGCCCTGGGCATGCGGTTGACGGGCATGGCGGGCATATCGGACATGCCACTCATAGCCGGCGTGTCGTGCATCCCACGCGCATCCTGTTGTGCAACTACGCGACGCGCGAATAGCGACGCTGTGGCCGCGCTCAGCGCGCGGACCAGAAATTCCCTGCGGATCATGGATTGCTTCCTGACGTGGAGCGCGCGGCGGCGCTTGTGGCTCGCCGCGCGCAATCGCTAAACGCTCGGGCTGCGGCAACCGCAGCCCGAGCCGTGATGACTGGAGCGCGTTGCAGCCGTCATGAGAACGGGCACAACGCATCGAGCCATCAGGCGATCGGGGGACGCACGGGCGGCGCGTGGGTTAGGCCTTCACGACGCACTTCGGAAAGCAATTGAGGCAGCGCTGGACCGGACCCATGCGGCTCAAACTGGAAAGCGGCGAACAGCGCCGCGCAATGGATGCCGCAAGCGGCCGCGCAACAGCAGAGCAAGTGCGCGCCGCCACACGGTTGGCCCGAAGCAGATGCATCCTCGCAATGGGCTTCTGTACTGGAAGTGGTGGACTGCCCATCTGCGGCAGAAGACATCGTCATGCTGACCATCCGCCCCGCATGCTCATGCGCGAAAGCGCCTTGCGCGGTGAACAGCGCAAGCGAAAGCAAAATGAGGAGGCGCTTCAGGAAGAGCATGAGTGTGCGAGTTAGCGCGAATCGCGCATGACCGTCGGTCGGGACATCATAGCGCAGGCCGCGAAGCTTCCCGAGAAGCTACGTAGTGTGACAGCTCGCATCTCGCTGCAATTCCAGACTGCGCGTCAGATCGCCGCGAAAAACAGCGACACCCTGATGGCTAAAATTAGATCGCGTATCCACCGCCGGGGTGATGCCGATGCTTGCGATGCGCCGGCAAAACGCGTAGTCCTCGGACAGGTACGTGCGAGTCTGCGGATCGATCATCGTGTCGAAGAACGCGTAGTGCAGCGACCCCAGCACAGCCGCGTCGTCATCCTCACGATCCTTCAACCAGGTGCGGCACTGAAGCTCGGGAAAGTGCTGAATCAAAGCCCGAAATACCTCTCGCTTGATCAGCATGAACCCGGTCGGTGCATAAAGAACGTCGAGAAAGCCGTCCGCGTCGGGGCTTAGCTTGCCGGTTTCCGCCACCGCCGGATAGGTCGCAAAACGCGCCTCGAAATCGGCCTTGGTGGTCCCGGCCGCCAGCGCCTCGGGCAACCCGGAGCGCGGCCAGCCCTCGGACTTCAGCGGATATACGCCCGCCACGACGGGCCGATTGGCTCTCAGCAGTCGAACCACGTCGGCTCCTTTAAATCCGATGTCGCCGTCGATCCACATCAGATGCGTAAAGCGGCTGTCCGCGAGAAATTCGGCCACCATGGTGTTGCGCGCACGGGTAACCAGGCTGTCGAAGCTGTTGAAGTGCGTCCGCAAGCCGAATCCATGCTTTGAAGATGCGTCGTACAGGTCAAGAAGACCCAGCACATAGTCGGTTGTGACTACCGCGCCGTAACTCGGTGTCGCCACATAAACATTCGCGTGTATTTTGTCGCCGCTCATCGTGACCTCTCGAATACCGTGCGCGTCGCAGTGCACCCAGCCTGTTGCCGACGACGCATTTGTCAAAGCGGCGAATTTATATCAGAGGGATTCTTCTCGAACCATATTGATTGACGCACCGGCGTTGCTCAGGATGCCTTTTCAAGATGAAAATTTCGGCTGTCGGACGTCGTATCGGATTCGACAAAAAAATTCAGAATACCGAATGATTTTCGTTTTCCTACAACGCACTAAGATGACCATCCGAACGCATTGGCCAAGACAGGACAATCGCGCTTAACCGATAAGCATTATTTGTGGGATAGAGGACACTACACGCGATGCGACGATTCGTCGCAGTTAACCCGGACGTATTTACACAGTTGGCCGATTGCCCGAATCGCAACCTGGGAGTTGAAAGTGAAAAACCCCGGCGACGAATCGTCTGCCGGGGTTTTCGACGCAGCCCTTAAAGGGCTGGCCGCGAGGGGCTAAGCGCCAAGGGTTAAGCGCAAGACTCACATATTCTCGATCAGCACCTGCCCAAAGCCCGAGCACGACACTTGCGTCGCGCCTTCCATCAAACGTGCGAAGTCGTACGTGACGCGCTTCTGCAGAATCGACGCTTCCATCGCCTTGATGATGACGTCCGCCGCCTCGGTCCAACCCAGGTGGCGCAGCATCATTTCCGCCGAGAGAATCTCCGAGCCCGGATTCACATAGTCTTTGCCCGCGTACTTCGGCGCAGTGCCGTGCGTGGCTTCGAACATTGCCACCGAATCCGACAGATTCGCGCCTGGTGCAATGCCGATCCCGCCAACCTGCGCGGCCAGTGCGTCCGAAATATAGTCGCCGTTCAGGTTCAGCGTGGCGATCACATCGTATTCGGCCGGACGCAACAGGATCTGCTGCAGGAACGCGTCGGCGATCACGTCCTTGACGACAATGTCGTTACCCGTCTTCGGGTTCTTGAACTTCATCCACGGGCCGCCGTCCACCAGCTCCGCACCGAATTCCTTCTGCGCGAGCGCATAGCCGTAATCACGGAACGCACCTTCCGTGAACTTCATGATGTTGCCCTTGTGCACCAGCGTGAGCGAGCGGCGATCGTTGTCGATAGCGTACTGCAGCGCCTTGCGCACCAGACGTTCCGTGCCTTCGCGCGACACCGGCTTGATGCCGATAGCCGACGTTTCCGGGAAGCGGATCTTCTTCACGCCCATTTCTTCGCGCAGGAAGTGGATGACCTTCTTGGCCTGCTCCGATCCCGCGGCCCATTCGATGCCGGCGTAAATGTCTTCCGAGTTCTCGCGGAAGATCACCATATTGGTTTTTTCCGGCTCGCGCACCGGCGAAGGCACGCCCTTGAAGTACTGCACCGGGCGCAGGCAGACATACAGGTCCAGTTCCTGGCGCAACGCCACGTTCAGCGAGCGGATGCCGCCACCCACCGGAGTGGTCAACGGTCCCTTGATAGAGACGACATAGTCCTTCACCACCGCCAGCGTTTCTTCCGGCAGCCACACATCCGGGCCATAGACCCTGGTGGCCTTCTCGCCGGCATAGACTTCCATCCAGTGAATCTTCTTCTTGCCGCCGTAGGCTTTCTCGACCGCCGCGTCCACCACCTTGATCATGACCGGCGTGATGTCGACGCCCGTGCCGTCGCCTTCGATGTACGGAATGACCGGTTGGTCGGAAACATTGAGCGAGTAGTCTGCGTTGACGGTAATCTTGTCTCCGCCCGTCGGAACCTTAATGTGCTGATACGGCATGATCGGACTCCAGTGATGGCTGTTCTGGTTGAAGCAGATGGGGACTGCGGAACTGGGCGCTTCTCGTTACGCGCAATGCCGAACGCCTGCAAGCGGCCGAGCGGCTATTCTAGCCCACGCCGACGCCAGCGCGTGCCGGCCATGCCGCCGGTTTTGAGACAGAGCAAACCGCCGGATGCAGCGGGTGGCAGCCTCCTTCTCTTATGTCTTATATAAGACATAAGATCTGCCGTTGGCGATTATGCATTATTATCCCGCCATTTGCCACAGAACCTGCCCAGCCGGGCGTCGCGCGGGTACCAGCCGGTACCGGCGTGACGCCTGTGACCGGGCCGGTGCTCGCCGGATCCCGCATGCGTCTCATCGCTCTCAACAAGCCGTTCGGCACCATCTGCCAGTTCTCGCCGCACGAAACTCGCGCCTCGCTGGCCGACTGGGTCAAGGTACCCGGCGTCTATCCGGCCGGCCGCCTCGATTCCGATAGCGAAGGCCTGCTGCTGCTGACCGATGACGGCGCGCTGCAGGCGCGCATTGCCGAGCCTCGCCACAAGCTCGTCAAGCGCTACTGGGCGCAAGTCGAAGGCGCACCGGACGAGACCGCGCTGAGCGCGCTCGCGAGAGGCGTCGATCTCGGCGACTATGTGACGCGCCCATGTCAGGCCAGGTTGATCGAGCCGGCTGAAGCCGGCGCCGACGCCGCCACCGGTAACGATAGCGGAGCGCTGTGGCCGCGCAATCCGCCGATCCGATATCGCGCTGCCATCCCGGCCACCTGGATAGAACTGTCCATCACCGAAGGCAAGAACCGCCAGGTGCGCCGCATGACGGCCGCGGTCGGCTTCCCTACTCTGCGTCTCGTGCGTGTGGGTATCGGTGCGCTCGATATTTTTTCGCTGGGGCTGCAGCCAGGCGCCTCGCTCGAACTCCCTCCCGGGGCGCCGTGGGACGGCCTCAAATGATGCTCAATCTTTAGGCGCGACCACGCTAAGCCGTTGTATCCGCAAGCATTTCTGTTGCAATGCGAAGCGATTGCAATGCTTCATCGAAGAGGGTCAACGCCCAATAAAGCAGCGAATAAACATTCCCGAAAATTTGCGTCAACCGCGTCGCGAGCTCACGCGTTATTCGACGCAGATGCCGCCCGAAGCTATCCGGCATTCAGCCTTGAGGGCCTTTGTACAAGCCGTTCTTGCGGTCAGTGCGGGCAGTCCGAGCGCTAGCAGACGCGTCAAAAAAATTGTTTGATGCGGCTGTCAACCGAAAGGTGGATGGCACGTTTACCGACATGACTCATATATAACCGGGTCATTTGGTTAATTAACTAAAGCTGAGGATTCACAAAATGAACAAACTGATCGCCGCTCTGGTCGCTGGCCTCTTCGCAACGGCAGCATTCGCACAAGCATCGGCACCGGTGGCAGCTTCGGCAGCTCCGGCAGCAGCAGCTTCGTCGGCAAAGAAGACCACGAAGAAGGCACACAAGAAGGCGCACAAGAAGGCAGCAGCTGCAGCAGCAGCTTCGGGCGCTTCGGAGTAAGTTTGTTGTAAAAACGCAGTCAAGAACTAGCAGCAGTTGCCGTTCTTACGGCGTTGAAAGGCAGATCACCGCAAGGCGATCTGCCTTTTTGTTTTTGACGTGCTTTGACGCGCTCGCGTAACATTCGCGGGTTAATTTCCCACCCAGGAGTCTTGCCGTGCGAATCTCCCTGCGCTCGTTGCTCGCGCGCTTTATGTTTGCTGTTGCGTTGCCGCTGGCAGCCGCCTCGTTCACGCTCGCCCCCGCTCACAATGCCTACGCGCAGCAGATGCCGCCCGGTGCGAAACAGCCGGGCGACTTCCCGCGCGCCAAGCTGACCGTGGGCATGTTCGTGATCGACGCCGCCGTCGCCGCTAACGATCCGGATCGCGAGCAAGGCCTGATGTACCGTTCGCAGCTCGCGCCCAACGAAGGCATGCTGTTCGTGTTCAACGAGAACGCGGTGCACTGCTTCTGGATGAAGAACACGCTGATCCCGCTGTCGATCGCCTTCATGCGCGCCGACGGCACGATCACCGACATCGACGAGATGGACGCCGAAACGACCAACAATCATTGCCCGCGTAACAACGGCGTGTATGCGCTGGAAATGAGCAAGAACTGGTTCGAGTCGAAGGGTATCAAGCCGGGTATGACGATTCAGGGGCTGCCCGCAGCGCAATAGCCTCCATCCGATGCAGGCGCGGCGCCAGAGGCCTGGCGAGAAACCGCGCCCCAAGCGCTGTTTGCCGCGAAAGCCGGTGCCTTGCCAGGGTCACCGGCTTTTTTGCATATGTCGGGGCGTTAGCAAGATTCCTGCAAAAGCGGGTGCCAAGCGCTATATTTATAGTCTCACAGCAGCACCGAGATCGTCCGGGCGGCGTCGCGCGTCGCGCGGCACCCTTCACCGGCGAGCCACTCCAAGGAGATTCACGTGCCCCGCAAGACTCCCATCGAGCGTTACCGGAATATCGGCATTAGCGCTCACATCGATGCCGGCAAAACCACCACCACCGAACGCATCCTGTTCTACACCGGCGTGACTCACAAGATCGGTGAAGTTCACGACGGTGCGGCGACGATGGACTGGATGGAGCAGGAGCAGGAGCGCGGCATCACGATCACATCGGCTGCCACGACTGCTTTCTGGAAAGGCATGGCCGGCAACTATCCGGAACACCGTATCAACATCATCGACACCCCGGGCCACGTCGACTTCACGATTGAAGTCGAGCGCTCGATGCGCGTGCTCGACGGCGCCTGCATGGTGTACGACTCGGTCGGCGGCGTGCAGCCGCAGTCCGAAACCGTGTGGCGCCAGGCGAACAAGTACAAGGTGCCGCGCATTGCGTTCGTCAACAAGATGGACCGCGTGGGCGCGGACTTCTTCCGCGTGCAACGGCAGATCGGCGATCGCCTGAAAGGCGTGGCCGTGCCGATCCAGATTCCGATTGGCGCCGAGGATCATTTCCAGGGTGTGGTGGATCTCGTCAAGATGAAGGCCATCGTCTGGGACGACGAGAGCCAGGGCATCAAGTTCGAGTACCAGGACATTCCTGCCGAACTCGCGGACACGGCCAAAGAATGGCACGACAAGATGGTCGAGTCGGCTGCCGAAGCCAGCGAGGAACTGCTCGACAAGTACCTGCACGGCCATGTGCTGACCGAAGAGGAAATCAAGGCCGGCCTGCGCACGCGCACCATCGCCAACGAAATCGTGCCGATGCTGTGCGGCAGCGCGTTCAAGAACAAGGGCGTGCAGGCCATGCTCGACGCGGTGATCGACTATCTGCCGTCGCCGGTCGACGTGCCCGCCATCACGGGGCACGACGAGCAGGACAAGGAAATCGAGCGCCACCCGCGCGACGACGATCCGTTCTCGGCACTCGCCTTCAAGATCATGACCGACCCGTTCGTCGGCCAGTTGATCTTCTTCCGCGTGTATTCGGGCGTGGTGAATTCGGGCGACACCGTCTACAACGCGGTCAAGGAAAAGAAGGAGCGCCTCGGCCGGATCCTGCAGATGCATGCGAACGAGCGCAAGGAAATCAAGGAAGTCTACGCGGGCGACATCGCCGCGGCAGTCGGCCTGAAGGAAGCCACCACGGGCGACACGCTGTGCGACCCGGCCCACGTGATCATTCTCGAGCGAATGATCTTCCCCGAGCCGGTGATCTCGCAGGCCGTCGAGCCGAAGACCAAGGTCGACCAGGAAAAGATGGGCATTGCGCTCAATCGTCTCGCTCAGGAAGACCCGTCGTTCCGCGTGCAAACGGATGAAGAATCCGGCCAGACCATCATCTCCGGGATGGGCGAGCTGCACCTGGAAATCCTGGTCGACCGCATGAAGCGCGAGTTCGGCGTCGAGGCCACCGTCGGCAAGCCGCAGGTGGCCTACCGCGAAACGGTGCGCAACAAGGTCGAGGACGTCGAAGGCAAGTTCGTCAAGCAGTCGGGCGGCCGCGGCCAGTACGGCCATGCGGTAATCACGCTGGAACCGTCGGAACAGGGCAAGGGCTACGAATTCGTCGACGCCATCAAGGGCGGCGTGATTCCGCGCGAGTTCATCCCGGCCGTCGACAAGGGCATTGTGGAAACGCTGAAGGCAGGCGTGCTGGCCGGCTATCCGGTGGTGGACGTGAAGGTGACGCTGACCTTCGGTTCGTACCACGACGTGGACTCGAACGAAAACGCGTTCCGCATGGCCGGTTCGATGGCCTTCAAGGAAGCCATGCGCCGCGCCAAGCCGGTGCTGCTCGAGCCGATGATGGCGGTCGAAGTGGAAACGCCGGAAGACTTCATGGGCAACGTGATGGGCGACCTGTCGAGCCGTCGCGGCATGGTGCAGGGCATGGAAGACATCGCCGGTGGCGGCGGCAAGCTGGTACGCGCCGAAGTGCCGCTCGCGGAGATGTTCGGCTATTCCACCTCGCTGCGTTCGGCGACCCAGGGCCGCGCGACCTACACGATGGAGTTCAAGCACTACGCTGAAACGCCGTCCAACGTCGCCGAAGCCGTGATCAACGCCAAGCAGAAGTAAGCGCGGAAGGTTCGCGCGGGATCGCACGAAAGCAAGGCCCGTCCAGACTGGACGGGCTTTTTTTCGTCCGGCTTCTCCGCCGCAGCCGGCCGCAAACCGGTAAAGATGCCGTCGTGGCAGCAGTTCTTCTGCCTCCGCATCGGCAACAGTTATACGGCCGCGGCCTTGCCCCAGGCGGCCGGGCGCGCAACGTTGTCAGCGCGATACATGTTGACCCTTTTAAACGCGCCTGGCCGGGCCATGACCGCCCCAGACGTTCCGAATCGGCGGTCAATCGCTTACACTGAAACCGCTTTTCGTCATCGCAATACCGTCGCCCCTGCTGCGCGCGAGCCGCGCGGCACCCATCAGAACGGACTGGACACCCCATCGATGAAAACTCCCGCGGACCGACTCCTCGCGCTCGAAACGGCACGGCGCAATGCCGATCAGTATGGCAATCACGCGCTCGACGAATTCCTCGCAGGCCGCCTGTCGCGCCGCGAACTGCTGCGCTACGCCAGCGTGATCGGCCTGTCGCTTGCCGGCGGCGGCCTGTTCGCCCCGCCGCAAGCGCGTGCGCAAGGTACAGCCGGCGCGGCGAATGCAACCGTCCGCGTCGCCCACCTGACGCCGGCCGGCGCGATTGACCCGCTCACCATCACCGACGCCGGCGGCATTACGATGCTGGTGCAGACCGGCGAATTCCTGATCGACGACGACGGCGAGCGTCTGCAGCTAAAGCCGGCCCTCGCTCTGTCGTGGAAGCCCAATGACAAGGGCGACGTCTGGACCTTCAAGTTGCGCCCGAACGTGAAGTTCAACGACGGCCAACCCTTCACGGCCAAGGACGTGGTCGCCACCTTCGATCGCCTCGCCGATCCCGCGAGCGGCTCGGCGGCGCTATCGGTGCTAAAGGGCGTGCTGTCCAAGGGCGGCACCCAGGCCATCGACGATCACACGGTCGCGTTCCATCTCGATGCGCCGAACGGCAACTTCCCGTACTACGTTTCCTCGGACAATTACAACGCCATCCTGCTGCCGGCAAACTACGCGGGCAACTACGAAAAGAGCTTTATCGGCACCGGGCCGTTCAAGCTCGAAAAGTACACGCCGAAGGTGGGCGCCTCATTCGTACGCAATCCAGACTATTGGGGCGAAAAGGCCTTGCCGCAGCGCCTGGAATTCTCGTTCTACGCCGACGAGCCAGCCCAGATCCTCGCACTGCAGGGACACCAGGCCGACGTCATGGGCACCTTCACGGTACAGGGCGGCGCAGGCATCCTGAACAACCCCGAGTTCAAGGCGAAGGCCGTGAAGTCGAGCGCGCACCGCCAGATCCACATGCGCAACGACAATCCGCTGTTCAAGGACAAGCGCGTGCGCCAGGCCATGGCGCTGTCGCTCGACCGCGACGTGATCGTGCGCGGCCTGTTTCACGGCAAGGCGCAACTCGGCAACGACAGCCCGTTCGCACCGGTGTTTCCGTCCTCCGATGCGGGTGTGGCGCAACGCAAGATCGACATTGCGAAAGCGAAGCAACTGCTCGCCCAGGCGGGTGTCCCGAACGGCTTTGACGTGACGCTCACCACCGAAAAGTACATGGAGATCCCCGATCTCGCCGTCGTCGTGCAGAACGCGGCGAAGGCCATCGGCGTGCGGGTGAATCTGAAAGTGGAGAGCCAGTCGCTGTACTACGGCGCGGGCACGCCCGGCAAGTCGGACTGGCTCGACTCGCCGCTCGGCATCACCGACTACGGCCATCGCGGCGTGCCGAACGTGTTCCTGAATGCGCCGTTGACGAGCGACGGCACGTGGAACGCAGCGCACTTCAAGAATCCGCAATACGATCAACTGGTCGCGCAGTTTGTCGCCGCGGTCGATCTCACGTCGCAGCGCAAGCTGTCCGGCCAGATCCAGACACTGTTGCTCGACGAGACGCCGGTGATCATTCCGTTCTTCTACGATCAACTGATCGCCATGCGTGCGGGTGTCAACGGCATGCGGTTTACCGCGCTGGCGCAGTTGTATTTCGATAAGGTCACGCTCAGCGCTTGAGCCTCAGCGCCGAATCGTCCGCCGCAACAGGCCGCCCATGTCCACCGCGCTCACGCCCGCCACCCCTCGCGTTGCCAACGGTAACGCGGGACGGGTCGCGCGGTTTCTTGCGACCCGTTTCGCGCTCTCGTTGAT
>SDBV01012899.1_pt1 | contig 10671 bp, 6 predicted proteins | sample 2277081 | NCBI WGS metagenome assembly SDBV01 (sample SAMN10402039, study PRJNA504765) | marine sediment metagenome | isolation source: marine sediment core GS10_PC15, 223 cmbsf | place: Arctic Ocean: Southern Knipovich Ridge | collected 2010
GATTAAACACAACAAATAAAATAGTTGAAGCGGAATCAAAAGTTACAAAAGCTTTAATAAGACAAGCTCAAGCTTTAAAACAAGAAATAGCAGCTTCAATATCTGCAGGTTTAACAGCTATACCTTCTAATATAGCAGATAGATCAAAAGCCGAAAATGATTTAGCTATTAAAAGAAAAGAATTGGAGTTTGAAATTGCTGATTTTAGGAAACAACTTGGTTTAACTACTACTGATACAGAACGTTCTAGGATTCAACAAAATATATTAGAGGCACAAAGAGGACTTAGAGAATTACAACAAGATGCTAAAGAACTTGGCAATATTTTCACAGATGTGTTTGATTCCCTTGGTGGTATTGCAGATATTGCTTTTAGAAAATCTACTGAGAATTTAGTAGATGCTTTATTAGGTATAAAAATAGGAGGACAGGATATTGGTCAAACTATTGCCGCACAAGTTGGAGGCCCATTAGTTGAAGCAGGAAATAAAATAGGTAATTCTATTAATGAAGCATCTACTGTTAGTGCTGCAACTACTGGAAATGCTATAACAGTTGCTCATCAAACTGGTGCATTAACTGTAAAATTAGATATAATTGATGGACATATTACAGGTATTAATATAGGTAGTGAAACTATAAAATTAGCTCACACAAAAGGGGCGCAAGCAATACAAGCGGCAGTACAAATTGGGGCACAACTAATTGGCCAAGCAGTGGGTGGAGGCGGTCCAAGAGCAGGAATAGGAGCTGGATTAGGTTCTTTATTTGCATCATTAATACCAGGTGGTAAAGTTGCAACAAAATTGTTTACACTTGCAGGAGGATTGTTAGGAGGAGCAGTAGGTGGTCAATTTGACAATAAAAGAGATTTTATTGAACCACTTAGCTCATTAACAGATGCAGTTAATCGTAATTCAATCCAGATCGAAAATTCAAATAGACTCTTGGAATTAAGTCGGGAATTTATTAACGCTCCAGCCAGATTTACGCCGCCCCCCGTCCAAGGATCATTTGGTGGAGGTTTAGTAATACAAAATGTTAATGTAAATGCGTCTTCAGGAGCAGGTGGAGCAGCCGCAGCTAGATCATTTGTTGATGAATTAAATAATAGTTTTAATAGAAGTGTAAGATCAAATAGAAGTACAGCAAGAACATTTGGTTAAGGAGATAAAAAATGCCATTAACACGCTTGAGGTTCACTGATATTGATGATACTAATGCTTATCAAGTACCTATAAATCCATCCCAAATAAATTTAGTTGATTCTTTTGATGCAGATATAAGAGATGTTATAGATGGTAGTGCCATACTATTACAATCAAATCAGGATAACAGAGTAAGATCCGCTACATGGGACTCGTTCCCCGAAAGTAATACTGTAATATCAGGCATAAGAACAGAAATAAAATCGTACAAGGGATTGAACAAAAAGTTACACTTAGGATCATTAGATATAAATGCACTTGGATTTAAGAAAATATTGGTAACAGACGTGGCTACTACTTCTCCAAGAGGAGGAACTTTAAAGATGAATCTTAGTTTCTCATGGATTTACACTGAAGATATTTAGGAGGATTAGTTTGAAAAAAGATTTAAATTGTTCTGGTATTTATCAAATAAGAAATTTAGTTAATGGAAAAGTTTATGTGGGAAGTGCTGTTGATATAAGGCATAGACGTAATTGTCATTTCAGTGATTTACGTAAAAATATTCATTGTAATGATTATTTACAAAAATCATTTAATAAATATGGTGAGGATAAATTTATATTTGAAATTATAGAAATTGTTAAAAATAAAAATAAACTTATTGAAAAAGAACAACAGTGGTTGAATAAGACAAACTGCAACAATGAACAATATGGATATAATCTTTGTCCTATTGCTGGTAATTCTTTAGGTTATAAGCATACCAAAGAATCTTTAAAAAAGATGAGTAAATTTCAAACTGGTAAACCACATAGAAAAGGTAAGAAAGCTTCTGAAGAATTAAAATTAAGAATGTCTAAAAATAGTTATAAATTTTATAATTCTGATAATGGTGAACAAGTAAAAAATAAAATATCCAATAGTTTAAAAGCCTATTTTAAAACAGAAAAAGGTAAAAAAGCAATGAAAATCCATACTAAAAGAATGCTAGAAAATCCTATACGTAAGAAGGGATATAATCATACGGAAAAAACAAAAAGTATTATAAGTAATATACAAACATTACCTGTAATACAATTTGATGAAAATAATAAGTTATTAAAAGTATGGAAATCTGTTATAGAAGCAAGTATATTTTTAAATATTAATAAATCTGGTATATATAGATGTGTAAAAAATAAACAAGATAAAGTAAAAAAATTTAAATGGCAATATTTTGAGGAATATTTAAAAAATTAGATATATTATATGATTCCAGAAAAATTTACAAATTCTGTTATAGATCCTTTTGAAAAAAAAGTAATTACGCCCGTGGTTCGCGTTCGCGTGACAAACACGCCTCTTACTGTAAAATCACTTGGTCTTGAGCAAACTGGGTATCTACTAAATGACAGTAGTGTTCCTGAATTTGAAACCCTATCAAATTTAACCAAACAATATAGTGGGATCTCACCTTTAGTAGGTTTCTTTAGTTTCACAAAATCTCCTATTGGAATTTTATCTCAACAAAACTTTGCTTTAAAATTTACTGGTTCATTTTTCCCAATTGATTATACAACCACAGATAATTTCACATTTAAGACTATCGGATACGGAAAGCTACGAGCCAGACTTGGGGCTACAGATATTTTTGGATCAGCACCAAACACTTTTATCTCTCTTGATCCAAGAACATATGTAGAAAGTAATACTGTTTCTTTAAGTTCTGCTACAACTATGGTGGTAGAATACTATACAATAGGTGAACTTGGTTCCAGTGGTTTTTGTTTATTGTGGAAAAGCGATACTGATCCTGATTATCAAATCGTTTCAGCAGGTGTGACTTTTCCTGAGATTAATCCAAATGATGCTGCAGCCCTAATAACACAAACTCTTAATTTTGTAACGGATGTATCTTTTTCAAATAGTAATAATGAGATCTCTAATGCTTCTTTCAATATCCCGATAGCAAAATCTACAGATATCTTGAATGGCTATTCTTATAACAGAGATCTTGACAAATATGAGGATGTCACTGACAAGTTTAATAAATTCTTAAAAAAGAATATGTTAGTTGAGATTGAAATTGGCTACAAAGAGGATGATGGTTCCAGCAAATTTATAAAAAAATTTGTAGGCCATATAAAAAGTTTTAACATAGATCGTGAAAATAGAAATGCTGACACTATAAAAGTAGAATGCGGAGGTTTTGGATCCTTATTAAAAGAAAGTCTCAATTTCAATTACCCAAATTTTTTTGACTATTGGGCTGCAGAGTATGCAGGCATAGAGTTCAACGATCAAAGACCAGACGGCATCAGATTTCCACAAACTTTTGATAATTGGGAATTAGATAAGGTTGTTAAGTCTTTACTTATAAGAGGAAATATAGATCCTCATTTATTTAATAAGAATCAATTATTTTTAAATAATGCGGAAGTTCAAGTATCAGGATCTAATCTTATAGAAAATCCTGCTCCACCTGTTGTACTAGAAAGAGCAAGAAATTACGGTTCTTCAGCTAAGATATTTTTATTTGAGGCAGCAGATGATGAGTATAGATTAAAAAGTAACTTTGGAGATACTATTTTTGATTACGTGAACAAGGTTACAGAACCCTATGGTTGGGAATGGGGTTTTCATCCTTTTTATGATTCGGCCCCTTATTTAAGAGCTAGAAATAACCCCACATCAATTGTAGCAAGTGAAGATCCTAATATTACTTTTAGTGATTTTTGGGGCAATAAGTCAGCTAATTTAGATGTAATAAGTGGTACGTATAGAGAAGCTACTACTGCTACTGTATATGTAGAACATTCTTTCACAGGACAAAGAATAGATTTAGTAAATATTTTATATAGTTCTAGTGGTGGAGTACAAGCAACAGTAGCTTCTGGTATTTCTTTAACTCAATTTACTATAATGAATGAAGTTGGAGGTTCCTTTGCTGCTGGTCATAGAATTATAGCTGATTTACCAGATAAAAGAGATAGCTCAACGATAAATTCTGTTTCTTCTTCCACAATAACGTTAGATGGTTCCTTACGTTCTATACCAGTATCTGGCACTATAATTAGAACTGCTATTGCAGAAGCAGAAATTAGGCGAGGAGGGACTTGGGCTACTGCTATTCCAGTTGTAACAGGTACTTATATACCTTCATATTATGAACATGGATTAGAAAAATTTATACCAGCTCAAAGAGTTTCTCCTTTAGGTGGAGATCCAATTATTACTGGCACTAAGAGGATGTTTTATCATGGTAGAGATAGAGATACTATAGATAATCCTACTCTTTTTAATTTGGGAACAGGTTTAACTAGAGATGAACATACAGTACGCTTAACCAGATTACCTAATGCTGAATCTATAGCAGGAACTATTTTGGGATTTAATGCCTTTTTAATATATGATAAAGATCGTAACTTACCTGTATATACTTTTAGAACGGATGATACTTTGGCTTCTGGTACAGTTTTGAAGTTAGATGTAGACAATAATAGTGAAGATATGCGCAATGATGTAATTGTTGTAGGCCGTAGACTAGGAGTAGAAGTACCAGGAGGATTTGAATCTAAACCTGTAAATCCTAACAACCCCACAGGTAAATTTATAGTAAGTAGAGGTACTGATATTTCAAGTATATTCGATAAAAATGCTTTAAACTTTACTGGCAGACCTTCTCAAACTATCTTAATAGAACCTTCAATAGGATCACAAGATAGAGCAGATTATTGGGCAGTTCAATTTTTAAATAGATTTAGATTTCCTGGAAATGAAGCTAAATTTGAATCTTTAGGGCATCCTTTAATGGAGATAGGAGATTGTATATATGTAAATGATGCCAACAAAAGCTCAATAGATACTTCTAATAGATTATGGATTGAAGATATCAACACTCGTTGGGGCCAAAAAGAAGCATTCGACACATTTGAAACTACTACATTTCCACCTTGGGAAAGTTTTACACCTAAAGTTCCTGTATCTATTTCAGATTTTGAGGATAAACCAATATTAGATATACAAATTACTAATGGAGGAACTGCAGCAAGTCCTTATGATCCCTATGATGCAGATGCTAACGGCACTTTTATTGAAATTACTTTTGATTTAGTAGTTAGTGGTTTTTTAAGAGTTAGTATTATTTCTCATAATGGTATTTTAATAGCACATCTATTAAATCCAAACGGTGATGAAGGTAGAAAGGGATGGGTACGAGAAACATTTGGTAAAAATAAAAAAGTAATATGGGATGGAGTAGATCTAGAAGGAGTATGGAATGAACAAAAATTATCTGTAACTGATAGTAAAAATTGGTTTGTAGGAGAAGATTCTCAATTAGGATTTGGAAAATTTTATGTAGAATTTGAATCTATAGATTTTGCTGGTGTAACTAGATTAATAAAAACTATAGATACTGATACTTTTATATTTACAAATAGAGGAGCACAAATAGATTCCACTTTTACTTTAACTCCTGCATTTAGTGATGGAGTTCCAACCTCTACTACAACATTTAAAAATACTGATAATGCTAATAGAGGATTAAAATTAGATATACGGGATGTTACAGGAGCAGGTTTTAGGCCATCACAATTAAGAGTGCAGGTTATACCTTGGGTTTGGGGTGCCTATAGAGAATTTAATTCAGATTCATCTACTGAAGTTAGAGCACCTATAATACATGTTCCTGGTATTCCTTATGATGGAGACTTTTTATCAGAAATAGAAATCTCTAATAATACTTTTATAAAATATGATGCTAATTTAGGTAGTGTATTTTTTCAACCCAAAGATAGAGGATTTTCATTTAGTGATTGGGAAGGACTTTTTAAACAAGTGAAACCATCTAAATTAACGACCAGTAATATACAATTATTCTATATAGGTTGGTATTTTGGTTTTGTTATGGAATTAACAGATAAATCTGGAAGAACTGATACATTGTATAAGAAACAATTATGGACAGGAACTGGTGGGCTTGTTGGTTCATTTACTCCTCTTAATGCACAATTTTATGGAACAGTTTTTTCAGATGAAAGAAGAAGTATCGGAGGTAATCCTAATTTAAAAATAGGAGTAGCCCCTGCTAAACCTTTACTTTTTTCAACATTGGTGGAGAGAAATGCCTAAAAAATTTATACAAAATATACAAAAGCTTATTGATAATACTGATTCAAAAAGAGATTTAGGATCAATATCTGAAACTAATATTAGTAATTTTAAATTTACTCCTAAAAACCTTGTTACTACTCCAATAAGTGAACAAATACAAGATGGAACAAATAAAATTAAACGATCTAATATCATATCAGTATGGAATAAAAGATCATTTAATCATGATAGAGGTAGTTTTGTTAGTTTAAATTTATATGAGTTTTTTGTTGCTCTAAAAATTTTAAACACTAGTATAACTTCTGTTAATGGTGATTTTACTGATGTTTTTATAAGTGGAAATATAAATGCTTCTTATACTACAAGAACTACTATTAGTGAGATTTCTAATATATCTCTTAATATTGTAACTACCCCTGGATCTTCTTTATCTGTTTATATACAACATGAAAATGAAACAAAAGCTACTAAAATATTTGCAAGTTCTCAATTATCTTTATCCAGTAGAAATGATCGTGCGGATACCGCAGGAGGATTTAATAAAGGTACAGTGTTTTTGCCTTTTACTGCAACAGGTGTATGGGAGATTACAATTCTTTATTATCATCAAGAATCACCATCTAGTATAACTGTTAGTGGAGATTTGGGTAGTTTTATAAACAGTACTGAACTTTCAACTGGGTTAAATATTACTACAAATGCTAGAAGAATTGCATATTCTCAGGATAGAGGTAATAATGGTATAGAAAGTGTTTTTATTGATGGTGCTAATGGTCCTGCTTTATCAAATATTATATATTGGAATAAATTAAATCAGTTTTCAAATGAAATTGGTGGTAATTCTATTGAAGGTTATAATCTTAAATTAACTTCAACTGAACAATTAGATTTTAGTGTTGTGTCAGGATGGGGCAACAGTTCATTTGTAGTTGCAGAAGATAAAACATTTGAATTTCCTATTGCTGGTACGTTTAATATTCCTGGCCCAACAGTAACTAGTTATCAAATTTCAGGAACTTTTTTAGAAGAGAATATAAATCAGACTATTGTAACTGTGTCAGGTACTTTTTCAGGTAATATTTCTGATAATATTTATATGGAAAGAAGTTTAGTTATAGATCGTATTATACAAAATGCTACAACAGGACAAATTATTTCAGGAACACATAATAATGTAAAAGTTGGAGAAACTTATACTTATGAAATAGAAGCATTTAATCAATTTGGAAATATAAATTATAGTAGTGATAAAATAAGTGTAGTAGCAGGAGATCTTGTTCCACCTGGGTTAGTTACTAATCTTGCAGGAACTGGATCTCTTAAGGCAATAAAATTAACATGGACAAATCCTACTAATATAGACTTGAAAGGAGTCCACGTTTTCGACGTGCCAATAGTAATATCTGGTACAACTAAACCAATAGCTACTATTATAAAAGGATCTAATACTACTATTCCAGAAGAAGTAGTAGTGAATTCAGTGTCTTCAGGGACGTTAATAGACGCGTGGCCGTACGATCTCTATTTGGCGACCTTTGATTTTGCTGGTAATTCTTCTACTGAAGCTATGCCTACTGTTTCAGTGACAACCGACGTAGAGATCAAGACTAGTCGTGAAGGCCAGAGAATAGAAATGGATACTTCTACTAATCAATTGAGATTTTATGATATTAATGATGTTTTAATATTAACTATAGGGGAAGATGCAGTACCAATTGGACTAGGATCGTCTGATGGTATTAAATTAGAAAATTTAGCCACAATATATCATGATTTTGATATAGATGAAAATACTGGTCTTGAAAATCCTGGTATTATATCCGAAGCTGACTTAACAGGAGACTTGACTGGTTTAAATGCTAGAAGTGTTAGGTTATTAGCTCAAACACATGGTGCAACTATAGCAAATAATCAATTTGCTACACCATTAGATATTATATTAAGAGATGAATTTTCTGGTTCACCTACTGGCCCAGGTATATATACAGGTATACATTTCTCAGCACCTTTAGTAGGTACTGCTTCTAATGTTTTTTCTGCATATTTTGAAGATCATCCTGTATTTATAGAAAAAAGTATAATTGCTGATGGTGGTTTAGCAGACGCTGATGATGATACAAAAGTACAAGTAGAAGAATCTGCAGATGAAGATTTTATTAGATTCGATACTGGTGGTACACAAAGAGCAATTATTTCAGGAGCTAATATGGGTATTGGAGTAGATGGGCCTATTGGAAGATTACATGTTAGGGATCTTGTTAGTGATGATATAGCTATTATATTAGAAAATGAAGATGCTAGAGCTGGAATTGAATTAGAAACGCAGGGAGCCACAGCTAATGGTGAAGGTATTTTAAATTTTGGTATACATACTAATAGAGCTATTACTGAAAAATGGACTGATCCATTAGGTATGTGGTTTAGAATAGATACTAGAAATTCTGCTCAAGTTTTTGTTTGGTTTACGGAACTTGCAGGAAGCGATACAGAAACGGCATTAATGTCATTGGAAGCTGGCGGAGATTTAGGTATTGGTATAAGTAACCCTACGGCACAACTCCATATTGATCAGTCTTCAACAACGGCTGCTCAACCAGTATTGCTACTAGATCAAGCAGATATTTCAGAAGAAATGATAGAATTTAATACTACTATAGGAACTGGAAATGCTATTGAAGCTATAGGAGCTAAGACTCTTACGACTACCCATTTTATAAAAATAACGATACCTGGTGGATTGACAAGATATATTCCGTGTGGCACAATTGCATAAAAGGACGTGTTATAAATAGAAACTAAAGTATGTACTAAATGTAAAAAAGAAAAAGATTTAGATAAGTTTTATAAGGATCGTAGTAAAGTTAAAGATGGTAAACAATCACAATGTAAGTATTGTGCAGATACTACTAGAGATAGAGCTAAACTAAAAATATCTAAAGCTATTTATTATAAAAATAATAAACAAAAAATTATTAAACAAGTTGCAGATTATTGTAGTAATAATAAAGAAAAAGTAAACAAATACCGTAGAGAATGGTATACTAAAAACAGCGATGAAATACTTATGAAAAAGAGAGAATGGGTAGAAAATAACAAGGATAAAGTAATAGGATACAGACGTAAAAGTACAGAAAAAAATAATGAAAGAAGTAAACAATGGTATTTAAACAATAAAAAATTGGCTTTAAAAAATTCGAAAGAATGGCAAAGAAAAAATAAAGATAAAGTTAAAATTTATAGTAAATGCAGTGTTGCAAAAAGAAAAAAAGTAAAAGGAAATTTCACTATAGAACAGTGGGAATTTTTAGTAAAGGAACACAATAACAAGTGTATTATATGCAAAAAGAGTCCTCCATTTTTAGATAATAATCTTACACAAGAATTGACTGCAGACCATAGAATTCCAATTTCAAAATGGAATATATGGATCAAAAATCATCCAGAAATTAAATATCTCTGTAATGATATAGAAAATATCCAACCGTTATGCCAATCTTGTAACTCTAGTAAGGGCACTAAAATTATCTTTTAATTTGTATACCTGTTATCAAATATAACTTCACTTTTAGATCTTTCTTTAAAAACAATTTCTATAACTCTTATATAGCGTTCAAATCTAATAGCTAATAGCATTATGGTTTTAGAATTTATACTTTCTGATTCAGCACGAAAAATAAATTTTGAATTTAAATTTTTAGGTACAAAAAGTAATTCAAATTTTTTATCATGAACTGTTTCTCCTATAAAATTTCCTTGAAAATCAGTATATTGGATCTCTACTTTATCTGTAGAATTATTAAATATAATAAGACTATATTTAATTGTATTATCTCCTACAGTTATTAGATTTTCTTCAGCCAAAAATTCTGATAGGATAGTTTCTGCTGTGGTTGGGGTTTGTTCTTGATCGGGCTGTGCTACATTTATTTCTCCAAAATTACAACTGAAGAACACTACAACTAACAATAATATTAACTTCTTCACTACTTCCACCTCTTATTTGTTCATAAAAATCCCCCATATTTAAATTTAAAATACTGGATTATTTCCTGGTGTGTCACATTTTCCTACCAAGCATCTTTCTCTAAAAATAGTAACTCCAGGGTGTCCCTCTGGAATTCTTACTTTAGCGGGGTCCCAACGAATTATCCAATCTGTCGCATTACATTCATTTGTCACAGTTCTAATTGTAATTATATAGCTGGATGGAACCTCATATACATTACCCACTCGTCCCATAAAGAAATCTTTTTGCTCCGGTTCAGAGAAATTAGGATAATGAATAGTTTTAAATTTTTTCCAAAATCCATCTGAAAATGATATTCTATATGTAACCCACTGATCACAATTTTCAAGTTCACCAATTGATGTAGGATGGCACTCAAGACCAAGAGAAAATAAACTTGCAACAGAAATTAAAATAAAG
>SDBV01012900.1_pt1 | contig 10671 bp, 8 predicted proteins | sample 2277081 | NCBI WGS metagenome assembly SDBV01 (sample SAMN10402039, study PRJNA504765) | marine sediment metagenome | isolation source: marine sediment core GS10_PC15, 223 cmbsf | place: Arctic Ocean: Southern Knipovich Ridge | collected 2010
ATTAAGATATTAAAAGGTTTTACTGATGCTTTCTGTTGTGATTCCTGTTTACAACGAAGCTGACAGCCTGGAATCTCTTCATGGAGAGTTGCTCGAGGTTGCGCGTGCCCAGGGGTATGAGCTTGACGTAATTTTTATCGACGACGGCTCAACCGACCAGTCGTGGTCGGTCCTTCGTGGGATCGCCGATAGCGACGATTGCGCCCGGGCGATTCGGTTCCGCCGCAACTTCGGCAAGGCGGCCGCTTTGAGCGCGGGTTTTTCGGCCGCCCGCGGCGAGTTGATCGTGACGCTCGACGCCGATCTCCAGGACGACCCGCACGAGATACCGCGTTTCCTTGCCCGCATGGAAGAAGGATACGATGTGGTCTGCGGCTGGAAAAAAGTCCGCCACGACCCCTGGCACAAGGTGTTGCCGTCGCGAGTTTTCAACTGGATGGTCAGCCGCCTGATGGGTGTGTATTTGCACGACCATAACTGCGGGATGAAGTGCTATCGCCGTGAGATTTTCGATGAAGTTTCTCTTTACGGAGAGTTGCACCGCTTTGTGCCCGTGTTGGCGGCGGCGCGTGGTTTTCGGGCCGGCGAGATCGTGATCAGCCACCGCACGCGGAAGTTCGGCGAGTCGAAGTACGGGGTAAGCCGCATCGTCAAGGGTTTTCTCGATCTGCTCACGGTCAAATTCATAACCGGTTTCGGCCATCGGCCCCAGCATGTTCTCGGCACCGTGGGGATAGGCTCGTTTTTTCTGGGCTTTTGCGGGCTTGTTTATTTGACCTTGTACTGGATCGTCGCACAACTTGCGCCGGACCTCGATCTTATGCCGCTGCACCAGCGTCCGGCCGTTATCTATTCGGTGGGGCTCTTGCTGCTGGGGGCGCAGTTCATGTCGATCGGGTTTCTGGGCGAGTTGATTCTTGCCTTTCATCAACGCGAGATCCGCTGCTATTCGATTTCCGAGCGAACAGATGAAATAAAACAGAAGGGAACTGAGGGAACGAAGAATATAAAAGTTGAGGACGGAAGAGTAACAGAAGGGAACTGAGGGAACGAAGAATATAAAAGTTGAGGACGGAAGAGTAACAGAAGGGAACTGAGGGAACGAAGAATATGAAAGGTGAGGACGGAAGAGTAACAGAAGGGAACTGAGGGAACGAAGGATATGAAAGTTGAGGACGGAAGAGTAACAGAAGGGAACTGAGGGAACGAAGGGAATTAGGGTTACCATTATTTCGGATAAAATCGAATCTAAAGAAAAACCGGCGGTGCTCGAAAACGCCGCCGACGAGGCGCGTGCCCTGCGGTGGGGCGTATATGCGCTGCTTATCACGCTGAGCGTGGGCACGATGCTGGGGCGGATTTTCGCCGTGGACGCAGTGGATCGGGCGGCGGTACAAGAATTCCGCATCCGCCAGGAGATGAAGAAACGCACGGCCGAGTTCGAGAAGAAAGGGCTCCAGGGCGAGAAGCTGGCCGAAGTTGTAGCCGAGTTGCAGCCCAGGGTTCGTGCCCGATATCTTGCACAGCGGCCGTTTCTAAGTGCAAACGACCGCAGCCGCTGGTGTACGGTACGGGCTTTGGTGGAAGAGGACATGGGGGTTGAGGGTGCTCCGTATTCGATCGACAAGGTTACGATTGAGCCCAACTGGGACACCATCGACATGGTCAAGCACGACGGGCACCTGTATTCGAGCAAGCCGCCGCTGTTTCCCACCTTGCTTGCGGGGCAATACTGGCTCATCCATAGGCTGACCGGGGCCACGCTGGCGACACATCCTTATGCCATCGGCCGCTTCATGCTGGTCACGGTAAACGTGGTGCCCTTGGCCATCGCCATGCTGCTTTTGGCGAGCCTTGTAGAGCGGTTGGGCACGACGAACTGGGGGCGGTTTTTCGTTATGGCGGCCGCCGCTTTCGGTACGTTTTTGACGACGTTTTCCATCGTGCTCAACAACCACCTGCCCGGCGCAATTAGCGCGCTGATAGCGGTTTACGCCGTGGTTCGCATATTGTTCGACGACGAGCGGCGGCGGCGATACTTCTTCATCGCCGGGCTGTTCGCCGCCTTCGCGGCGGCGAACGAACTGCCGGCCCTGGCGCTGCTGGCCGCGATCGGCGTGGGGCTGCTTTGCAAGGCGCCCCGGCAGACGCTCTATGCGTTTGCGCCCGGAGTCTTGTTGGTTGCGGCCGCTTTTTTTACAACCAACTGGATCGCCCATAAGAGTCTGGCCCCGCCTTACATGCACCGTAGCGGCCAGGGCGAAGAGAATTGGTACGACTTTACATACGAGAAAAACGGCCGCACGATCGAAAGCTATTGGCGGAACCCCAAGGGGCTCGACTGCGGCGAAAAGTCGTCCGCCGTCTATGCCCTGCATTCGCTCGTCGGGCACCACGGCATCTTTTCGTTGACACCCATCTGGCTGCTGAGCATCGCCGGCACGCTGCTTTGGCTCTTGCAACGTAGGGACGGGCGCCTGCGGCAGTTAGCCTTTGGGATCGGCTCGGTTTCGGCCGTATGTTTGATATTCTATGTTTTCATCGAGAGCAACGGGCGGAACTACGGCGGAATGACCTGCGGCTTCCGTTGGGTCTTCTGGTTTGCGCCGCTTTGGCTGTTGGTAATGCTACCGGCCGTCGACTGGATGGCCCGATGGCGATGGACGCGGGCCGTGGCCCTTGTGCTGTTGGGGGTTTCCACCCTTTCGGCCGCCTACCCAAGCTGGAACGTCTGGGTGCATCCCTGGCTGTTGAACTATCTGCACTACCTGGGCTGGATCCACGTTTAAGTGTAGACGTTTACCTTTGTTTTACCGCTCCTTCTCCAGCAACACAACCTTGTAGACGTGGGTCTTCGGCAGCGTCAAGCGGGCCACTGAGTCGGACACGGTGCAATTCAGCCTTGCTCGATTGGAGTCAGGATCGAAACAGTAGGCGGTGGCGGCGTTCCAACCGGGCGGCAGCGGAACTTCCACGGGCGTGGGCGGGACGTCGATAATCTTCTTGCCCTTATTCAACAGGCAGACGTTGTAGTTCACCACATGCAGAGCCAGGCAGTCGCCTTTGCGATAGAGGGCGAAGCGGAGATTCCGCCGCGGGCCGTCGACCGGGGCGATTGCCGCTGTCGCCTCGCAAGGCGAAGCCCAATCCCACGCGGCCGTCTTGTCGAGGACTTTCGCGGCGGGCCGGCCGTTGATTTTTATCGTGTCTTTGCCCAGTACCAAACGCCCACCGCCGGCGACAAAGTTGTTCAGCGCGGAGAGTTGCCGGCGCGACATTTCGTATCTCGGCGATACCAGATAGACGGTGCTGAATTCCGATAGACGCTCGGCGTTTTGCGGCAGGCCAGAATCGACCAAAGCGGCGAACAGGCGGTGGTCGCTACCCAGCCGGGCGGAGATGGAAGCCCCGCCAAAAGGACGTTGCGGCGAGAGCGGATTGGGACCCCAGTAGGAATAGAGGATAGCTGCCGGGGCCGTTTGCCGCCAGCCCGCGAAGAGCTGCGGATACCTTTTGAAAAAGGCGCGATACTTGGCTTGCGGACCGCCGCGGCCAGAGAATCCGCCGCCGCCGCCGAACGCCGCCATCTCGGCAAGCGCCAGATCCTGGACGTTCTCCCAAGCGGATCGAGACGCTTCATAGCCGAGGTAGATGGTGCGGGCCCGCATGTGTTGCGTAAACAGCAACTCGGCCTGATGCGTGCGGCACAAGTTGTCGCCCAGCAGCGGGCTCAAAGACGGGTGCAGCTCGACCTCGGGCAGATGGCTGTCGTCGGTGTAGCGGAAGCCGAAATGGACCAGGTAGCGGCCCGCCGCCCGGGGCGTCCAAGTCGCTTTGAGGATGGCCGTCGGCCCAGTGGGCTTGCGCGAAGAACCGCTTCCACCGACCGCGCCGCGGGGTTGCAGATCCAACCTCGCCAATTGCCCGCTGTCGGCGTGGCGCAGGAGGATGTAAAAATCTTCGGCTGCGTCGCCGTCGCCAAGACTATTGCCGACGCTACGGATCTTGACCTGCACATGCAAGGGCTTGCCAAGTTGCACGGCGGTCGAGATGGTAATATCGGCTTCAAGTTCCATGAAATTCGACGAGTCGTTGAGTTCGAATCGATGGGTATACCTCTTCGCTTCCACGGGGTGGGCGGAAACGGCGATAGCAATATCGCCGCGGTGCGGCGTCCGTTCGGCGGCGAGCAGGCCGGGTGAAAACGTGCTTTCGAACATCAAACGGTCGCAACGGCCGCCCACCACGAGGCATTCGTGGATGTTGCCGCTGTTGGGAAATATGGTGAAGCCTGGTTTCACTTCGCGTCCCGCGGCGCGGATCATGCCCAGGTGTTGAGCGGTACGAATCACCCGCCAACGTCGGACCAGTTCCCTGGGCCCCGCTTTCTCGACCAGCACGGCCGAATCGAGCTTGAGCTTGTCGTATTGCAAACCTTTGCTCAAACGGCGAACCCAATCGAGTCGGCTGTTTTCATTGAGGAACTTGCGAAACGAGGACTTGCAGTGCGGGCAGTAACACGGATCGGGATGGGTGTTATCGATAAAGCAACCATCGTAGCCCACCTCGGCCACCATGCGCATCAGCCGCCGATGCCACTGGGCCCAATGGGGATGGTTGATGCATGCCCGATATCGATGCAAGGGCGCATAATAATCCGGCGAGTAACCTCCGCAGGAGCCGCCCATGAACTTGCCCTTGCTGTTGACAACGAGCCACTGGAACGGATCGCTGGCCGGCCGCGGCCCCGCCCAGCGGCTGTACTTGTCCCAGTTGTCATAAAACTTCCAAAAGCCTTGACGCTTCTGGTGGTCGCCGGCAAGGGTGTGATAGGAAATGTAGGGAGTGATTTCGCCGATGCCCACTCCATGGTAGCGGCCCAGCGTCTTGCGGATGACTTCGATCCGCTGGAGCACCTGTTGGGGCGTCAACAGTGCGATGTTTTCCCGGCTCAACGTGTGTCCCGGTCCGCCGGTGTACTGATTCTCGCCACGATAAAGCCCGGTGGGCCCCCAGTGATGCGAAATCGGCACCGCCTTGCCCACGTGCAAAAGATCCGGCGGGGCAGCCTCGAACCGCTGGATATGCTTGGGCTTCTTGAAGAAGGCGTCCCCATAATCAATCGTGTAGACGATCGGCGCGGTCGTCGTGGGGAGCATGGGATCCGGCCCATTCGAGTCGGCAGCAGCCGCGGCGGACACCACCTGGCCCGCAAAAAGTAGTATCCACGGTCGAAATGTTTTCATCACAATAATTCGCTATCCTAATATTAAACTTTGACAAAGCATTAAGTATCATAACAAATCCGTTGCTTCCAAGGAAAGTTATGCCACTTCTGGTGGGCAGTCACACCCACCTCCCCCCGCCGTCTTGCGGCGCTATTTTATGAATAATCCAATAAACCCGGATTATTCATGAGCCGGTATTTTCGTTTGAAATACTAACCCGAAGCGCAAGCGCAGGGCGGGAAAGCAGGGGAAGGGCGGAAAAGCAGGGGAACACGCTGCACGTCCCTTCGCTTGCGCTTCGGGTTAGTGTGGTTCATGAATAATCCGGGATAAATGTGGGCTTGACTTCTGGAAGCAAAAACATGATACTATATCTATAGACATGGTTAGGAAGGATGTTCCCAAAGAGTTTTCAAGCCGATGCTTTCACAGAAATGTCAGTATGCTATAAGAGCTGTTTTCGAGATTGCCAAGCGGTCTGGAGAGGGACCGATCAAGATCGAGGCCATTGCCAAAGTTCAGGCAATACCACCTCGTTTCCTGGCTACGATCCTCAACCAACTGAAGCAAGGTGGTTTTGTTCAATCCAGGCGGGGCTCCGACGGTGGATATTTTATGGGCCGCTCGCCCTCTGGCATAAGCGTGGGGGAGATCATTCGCTTTGTGGAAGGGCCGCTGGGACCGGTTGAGTGCGTAACGGATAACGCCAAGAGTGACTGCCCCTTGCGTGGAGACTGCGTCTTCATGTCTATGTGGAAGGAGGCGCGGACCGCCGTGGAAAATGTCTATGACAAAACGAGTTTCAGGGATCTATTGGATCGGGAAGCTCAGATGTCGCAAAATAACCAGCAGTCCATTCCCATGTATTCCATTTAGAAGGAATAAAAATGAAAAACACGTATAATTCGATAACGTCAACCGTTGGACGGACGCCGCTTGTGAGAATCAACAAACTCGTCGACGGCAATGCCACCGTATTGGCCAAGCTGGAGAGCCACAACCCGTTGGCCTCGGTCAAGGACCGCATCGGCGTGGCCATGATCGACGAAGCGGAGCGGTCGGGTAAGATCGGCGAAAAGACACTTATCGTGGAAGCGACCAGCGGCAACACGGGCATTGCCTTGGCGTTTGTGGCGGCCGCACGGGGCTATCGATTGCTGCTGACGATGCCGGACTCGATGAGCCTGGAACGCCGCAAGGTGCTCAAGGCGCTGGGAACCGATCTGGTATTGACGCCCGCGGCCCAGGGCATGGTCGGCGCCGTGCGCGAAGCGGAAGCAATTGCCCAAGACAAGAAGGATGTTTTCATCCCCCAGCAGTTCAATAATCCGGTAAATCCGGAAATTCACCGTCGTACGACCGCCGTCGAGATCTGGGTGGATACGGATGGGAAGGTGGATATCGTAGTTTGCGGAGTGGGTACGGGCGGCACGATCACGGGCATTGCCGAGGCTATCAAAGCTCGCAAGCCGTCGTTCAAGGCAGTTGCCGTGGAACCGTCGCAGAGCCCGGTTCTCACTCAGAAACTCGCGGGCCACGATCTCAAACCGGGTCCGCACAAGATCCAGGGTATCGGCGCCGGATTCATTCCCCACGTACTGAATCTAAACATCCTCGACGAAGTAATCGCCGTCGATCAAGCCGAGGCCATCGAATATGCACGCCGCGCTGCCCGCGAGGAAGGATTGTTCGTCGGTATTTCCAGCGGCGCGGCGCTGCGGGCGGCAGAGCACCTTGCCAGCCGGCCGGAGAACAAGGGCAAGGTGATCGTGGTCGTTCTGCCGAGTTTCGGAGAGCGATATCTGTCTTCGCCGCTGTTTGAAGATATTGCGGCATAACCATTGAGGCAACAGTGAAAACACCAGTTTATTTAGACAACAACGCCTCGACGCCCGTGGACCCGCGGGCGGTCGATCGCATGATACACGTTCTTAGGCACGACTACGGCAATCCATCGAGCAAGATGCACGGCTTTGGAAATCATGCCGCGGACATTGTGGAAACCGCCCGCAAGCAAGTGGCCGAGTTGATCGGCGCGCGGCCGCGGGAGATCGTCTTTACATCGAGTGCCACGGAGAGCTGTAATCTGGCCATTAAAGGGGTGGCCCAGATGTACACCCGGCAGGGCAAGCACATCGTCACCTGCGTGAGCGAACACAAATCGGTGCTTGCCGCCGTTGACCGGCTGCAAAGTCGGGAGTGGAACGTGAGTTGGCTCTCGCCGGACCGCTACGGTAGGATTTCCGCCGAAGAGATCGACGAAGCCGTCAACGACGGGACGATCCTTATCTCCATCATGGCGGCCAACAATGTCGTGGGCACACTCAATCCCATCGCCGAGATCTCCCGGGTAGCCGAGCGCCGCGGCGTACTGCTGCATTGCGATGCCACGCAAGCCATCGGCAAAATCCCCGTGGATGTCGAGGCCATGGGCGTTGATCTGCTGAGCTTATCGGCCCATAAATTTTACGGTCCCAAGGGCGTGGGGGCCTTGTACATCCGCGGCCGTTCGCCTAAAGTTCGGCTAGCGGCTCAAATCGACGGCGGCGGCCACGAAGGTGGCTTGCGTAGCGGTACGCTCAACGTCCCGGGAATTGTGGGGATGGGCATGGCCTGCGAAATCGCCGGGAACCAGCTCGACGAGGATGCGCGAAGAATGCAAGATCTTCGCGATCGACTCCAAGCGGGTCTCTCGCAACGCATAGCGAATGTCACCCTCAACGGGCATCCGCAGGAGCGCTTGCCGAACACGCTCAACGTTGCTTTTGACGGCGTTACAGTGGACGAGTTTATGGAAAACATGCCCGACATTGCCGTATCGGCCGGCTCGGCATGCGCCAGCGGCACGGACGATCCAAATTATGTGCTCCGCGCCATGGGCTGCAGCGAGCAGCAGGCGGGCTCATCGGTTCGTTTCTCGGTGGGGCGTTTCACAACCGTCGAAGAAATCGATTATTGTATAGAAAAAGTGGCGGCCACCATTAAGAAATTGAGCACCGGCAATGAAAGTTCATTCGTTCCCATGACGGAAATGCTGAAAAAGACAGAGAACAGAAGTTAGCGGCGGGGCTAACCCGGATTATACATGAACCATACTAACCCGAAGCGCAAGCGAAGGGGTGTGCAGTGTTTTTCCGTGTTTCCCGCCCTTCGCTTGCGCTTCGGGTTAGTATTTGAAGCAAAAATACCGGCTCGTGAATAATCCGGGCTAACAGGTTCGGCGTCCGACATTACCCCTTTAAGTGGGCGAGGAATCGCTCAGGAATACACATGCAAACAATGCAACCAAAGCAAACATTGCCGACCGTCTATACGGAGATGGATTTCCAAGATGTCGCCCACAAGATCACCGCCCGCAAGGCCGAATTGCGCGAGCGGCTTTGCATTTTGGGCCATCACTACCAGCGCGACGAGATCATCAGCCATGCCGATTTTGTGGGCGATAGCCTGAAGTTGTCGCAGACGGCCGCCGCCGAGAAAAAAGCCCGATACATCGTGTTTTGCGGCGTCCACTTCATGGCCGAATCGGCGGAAATACTGTCCGCCGCCGAGCAGACGGTAATACTGCCGAATATGCGAGCCGGTTGCCCCATGGCGGAGATGGCCGAGTCGGCCGACGTGCAGGCGGCGATGGACGAAATCGCATCGTTGAGTGCGGCGAAGGTGATTCCCATCATTTATGTCAACTCATCGGCCGCGGCCAAGGCAGTGACGGGCCGTCTGGGCGGCGCCTGTTGCACGTCGAGCAACGCCGTGAAAATCTTCAGTTGGGCGCTGGATCCCGCCGGCGGTGGGGCCGAGAAGATATTGATGGTGCCCGACCAACACCTCGGTCGCAACACGGCCGTGGCACTTGGATATACTGAAGACCAATGCGTGATCTATGATCCGGCCCTTCCCAACGGCGGTTTGCAAGCGGAAGACATCGAGCGTGCCACATTTTTGCTGTGGAAGGGCAACTGCTATGTGCATCAGCGGTTCACCGTCGAGCACGTCCGGACAGTGCGCGGCGATGATCCGCAAGCGACCGTGATTGTTCACCCCGAATGCACCCGCGAGGTTGTGGCTCTTGCGGATGAGTCCGGCAGCACCGAACAGATCATCCAAGCCGTGCGGGCGGGAAAACCGGGCAGTCGCTGGGCCATCGGTACCGAAAACCATCTGGTGCGCCGCCTCGCCAACAAATATCCCCGTCTCTCCATCAAGTCCCTCTCGCCGCAAAAACCGGAGTGCTTGCAGATGCGTCAAATAGATCCGGCACACTTGCTTTGGGCGCTAGACTGCCTGGCCGGAGGCAAGCCGCTCAACGTCGTTACAATTGCAGAGCAGATTGCCGCGGACGCGCGACTGGCGTTGCGTCGAATGCTCGATAATAGTAATTAGCAATAGAGTCACATGCCAGCCAATCTGACACAGCAATACCTGAAGGCCGAGGAGGAGTATCGTCGCGCCGCCACGCCCGACGAGGAGTTGAAGTGTCTGCAGGTAATGCTCAGCGAGATCCCCAAGCACAAGGGGACCGACCACTTGCAGGCATCGCTGAAGACGAAGATCTCCAAGATCAAAAAGGATATTGTGGCCGAGAAGAAGAGCGGCAAGCGGAGCCGTGGTATCCGAATACCCCGACAGGGGGCGGGCATGGCCGTGATTATCGGCGGACCCAACGCCGGAAAGAGCCAGCTTTTGGATAAGCTGACCAAGGCTACGCCGGAGGTGGCACCGTACCCCTTTACGACGCATGTCCCCATGCCGGGCATGATGCCGTGGGAGGATGTCACCGTGCAATTGATCGACAGCCCGCCCATCACGGCGGATTTTATCGAGCCCTTCATGTACGGGCTGATTCGTTCGGCAGAGGTGGTGCTGTTTCTTCTGGATCTCGGTTGCGACGACGGCATCGAGCAGTTCCAAGAGGCACACGACCGCTTGCATGATACAAAAACGCGGCTGGCGAGGGAGTCTTATTTGGACGAGAGCGACGTGGGGCTCTCCTATACCCAGACGCTTCTGTTGCCCAACAAAATAGATCTGGCCGAGGCGGCGGAGCGGCTGGATTTGTTTCGCCAGCTTTGTCCCGTGGATTTCCCTGAATATCCGATTTCGGCACAAGAAGGCACCGGGCTGGAAGAGCTTGCGGCCGAGGTCTATCGCCGCATGGACGTGGTCCGCGTTTACACCAAACTGCCGTCCCAGAAGCAGCCCGACATGGAACGTCCCTTCACGGTGGGCCGAGGGCAGACGCTTTTCGACCTGGCCCGTCTGGTTCACAAGGACTATGCCCAGGGGCTGAAGTTCGCCCGCGTTTGGGGTTCTGCCGTGCATGACGGAACCACGGTCAAGGGCGATTACGTTTTGCAGGACAAGGACATCGTTGAACTTCACCTGTAAATGGGGTTTGGGCTATGGGCTATGGGCTGTGAGCTATGAGCCCAATGACCAATGA
>SDBV01012901.1_pt1 | contig 10671 bp, 8 predicted proteins | sample 2277081 | NCBI WGS metagenome assembly SDBV01 (sample SAMN10402039, study PRJNA504765) | marine sediment metagenome | isolation source: marine sediment core GS10_PC15, 223 cmbsf | place: Arctic Ocean: Southern Knipovich Ridge | collected 2010
GTATCCGTTCACTGGATTTCTGCTTAATCCAATGATTGCAGGCGCAGCCATGGCTCTCAGCTCCTTATCTGTAGTAAGCAATAGTTTAAGATTAAAATTGATAAATGTTTAATTCAAAATAAAGAAATCATGAAACAAGAATTAAAATTTAAAACATCCTTATCATGCAACGGCTGCAAATCAAAGTTAGCCCCATTCCTGAATGAAGCAGAAGGAATAAGTAGTTGGGACATTGATCTTGAAGATGTTGACAAGACCCTGACAGTACATTCGGATGGAATTACATCTGGTGAAGTGAGAAAATTAATTGAACAAGCTGGCTACACCGCGGACGAGAATCACTCTATTCAGCGGCGAAAGGTCGAACTCCGGGCGGTCCTCATAGATGACGGTCCACTCCGTGCCCCCTTCGCTGCTCCATACCGCGGCGCCCCGCATCTCAGCCTCTGCTCGAAGTTGGTGGATGGTGGCTGAATCCGCCGGATCAATCGTCCCGCGCGGAATCTCGACCGACAGATCGACCAACGCCGCAGCCAGGAGCTCCGAGAAGCCCCGCGGGCTCACGGCACCGTCCTGCTCGATGAAGAACACGTGGGGAGACACGCAACCTTGCTGATCGAACGCGGTCACGTCACGTGCGGCCTGCGCCGCCAGTCCCGTTGCCTCGACCAGAGCGGAGCGCGCCACGATGGCTGCGCCCACCCGGTTCGGATACGCGAGGAAGCGAACGCCCTCTGGAATACGCCGCCGAATCTCGGCGATCGCAGCATCGCCGCCATACGCGATGATCGCCTCGGCTTTCCCGAGAGCCGCATCCTCCAACTCCTCATCCCCGCCAGGCCAGTAAGTCACTCCGATGCAGCCGGCGAGCTGCGCATCTACTTCTGCGAGGGCGCGAGCGAAGCATACAGCGAAGTATGGTTCACCCGCCGCCGTCTTCCCCAGGCTCGGCGCCTTCACGCACAGCGTTCTGATCAAGCTGGTCACCGCCACCCCGGGTATGTTGCCGCTGAAAAAATGCACGGCCAGCTCGGGTCCGAACGCACGGTGTAAACCGCCAGCCTTCTTGGGAACGAAGCCATCGAGCACGGCAGAATCGCCGAGCTCGTCATCCAGGGCCGCGTGCAGCGCTTCCGCCGTCCAGCCAGCACCCATTCTCTCCAGTCCAATTTCGATCATCTGTCGCGAGTAGCCGGTCAGATCGGGTAAGACTCCGACGAGAAGCTCGTAGAACGACGAGCCTGGCAGGGTCAGTTTCGCACCGGCAGCGGCGATGCCCGCTATGATCTCGGCGACAGGCCGCTCGAGCAGAGTGCGGCGGCCAGCGCGGAGAGCATCACAGGCTTGCTCGATGTCGCCGGCCGTTAGCCTGGGGACCAGGAGGCGAAGACGACCGGGCCCGAACTCCCGCTGCTCGAGCTCGAGCTTGGAGGTTGCCAGGCCGGGGAGCCAATAACCCTCTATCGCTGAGCCGCCAGCCATTCGTCCACGGCTATAGAACAGCCTCTCAGTTCGGCGCCCGCCGCGCGCCCGAAAATCTCGAAGCCGTTTGCGCAGGTCACACCCAGGTCGTCCGTTTGAATCGCGCAAACGGACTCGAGGTTGGCCAAATCAAAGTGCTTGAGAAGGCCGAGCTCCCCTTGGAGAAGGGGTTGTAGCGTCTCGGCATCCACCACCTGGGTTCTTACCCAAGGCGGCACGATCTTTGACCGTTGCCGCGGCGAACGGCCCAGGGCACGCTCCGCGAGCACGTTGTCATAGAACTGCGAGCACATCTCGGTCATCCCGTACTCGGCAACGCAATAAAAAGGCGAGACGCCGAAGCTCGAGACCAGCGACTCATAAAAGACTGGGCGCGACATTTCCTTACTGCGCCTCTTGAAGCCGCCCGTCTCCATGATGCGCGACCCGGGCGGGACACGAAACGACCGGCGACACTCCACCAGCTTCTCGATCAGGTGAGCGAACGCAGCCGCCGTACCGAGCAGGCAGACCGGCTTCGCCCCGTTCTCGCTCTCCGCAAGCACATCGATCAGCGCGTCGACCGCCAGTCCACCAGCGTCGCCATAGTAGCCTGAATCATCCGCCCCGTATTCCGCCATCACGAGGTCCAGCATCCAGGCGAGGGATGACTCAGGCGCCGACCCTGGAGGTTCCCCCAGGATGAGCATGGGAAGCTTCACCCTGTCGGGTATCAGATGCCGCTGAAAATTAGGGAGCACAGCGGCGCGATAGAGCGAGAGGTCCCGGACGTAATGCGCACCCCGCTTCCCCACCCCATGGGTCGTGCCGCTGGTGCGGAAAACGATCTTTGCGTCGTCGGCTGTCCCGCATATCAGAGCCGCCTCCTTGAAGGCGGCGGTAGGCACTGCGGGGATCTCAGCCCAGCGCTCGGGCGACTCGGGTGAGACACCCCTGCGCTCGCAATAGCGGCGATAGGGTTCGTTCTCTTCGAACTGGTGTTTGAAGGCGGACAGGGCGAGTTCGTTGAATCGCGCCCCATCGGCCGGTTCGTTGAAGTCACGCTTGATGAAAGCGAGAACCGTGGCTCGAAGCTCATCACCGGGCTTCATGGGTCCTGTCGATGGGAAACCGTGGTGGGCAGTATTGAGCGGAGATTATTTCTTGGTCGAGCCGGCGCCTTCATCATCGGCGACCTTTTTCGAGCTCTCCTTGTCGTCTTCATCGTCAACGGACTTCTTGGGCTTTGACTTCGCGGGATCCCCGGCAGCTTTGTCGCCTTTGCGTCTCTTTTCTTCCTCCGCCGGCTTGAAGTCGAACATCAGGCTCTCGAACTCGGCGGCTTCGCGATCCGAGCTCGGCGCCTTGATGTCGATGCCCTTATCGATCGCGCGGCGCAGCTCTTCCGGCGTTAGCATGGCGGCGAAGATCACGGGGGTCCAGCCGCTTGCCCTTACCGATTCGCTGGCGTGACCCTCACGAACCTTCGTCGCACCGGCCGAGTCTTCCAATTCGTCAAGCCTAGCAGCAAGAAACTCTCTGAAGTCACCTTCCTCGACGTATTGCCCCATCAGCTGGAGCTGCTGGACGGCCAGAGACTCTAGTCCGGCATCCTTTGACGCATCGACATAGGCTTCGATGTGCTCCCGAGCGATTTCCAAGAACCCCTTACCCAGGCACAGCCAGGCCAGCGTGCGACGGGTGCGGATCACCTCCGGGACCACTCTGATGATCTTGCGGCAGACCGCCATCGCATTGTCGTACTCGCCGGCCTGCAAGTAAGCGTCGATGGCCTCGCCGTAGTGAGTGAGAGCTTCCTTGCGGTCGCCTTTCACCAGATAGAGATCACCCGCACGGTTGAGGAGTCGTGCCTGTTGGCGGCCGCGATTCTCCTTCCCCAGCTCAGCTTCTATCCGTCTCAGGTCCTCGGTGGCGATCACCTGCTGCGGCGGTTCTACGGGACCTCGCTCTTCAGCTCCGCCCGAATTGAATATTCGTTTCAGGAATTCCAGCATCAAAGTCCGGTAATTGAGCGGTCGATTTCCCCCAAGAAAATGGGGCCACCGCAGGCTAGACTGCCTTTCAGTGCTTAGCGGGGCTGCTATGAAACTTAGACGGCACCCCTGAGAGGGTCAACTGATCATTCCCCCAGAGTGCTGGCAGTGCGGACCGAAGTCATATGAGTAGGGTAAACTCGAACGGCTTGGCGCGCCGCGCGGGTGCGGCTAGGCGCTGAGCGGCCTACTCCCAGTGCGCTTCCGGTTCGTCCCAGGTCTCAGACCAAAACCGTTCCTCTTCGCGCGCGATCTCCTCGAGATCTAGATCCTGGTCAGGTACCTGGGGCCCGCTCAGGCTGCCGGTGTCGATGATCTGCCGGACCATGTCGTTGGTCATCCAGCCGTTTCGCCTGGTTTCGCGCGCCCCACTGCGGCGCGCAATGATGGCGAAGGCCACAAGCACCGAAAACGCCAGTGCGGCCAAGATCATGAACCCGGCGAGAAGCCACTGTACCAGCATCGTACCTAGTGAAGATGGCTGCGGGAACTGTTATCTAACATGGACTACATGATCAATATTCCGGCTTGTGGAGCCGGTTGTCAATCTGCCGGGGTCACATCGGCATGAGGATCACGCTAGGCCGCGTAGTTTCTTCGGGCTGCTCCTTCCTCTTCCTCGCGCCTTTCTGCGCCGTCGGCGTGGGGACCGCTGTGGCGGCGATCTTCAATGCCGTCCGTGGCGATTGGGCTCTGGCGGGCTTCGTCTCCATATTCGCGCTCACCTTTGGCGGCGTCGGTTTCGGCCTGCTCGCCCTCCTGCTGCACGTGAGGCGCAGGGAGCGGGAGGAGCGCCAGCTCCAAGCTGCCTACCCCAATGAGTCCTGGATGTGGAAGGCGGAATGGGCGAATGGGCGCATCCAGAGCGCCAGCCGTGCCACGCTCATCGCCAGGTGGGTTTTCGCTTTCTTCTGGAACCTGATCTCGGCGCCGCTGGCCGTGACCGCCGTCCCCAAGATGCTCGCCGAGGGCAACCGGACGGTGATCGCGGTCCTGCTCTTCCCCGCCTTCGGCCTGATTCTGCTCGCTCTAGCCGTGCGCGAGACGCTCCGCTATCGGCGCTTCGGCGTGTCCGTGCTCAGGTTGGCTGCCGTCCCCATCCCGCTTGGGCGCGCGCTGCGCGGCGTCATCATCACTCGCGCTGCCATGATGCCACCGAATGGGTTCAGTCTCCGTCTCGCCTGCCTGAACCGAGTCACGCGCCGGGTGGGCGGCAAGACGGAAATCACGGAGCGCACCCTCTGGGAAGATCGGCGCACGGTACCGCGGGCGCGGGGGGACGGCTCTGCCACCGCGATTCCGGTGGGCTTCATCATACCCCGGGACACCCCGGCCACCACACCCGCAGATGAGGCCAATGAGATCGTCTGGAGGCTGGAAGCCGAGGCAATCATGCCCGGCGTCGATTACGCGGCACAGTTCGAGCTGCCGGTATTCGAGACGGCGGAGAGCGACGTTCCACTCAGCCGTGAAGAACGGGAAGCGGCTGAAGCATACGTAGAGGTCGTCGACGGGCTGAGCCCGAGTTCCGGCATATCCGTGACGGAAGGGCTGCGTCGTACCGAGATTCACTTCGCGCCGGCCCGTAACGTGCTCCCTGCCCTCATTACGACAGCGATCGCCGTCGTTGTGGCTCTGGTCTGGTGGTCGCTACCCAGAGACGAGATCCCGATCGTATTCCAGATCTTCTTCGGTGGTTTCGGTCTCATGTTCGCGCTGGGGCTTGTCAACCTCTGGCTGCGCACCACCCGCGTGCTCGTGGATCCGTACACTATAACTATCCGTGCCAGCTACCTCGGTCTGGGCCGGACGCGGGTCATCCCCGCGGACGAGATCGAAGATATCACGGTAGGTCTGGGTACCCGTTCGGGACGGTCCAACTGGTATGACATAGCGGTCGTAACACGGGCTGGTAAGCGCTACCGGGCGGGCGGGTCGTTACCCAAGAAGAAGGAAGCGGAATGGATCGCCGAGCAGATGAGGCGAGCGCTGGGGCTGTAGGCCGTAAGCAGGCTTGACTACCAGCAGAACATCCTTTTCTTCTCATGACGGCCCCAACCACCCGCCGGGCCGAATCCCCTGCAGTAAAAGCCAAATCAAGCATAGAACGGCGCATCCCTCGCCGAACCGGCCGGTTCGAGTTCCGGTTGGCTCATACTCTTTCTCAGGAGGGAAAGCATGAGAAAGCTTCTCATCGCGGCCTGCCTGGCGCTCTTCGCATTGACGCCGGGCGCGCTGCAGGCACAGATCGGCGTAGGCGGACAGCTGAGTTACGGCGACGATGTGAATGCGGGCATCGGCGTGCGCGGCACCTTCGGGCTGACGACGCGAATACCGCTTCAGATCATCGGGAGTTTCGACTACTTCTTCCCGGGCGATATCGGCGGGAGCGATGTCACGTACTGGGAACTGAACGGCAACCTGGTCTATCTGTTCAGCATCCCGACGGCTCCGACCGTGACGCCTTATGCCGGCGCCGGCTTCAACCTCGCCCACGTATCGAGCGATGTAGATATCTTCGGTCTGGGCCCGACGACCTTCTCCTCGACGGACTTCGGGCTCAACTTGCTGGGTGGAGCTCAGTTCAACCTCGGCCCGGTTACGCCCTTTGGGGAGTTAAGAATCGAGTTGGGTGGTGGTGAGCAGTTTGTTATCACGGGTGGAGCACTGTTTACCGTCGGACCCGGGTTTTAATCATTCGTTCGGGAACGGACATTGGAGGGGCGTCGCAAGCGGCGCCCCTTCTTGTACTGTGCCATCTAGTGGAAATCGTGGCTCTCGAGGAGATCGGCGCCCGCTTTCGGGGTGATCGCCGAAATCTTCCGCGCCATCACATTCACAGCATCCTCTTCGTTCTGCAGATCCCCCTCTATTAATAGGACCGGCGAGCGTAAGATCGTACGGCGCGTGCGCTCGAACAGATCGGGATAGATGATGAAGTTGGAAAATCCTGTCTCATCCTCCAAGGTGATGAACAAGACGCCCTTTGCGGTGCCTGGGCGCTGGCGACAGATCACCACGCCCGCAACTTTCACGCGAGTTCCACGCGGCGCCCGGCCCAGTTCTTCCGCCGAGAGCACGCCGTTCTCCCGCAGCGCCTCGCGCAGATGCTCCATGGGATGTCCATGCGTGCAGAGCCCGGTCGTCATGTAATCGGCGGCAACCAGCTCGATCTCATTCATCTCGCGCAACTTCGGTTCGCGCCGCGCCTGCACCGGCGCCAGCGGCTCCTCTGCGAGCCGCCCCAGCACTTCCCAGAGCGCCGACCGCCTGCCCGGTCCCCACAACGTGTTGAAAGCGCCAGCTTCGGCTAATGTCTTCAGCGAGGTAAGACCCAGGCCCGAGCGCCGCACGACATCTTCTACGGAAATGAACGGGCCGCTGGACGCCCACGCCGCCTCGAGCTGCTCCTTTGCTTTCGACCCCAGGCCGGTGATGTAGCGCAAGCCGATTCGGAGTGCCGGTGCAGCTCGTCCGGATCCGGGTGAGGGGGGCGGGAGCATGGATTCGAGGCTGCAGTCCCAGAGCGAATAAGCCAGATCGACCGGTCGGACTTCGACGCCGTGGCGACGCGCATCCTGCACCAGCGTACTCGGCGCGTAGAACCCCATGGGCTGCGAGTTGAGCAACCCGCAGTAGAACTCCGGCGCGTAATGCTTCTTCAGATATGCCGACGCGTAAACGAGCAGCGCGAACGATGCCGCGTGGCTCTCGGGGAAACCGTAATTGGCGAACGCCGTCAAATACTTCACGATGTAATCCTGGACCTCTACCGATACACCGCGCTCCGTCATCCCCGAACGCAGAGCCGGCTCGATCACCGACATCGCCTCACGCGAGCGTTTGAACCCCATCGCCCGGCGCAGCATGTCCGCCTGGCCCGGCGTGAAGCCCGCCATCGCCACCGCCACCTTCATCCCCTGCTCCTGAAACAGCGGCACGCCCAGCGTGCGGTGGAGGATTGGCTCCAGGTCGGGGTGCAGATATGTCACCGGCTCATCGCCGCGGCGACGCCTTATATAAGGATGCACCATGTCACCCTGGATCGGTCCCGGGCGGATGATCGCCACCTGTACCACCAGGTCGTAGAAGTTCTGGGGCTTGAGGCGTGGCAGCGAGTTCATCTGTGCGCGGCTCTCGATCTGGAAAACGCCCACTGTATCGGCGTTCCGGATCATCTCGTAGACCTCGGGGTCGTCCGGCGGCAACTGCGCCAGGTCGATGGCCAGCCCCCGTGCCTCGCGGATGTAGCGGATCGACTTCGCCAGACAGGTCAGCATGCCCAGCCCCAACAGATCGATCTTGATCAGTCCGGTGAGCTCCAAGTCGTCCTTGTCCCACTGGATAACCGTGCGGTCCTGCATCGCCGCCGGCTCGATGGGCACCACCCGCGAGAGCGGCCCGTCGGTGAGCACAAAGCCGCCCGAATGGATCGAGCGGTGCCGGGGCAGCCGATCCATCCTACGCACCACGTGCACCAGCGCCCGCACACGTCGATCGCTCGGATCGAGCCCGCAGCCCTCCAGCCCGCCACCCTCCAGCGCTGCGGCGGCATCCGCCGCCTCGCTGTTGCCCACTTCCGCCACCAACCGGTCGGCCACAGCCGTGGAGAAGCCGAGGACGCGCGCGGAATCACGCACCGCGGATTTACCTCGATAGGTGATCGACTCGCACACCATCGCCGCGTGTTCCCGTCCATATTTCCTATAGACGTACTGCAGTATTTCCTCGCGCTGCTCGTGCTCGATATCGAGATCGATGTCGGGCGTGCCACCGCGCTCCTCGGACAGGAAGCGCTCGAACAACAACTCGAACTTGATGGGGTCCACCGCCGTGATCCCCAGGCAGTAACAGACGCACGAGTTCGCCGCCGAGCCCCTCCCCTGCAACAAGATCCCTTTACGCCGCGCATAGCGCACGATGTCCCATACAGTCAGGAAGTAGCCGGCGAGGTCCATGCGTGCGATCACGGAGAGCTCGTGGCGGATCTGCGCTCTGACTCTGGTCGTCAGGCCGGTCTGCCTTCGGCCATAGCGTTCAACCGCACCCTTCCACACCAACGTCTCGAGATACTTCTGCGGGCTCACGCCGTGAGGCGCTTTGAATCCCGGCATCGCCGGCGCGAGATCGGCGAGTCGAAACGAACACTCTGCCGCGAGCGCGAGGGTGTTATCGACGACCTGCGGGCGATGCCTCCACCTCCGCCACACCACCGACGGCGGCTTCAAGTGCCACTCGCCGTTGGGGCGTAATAAAGTGCCCGCTTCATCCAGCGTCGTCTTGTGACGCAGGCAGGTGAGCACGTCGTGAACGATGCGGTCCGAAGGCGAAGCGTAATGCACATCGTTGGTGGCGACCGCCGGCACCTGGCAACGATCGGAAAGATCGAGCAGACGATCGGCCAGGGCGCGCTCCTCGGGCAGCGCATGGTCCCACACCTCCACCGCTACGTAACCCGAGTAAATCTCCCGCAGGTAATCGAGGAGCGCCCGCGCACCCCTCGCATCACCCGCATGCACCCGCCGCGCCAGCTCGCCCTGGGGACAACCGCTGAGGGCCAGGAGGCCGTCACTTCGCTCCGCCAGATCGTCCCACTTCACCCGCGGAACGCCACGGCTGTTCTCGCGCCGGGCGCGGGTGATGAGGTCGGAGATATTGGCGTACCCTTCCGCGGTGCGCGCCAGTAGGGTGATGTGGCTGGGGCTGCCCTCCCTGCCCTCCGATTCGACGGTGAGCTCCGTCCCGATGATCGCCTCGATTCCCGCCTCTCGGGCCGTGTGGCTGAAGCGGACCGCGCCCCCCAGATCGTCATGATCAGTGAGGGCGACCGCCTCGAGCCCCAGCTCGGCCGCACGGGCTACGAGGGCTTCCGGCGTGGAGGCGCCGTCGAGGAGGGAGAAGGCGGAGTGACAGTGGAGCTCGGCGTAGGACATATTAGAAGAGCAGTGCAGATTACAGAATATCGACTATCGAAGACCCCGGCCCCTGCTTCCGCCGCCGCCCACCAAGTGTTCTGGGACCCGAATATAACCCGAAAGTTCACCCGATCAAGCGGCATCCGAGCGGATTCTTGGGTGCTGGGTGCTGAAGATCGATCGGACCGGTCGAGTGATGTGTGGTGACCTTATGAAGTCGAAGGGGATTCTGATGTCGGGGGCGGTCAGGGCTCCGTGGGCTTCGTCGAGCGTAATTTGGAGCGCGGCGGCGGCGCAGCCGCCGCTTCCGCAATCGAGCCGCGCGACATGGAGCGAGACGAAGCCCACAGCCCTGAGCCGCTCACTCCAGAGCCCAGTACCCATCGACCCTTAAACTTCATCATTTATCAATCGACAACTCCGCAGGATACGCTGCGCATGCGGCGGCACATCGACCAGCTCCGTCTCGAGCCCCGCCAGTTCCGCCTCCTCGATCACCGTTTGCAACGTCAGTGCACCCGTAAGATCGATGCGACCCAGACCCCCGAGGTGAATCACGACCCGGTTCAACCCCTCGATCTCCGAGAGCGACTTGATCAGGGCTGCCTCCAAGCGGTGAGCGGATCCGAACCAGAGAACGCCCCTGGGCTCGAGGTGAAGGGTGTGATCGTCGGTCCGGGTGCGCACGGATGGAAGGTGCTCGCGCCAGAGGTGCACGGCCACAGCGAAGAGGATCCCGATCAGAATTGCCTGGTCGATGCGCGGCGCCAGCCCGAAGGTGAGGGCGAAGGTCGACCAGGCGACAGCTGCCTGCGGCCTCGAGAGACGCCAGAGCCTGACGAGTGGGCGGAGCCGGACGAGCCCGAGGACGGCAGCGATGACGATGGCGCTGAGGATCGCCCTGGGTAGCGGTTCCAGGATATCGGCGAAGGGGAGGAAGAGGAGCACAGCGACGCCCGTCACCGCCCCGCTCCAGCCGCTGCGCGCCCCGGCCATACGGTTGAGGCTGCTGCGGGAGAACGATCCGCCGACGGGGAAGCCGCCGGAGAAGGCGGCGGCCAGGTTGGCGACGCCCTGGCTGATGAACTCGCGATCAGAGTCCCAGAATTCACGATCACTAGCGGCGAAGGTTCGGGAAATCGAGGCCGCCTCGGCGAACCCGACCAGCGCGATGACGATGCCGGGTACGATGAGCAGTGGCAGGCTGGTCCAGGGGAACTCGAGATGCAGGGGTGGAAGAC
>SDBV01012902.1_pt1 | contig 10671 bp, 9 predicted proteins | sample 2277081 | NCBI WGS metagenome assembly SDBV01 (sample SAMN10402039, study PRJNA504765) | marine sediment metagenome | isolation source: marine sediment core GS10_PC15, 223 cmbsf | place: Arctic Ocean: Southern Knipovich Ridge | collected 2010
ATTTTCTTGCGATTCGCAGGCTAATATTGGGCGAATCGCCTTGAAAATGCAGACATATATCAAAGTTAAAGGCAGTTCTCAATTTGGCTCCGCCAAATTGAGAACTGCTCATGAACGAATACCGAGGGTTGACAAGGGTGGGGAGTAATGCTTTAAAAAAGGCAGTAGTAGCTGAGAGCATCGCCAGGGCCCTGTTTTCAGCCCGGTGGACAATAGGTGAACGACAAGAGGCAGTAGCGTGCGAACTTACATAATCAGAAGATTGCTGCTCATGATACCCGCCATGCTCCTGGTCAGTCTCCTGGTTTTCGTGCTGGTCTACCTCATTCCAGGCAGTATAGTAGACGTGATATCGGCACAAGGTGGGCTCGAAGGAGTAGACAAAGCAACCTGGGAGGGTAAACTAGGATTATCCGACCCACTACCGGTCCAGTATGGCCGCTGGATGGGATTTCTTCCCCAGAAGGATGGCGGTTTCAGTGGTCTCATGCAAGGCAGCCTCGGGGTTTCGTGGTGGAAAGATATGCCCGTCATAAAACTGGTGGCCTCCAGATGGCCGGTGACCCTCGAGCTCGGCCTTATGGGCTTGATAATAGCCCAGCTCATCGCATTGCCCATAGGTATCTATTCAGCGTTGCGGCAGGACAAAATAGGTGACTATATCAGCCGCACCTTCGCCATACTGTGCATCTCCATCCCCGGCTTCTGGGTGGCGACCCTGGTAATCATTTTCCCCGCCATATGGTGGGGCTATATGCCACCCATTATGCTCATCCGTTTTTCCACGGACCCTCTTGGCAACCTGCAGATGTTTATCGTGCCGGCCTTCATTCTGGGCATGGCCATGGCGGGGGGAACCATGAGGATGACCCGCACCATGATGCTGGAGGTGCTGAAGCAGGATTATATCAGGACGGCCTGGTCAAAGGGTCTCAAGGAGAGGGTGGTCGTTCTGAGGCATGCCGTCAAAAATGCGCTGATCCCGGTAATCACCATAATAGGGCTCCAGGTGCCGGTTATGATCGGCGGCACTGTCATAATCGAGCAGATATTCAGCCTGCCCGGGATTGGCCGGCTGATGATCAATGCCCTGTCTCAGAGGGACGAGCCGCTGATTACCGGGTTGACTATCATTTTTGCATCCGGATTGATGGTGCTCAATCTGATGACCGACCTGACGTATGCCTATCTAGACCCTAGGGTTCATTACAAGTAAAGGAAAGATCAACAATGGGTAGTAGCGTGGCCGATAGCGTGTCAGAGAAAGCAGTCGAGGGCAAGAAACGCGCCTTCCTGGTCGATGTACTGATACGGCTGGTAAAGCAGAAGCCGCTGGGCACCGCCGGCGCCATTATAACCCTGATCCTGCTGCTTACGGGCATATTCGCCGACCTGGCCTGGCTGGGCTTGCCCGAGGTACGTCTGGCGCCTTATGGGATGAACGAAACCCATATGGTGGACGCGCTTAATCCACCATCTTCCCAGCACTGGCTGGGAACGGACAACGTGGGACGCGACATACTGTCGCGTGTAATCTACGGGGCCCGTGTCTCGGTGATCGTGGGATTGAGCGCTTCCGTTTTGGCTACGTTCCTTAATTTAGTTATCGGTATTGCGTGTGGGTACGTCGGCGGTAAGTTCGACCTGATAGTGCAGAGGATCATCGACGCCATTATGAGCATCCCCAGTCTCATCCTGCTGATGGTCATAATATCCATCGTCGGGGCGGGTATGGTGTCGTTGATAGCTGTTTTAGGGCTGATGTGGGGCGTAGTCAGCTCCAGGGTCATAAGGGGCGCTGTTATCGGCATCAGGGAGAATGTGTATGTGGGAGCGGCGAAAGCCATCGGCTGTTCCACCACCAGGATGCTTATACGACACATCCTGCCCAACATCATGGCGCCCACCATAATTATATTTACGGTGCGGGTGCCGGCGGTAATCCTGACCGAGGCCGCCCTGAGCTTTCTAGGCTACGGCATCCCGCCCCCGTTTCCGAGTTGGGGGGGTATGCTTGGCGGCAGCGGGCGCGATTACATGTTCCGGGCGCCGTGGATGGCGTTTTGGCCAGGCCTGGCCCTGGCTACCGTGGTCTATGGGGTCAATATGTTCGGCGACGCGATCAGAGACCTGTTAGACCCTAGGTTGAGGGGCGGCGTCGGGCGCTTTGGGGTGAGGGCAAAAAAAGCCGTCACAAAAAAATGAGCACGGCCGCATTGACAAAGCAGCCGTAAAGCATATGATAAAGTCGAAGCGAAACAGCTTATTCAAAACAAGAGGAGAGGAGAAGAAATGAAAAAGAAAACGTGCTCGAGGGCGGCCTTCCTGCTGGTGGGCTGTTTACTGGTCTTTGGCTTACCTCTATACGCCGGCGGAGAGAAAGAAGCACCCGCACCCAAAGGAGAAGCGGCAGCGGCGACGGGCAAGCCGCAGTATGGGGGGACTATCTCCCCATTCAGTCACGCTGGTTTGCAGAAAAGTGACCCGGCAAGCCCGGATATAGAGGCCGGCGTTTACGCAGGGCTCATGTGGCTCGACTTTATCCAGGAATCGCCGCTTATTGGCGACATAGAAAAATATGGACCCAGGGGCAATGGCGAGTATGCGTTTCAGACGTTTTTCTACATACCTTACGAATACTTGACCGGCGGGCTGTGCGAGAGCTGGGAGCTCACCCTGGAAAAAATCACGTACAAGGTGCGCAAGGGCATTCACTGGGCGGCGGACAACGTGGATTGGATGGATAACAGGGAGCTTACGGCCGAGGACATAGCCGCCGACATGAACGTCTTCCTACATTCCATGTGGGGGTCGAGATTCGACGGTCACATTAAGAAAATCTATGCCCAGGGCGACACGGTTGTCGTGGAAATCGACGAGTATAGCAGCAACCTGTTGTACTGGTGGAGCCACGAGGACCGCGCCCTAGTCAGCCCGCCTGAAATGATAAAAGCCGGCGCCGACAAGTGGGAAAACCAGGTCGGCACGGGGCCCTGGATGTTCGACGAGTACGTCATCGGCTCGCACATGAGGTACAAGAGGAACCCCAATTACTGGAAATCGACGACCATCGACGGCCAGACCTACAAGCTGCCCTTCGTGGACAATGTACTGATGCCTATTATCCCTGACGTTTCCACCCAGATGGCCGCCCTGCAGACGGGCAAGCTCGACATGTACCGAGATGTGCCGGCTCCCCAGTGGGATATGCTTGACAGGGTAGCTAAAAACCTGAAAAAAGCCGCCTTGACGAAAGGAACGGGCCAAGGCGTTTGGCTCAGGTGCGACCAGCCGCCATTCGGAGACGTGATGGTCAGGCGAGCCATGATGGCCGGCACGAACAGGGCGGACTTCGCCAAGCTCGCCAATGCGGAAGACCTGCCGCAGACAGACTGGTGGCCGATCCTTCCCGGACACCCCACCCACACGCCGTTGAGCGAGCTGCCCGCGGACATCCAGAAGCTCTGGGACTACAACCCGGACCTGGCCAAGAAGATGCTGGCCGACGCGGGCTACCCCGACGGCTTTAAGACGACGATGCTCGTTGAGTCTACGCCGGCCAACCTAGATAGGGCCGCCCTGCTCAAGGACCAGTGGGAAAAGATCGGTGTTGTGCTCGATCTGGACGTTAAAGACCAGGCGTCGTATACCAAAGCGTTCAATGTCTGGCACCCCGACCCCCCGCCGCCGAAATGGGAAGGCGCCGCGCTGGCCACTGCGGGAGTAAACGCGAACCCGCTGTCGGCGTTCACGATTACCTGGGTTTCGGACGGCGTCACGAACAATATAATGTGGTACAACGACGAGTTCGATGACCTGATTAACAGGGCGGGGAAAGAGCTGGATGTCGCCAAACAGAACGTGCTTGTCAAGAAGGCGGGGCGGCTGCTGGCGCCCGAGTTCACCCACATTCCTTTTAACCTCGATCCCACCAGGATCTATTGGTGGCCGTGGATCAAGAATTACTACGGTGAGCTTACCATTAATGACGACGCCACCTGGGCGCCCGTTTTGAAATACGTCTGGCTCGACCAGAACCTGAAGAAAGAGATGGGCTTCTAGGCAGGAACCGTCTAACCGGCACTGGTCGCCGCCGAAAGGCCTCGGCGATTACGGAAGCAAAAGAAGGGGGCCGGGGGATTCATGCTCCGGCCCCCAGTCATTTACTAAACTCGATGACAAGCTGCCCAGTGCCCCTCGCCGAGGTTTTTCAGCTCCGGTATCTGCTGCTTGCAGATATCGATTGCCTTATAACACCTGGGGTGGAAGTGACAGCCACTGGGGGGGTTGATCGGTAATGGTCCTGGCCTACTTTCTCCAACACCGGTTTTTCTTCCTTGCACTCAGCCATGACGAAGTCACAGCGAGGTGCAAAGCAACAGCCCTTGGGTAGATGAGCCATGTTGGGCGGCAGCCCCCTGATGGCCCTCAGGTTTTCCGTCATGCGCCTGTCAAGCCGTGGCACCGAGATTCGCCCTCAAATTGGCGATGATCTCCAGCAGTTGGGCCTGCACCGTAACATCCAAGGATGTCGTGGGCTCCTGAAAGACCATGGCTATGCAGGTTGCCCCGGATATGGCGCATCCTTTCCTCACTGGCCTGCAGCAGGTCCTCTCCCTTGAATATGATTTCCCCCCCCACAATGACCCCGGGAGGATAGGGGATGAGACGCAGCACGGACATAGCGCTCACGCTTTTACCGCAGGCACTCTCTCCCACGAGACCTACACACTCCCCCCTGTTGACATAGTAGGAGAGCCCGTCAACCGCCTTGACCACTCCCTCATCGGTGTAGAAGTAGGTTCTCAGGTTTTTAACTTCGAGTACTCGCTCTTTGTTGTTTATAAGCATCTCTGTAATACCAACCCGGGATTTCGGGTTCAAGCCCCGGAGCGGGGCTCACTTTTTTCCTTCGGCTTCTTTTTCACCTTCACCCCATAGCGCCCAGCGCCGCCCCTCAACCTCGGGTCCACTAAATCTCTCACCGCATCGCCAAACATATTAATACCATAGACCACGATAGCCAGGGCAACACCAGGCCACAAAACCATCCACGGCGCCTGGAACATGTATTGGCGCCCGGCGCCACTAATCATACCTCCCCAGCTCGGAGTCGGGGGAGGGAGGCCGAAGCCGAGAAAACTCAAGGCAGCCTCGGTAAGGATCACCGCCGGCACCCGTATGGTAAACAGGACAATGGCGGTGGCCAGGACATTGCGCAGGATGTGCCGGATGAGAATTCTGGGGGTGGAACAACCGATCACCCTGGCCGCCGACACGTAGGCGTTCTCCTTAACGCCGATTACGGCCCCCCTTATGATCCTTGACCCGGGGATCCCGTAGATCAACCCCAGCATGATGATGATGGGCAACATCCCCGTTCCAACTATCGTGACGATGATCATCAGGAAAACCAGACTGGGCAGGGACATCCAGATATCAACGCCCCTTTGCACCAGGAGGTCTAACTTCCCCCCGAGGTAGCCGGACATTACACCAATGAGCAGAGAGATAGCCGTACTGGTGATGGCGCCGGACAGGCCGACAATCACCGAGACGCGGGCCCCATAGATGACGCGGGAGAAGACGTCTCGTCCCAGGTCATCCGTGCCAAAAATAACCTCGGCTGAAGGTGGACTGAGGTGATCGGTCACGTAGGTCTCATTCATGCCGTAAGGGGCCAGGAAGTCGGCAAAGATACCGGTCAGCAGCAAGATCATCGTGATAGCGGCACCCACGGTGCCAAGTGGCTGCTCTTTGACGAGCCTCATCAGGAAACGGGCCGGCGCGGAGTGTCTCTTTGTCTCGGCGTTCACCCCGGACAAGCTGTCAGTCATGCACTACCCCTCTATTGGTAACGGATCCTGGGATCCAGAAAGCCGTAAGTCAGGTCAACCGCCAGGTTGATGAGCACCAGGGCGGCTGCAAAAAATATTACTGTTCCGAAGATCAGGGGCTGGTCTCTTTGCAGGATCGCATTGAATGTGAGGCGACCCATCCCAGGCAGACCGAATATGTTCTCTATGATAACTGTGCCCCCGATCAGGATCGGAACCTGCAGTCCTATCGAGCTGACGATGGGGATAAAAGCGTTCTTGAGAGCATGTCTGAAGACGACGACGTTTTCCTTCAGCCCTTTTGACCAGGCCGTCCTGACATAATCCTGCCTCAGCACCTCCAGCATCATGGTGCGGGTCAGCCTCATGTTTGCCCCCTGCATACTGATGCCCAGAACGATGGCCGGCACGACAAACATTCGCAGGTTGCCCATTGGGTCCTGGGTGAAACGCGTCAGCATGATGGGTGGCATGTAGCCCCACCATATCGAGGGGTAGACAATGACCATCGTGCCCACCCAGAAGGCGGGCGCGGAGATACACATTATGGCATAGCTGCGGGCGACATAGTCACCCCACTTATCCTGCCGTAACGCGGAATATACGCCTATTGGCAGGGATATCAGGTTGGCTATGATCAATGCCATGATGCCAAGCTCAAGAGTCACCGGCCAACTCAGGGCCAAGAGTTTGAGAACGGGCGTCTTTCGCCACCATGAAACACCCAGGTCGCCTTGAAAGAGGCCAAGGAACTTCCCATCCATCTGGGGGACGACTCCCATCCACCGTCCGTACTGAACCAATAGTGGTGCGTCCAGCCCCAGGGACTTCTCAATGGCGGCTCTGTCCATCGTCATCTCGGACGATCGTGCCTGCATGGCGTCTACGATGTCCCCCGGCACCAGGCTCACCATGATGAAGATCAAGAAAGTCAGCAGGAAGAGCGTGGGGATCAGTATCAGGAGTCGTCGGATGATGTAGTTGCGCATGTTATGGCCCTATCTCTCGATAACCGGATTTCGTCACTACGATGACGCTAGAGGGGGCGATTGCCCCCCTCTAGCCTTTTTCGCCGGCAGGGACGGCCGTTGCGCTGCTAGTGCCCCATGCTCTTTTTCAGTTTCTGGTCGATCCAGATGTAGGGTGTGAGGCCACCGAAGGTGCCGTCTTCGATACTGACCTCTCCGTAGTAGTTCTTCACCCAGGGCCACCAGAAATCGCCCTGGGGCATGAGGAAGAAGCCGATGTTGGACACTTCCGTGGTCGCGATGACGGCGGCTTCCTTGATCATGGCGTCCTGCTTGACCGGGTCCATCTCCGCCTCGATCTGCTTGGCCAGCTCATCAACACGCGGGTTGGAGTACTTGGCGTAATTCAACCAGGCATCGGTCACCAGGAGGTTCGTCACCGACCCGACGGCATTTCCGATCTGGGTCCCGACGATGATGGCGTCTTCGTAGGTGAAAGTGTCTCGGAACCCCCTGTAGGTAGTGTAGTCCTTAGCAACGACGTTGACTTTTACACCGATCTTGGCCCATTCGTCCTGAAGGAGAGAGGCTAAACCAACGTCTCCGGTAGTATCGCTGGCGATGTAGAAGTCCATCTCAAAGCCATCAGGATAGCCGGCGTCGGCAAGCATTTTCTTGGCCTTGTCCGGATCGTACTTGTACAGCTCCTTGGCTTCGGCAGGCAGGTCCTCCATCGGCGTGTAGACTCCAGGATTTCCTGGCCAGGCCGGGTAGCAGTGAACGGGAAAGTCCTCGGCACGCCCGAATTTGCGGAAGACCTCGAAATTGGTGCCGATCTGCAAGGCCCGGCGAACGTTGACATCGTTGAACGGCGGCTTGGTCGCCTTGAGAGCTATAGTCTGCGCCATGTCGCCAAACTTGTTCCTCTGCAGGTCAGGCGTCGTCGACTTGAGCGTTTCCCACTGTGTTTTGTCGACGCTTCGATACATGTCCAGTGATGCCGTTCGCAGCGCTGCAACCGCTGTGGATTGATCGGGGATGACAACCTTCACGAGCCGGTCTATGAACGGCAGCTCATATTCCTTACCATCGATGGTTGTCGTGTCCCAGTAGTCGGGATTCTTCACGTAGCTCATGTGAGAGCCAACGACATACTCCTCGAACATGAAGGCCCCGGTGCCGCCCTGGTTTTCCCACTGGTTATCACCGGCAACTGTCGTCTCCGGCGGGGATATGATGGCGCGATCCTCGTAGCCGAGGAAGTAAAAAACGTCCGGAGAGTATTTCTCGAACTCCAAAATGATCTTGTCACCTTCGGCGCGGACATCTCCTAGCAGACCGTCGAATCTCCCGCCCCACGGGGATTCCTTGAAACGGATGATGTCGGCAGCGATGTCCTCGGCGGTGAGCTCCCTGGCATCCATGACGCCATCGATGGCCTGCCACATGATCCCCTTTCGGACCGTCCAGACCATCTTCTCGCTGGTGACCTCCCAATCCGAGATCAATTGACCCTTCTGGTACTTGGCGGGGATAAACGCCACCAGCTGAAAGGCGTACTCGCCATTGCCCCGGGGCCCGTATTTCTCGACGTCACCGTGGATGATCCTCTCCTGCATGGGTTCGAGCCACTGGAGAGAGGCGTGAATAGCATCGCTGATACTCGGGCTGGGTGGCTCGTTCTGATGGCCGTACATGGTGAACGTCCCGCCGTACTGCGGCTTCCCCGGTTCAGCAGCGGCAGCCGGTTCTTCTTTCTTCGGTTCTGTTTTTCCACCGGCGAACGCACAAACAGGTATTAGCAGTAACGCTAAAACGACAGAAATACATAGTATCCTTTTTGCCATTGTTCTACTCCTCCAAAAAAATTGATTTTCCTGCACTTTTTGCAGGCCCTCGAGCTCTAGCCCCGAGAAAGCTCATATTTGTGACAGAAGGTCCTCTACACTTGCATAAGGCGCCACCTCCTTTAGCTTACCTTTTTGCCAATTGTAATCTCTACACAACAGTCCGATGCTCCGCAAAAACCTCCCCCCAGTCTGCGCAATCATAGCGCAAAAGCAATGAAATTGTCAATTGCCTTTCCGCAACCAATGTTTCGGTACCACAGGCAATCCTGCTTTCCCCGTGCCAGGCCCTGACAGCCCTGCCCGGGTCTGCTTGCTCAGTTTTACAAAAGGTGGTATGCAAGTGTCCTGAGAAAGGGGAAAATACAGTTGTTTGGCATGGTTTTAAAGGATATGGGAAAACGCAGATTGGTTTATTCGACCTCCACTTTGTTCAGGGTGGTCTTTTTAGGTATTGCTTTGTTTATCTTCCTGACCGTACTTATCTTTTCTGAGGGTTCCATCTTCAGAAGTACCCACATCGTTGCTCTTACCCTGTGTGGTATCTGTCTGCTCGCGTCTCTGTTCCTGGAGCGGTGGGTATTCGACATGAGCGCAAGCCTCTTCGAGCAGCATGTCGGCCTTATCTGGCTCTACCGTAGGAGGAGCAGACCCATCGATACGCTGCGCAAGATCGTGTTGGATGAATACTCTAGAGGTGTGCAAGCGAAATCTAGAATGGGGAGCATGATTTCTCGCAGGACCGTGGTGTTGTATCTTCAGGACCGTGATGACAGAGTCTACAAGCTCAATATTGCCAAGGACTCTGGTGCCGCGGAGATCAGGAGAACGGCCGTGAAGTTATCCGATTTTTGCGGGATTCCCTTCGAAGATAACTTGCGAGATTCTTCTGAAAGTGATCGGCCGTCTGACCGATAGTTGGGCTTCGATAGATCCATGATGCTTGGGCGCCATACTGCCATTGGTCACTCTTCTTCGGGGTCGGGGTACGGAGGCTCGAGCACCAGGCGCTCCAGCACATCGTACCACGTGTAGTGTACTGAATAGACGTCTCTCGAATCTACCAGTTTGACATAACGGGCCTGACCGTCCGGGATAAGGTCACCAACTTCGATGTTGATGGTATGCTCGTTTTCCAGGGTCAGGTCGATCTTCATTTTAGGGTCTTTCAGGCTATACATCTTCAACTGCTCATCCGTTGCTTCCTCGGTACTTATCCTTTCTGCTCCCGTGCCGCTCAGCAGAAGCGGTATGCCGCCTCCCCAGCGCTGCATGTCGACCTTTGGCCCTTCGGGCTTGTCGAAGTACCAATATTTGTCGTCGTGTTTAACCCAGGCCTCGCTTTTCCCTTCAGAGGGTAGGCCAATGGCCATGGTCTTGAGCTCATCCATCTCGACCGACCACACAAACGGCCGGGGCTCAGGCCGAGGCTCGGGCTCAGGCCGGCTGAAGACAAAAAAATACACCCCAAGAGCAACAAGAATTCCCGCCATGACCAGTATGGTCCTGAGTTTCACATGTGCTCCTCTGTAGAAAAGGCTCTTCTCACTCTTGCAGCTCCCGTTGCTCTTCTTGCTACCTTCTGCGCCACCAGACGTAGCCTCCTGCCGCCAACAGGAGCAGTGGAAGCAGCCCCATGCTCGATATATGCAGGAATTTCACTTGCTCCGGGTTCAGCAAAAGCCTGCGGGTTGCAAGCACCTTGCGATCGACGGAGATTATCTGCTCGTCTGCTGAGAGCCAGCTCACGGCGGAGAGAAAGAGGTCGCCGTTGTTGCCGTTCTGGAAATGCCGGTTCGATGCAAAGTCGGAATCGCCGATCACTACCAGGCGCGTTCCTTTCGATTCTTCTGCCTCATCGGTTGCAGTGGTGGAGACCAGAGCTCCGATGGCTAAAGGGCCTTGCCTGTCCACCTGCTCGTCGAGCTCAGGCTCCCCACCGGAGGCAAAGTCCTTCTCGAGCCAGGCCTCCTTGCTGGTCCAAACCAGCGCGTTCAGTTTGACGTTCTCGGGTACTTG
>SDBV01012903.1_pt1 | contig 10670 bp, 9 predicted proteins | sample 2277081 | NCBI WGS metagenome assembly SDBV01 (sample SAMN10402039, study PRJNA504765) | marine sediment metagenome | isolation source: marine sediment core GS10_PC15, 223 cmbsf | place: Arctic Ocean: Southern Knipovich Ridge | collected 2010
CATTAGACCTGAACAATATTCACATTTTTCAACAATCTTATCTACAAGTTCGTCATCCCAAACTATATTCTTCAAGTTCATAAAGCTGGTTCTTTCGTCAAATCTTTTGACCACCCCCTTTAGAAGATCAAACATGATTACTGCCTCATATGATGTTCTCAACGCTGCAAATCCCTCTCGCACAAGAGCAACTTGTTTATTAGGGGCTGCATCCTTGGCTTCTATATAGCATTCACGTGACCTTTTATCATCTCGGTAATCCTTTTCAAGAACAGGGCTATTGTTTAGATGAATATACCCAGGTAAATCATCTAGTGTGCCACGTGTTATCCAGTGATAGTCAGCGGGTACAGATTCGGATTCTCTCGCTTCTCGCAAGTAATATAAAAACGGCATATCATGGGTAAAGACAATTACTTGTCTCTGTTTCGCTTCGGTTACTAAAGTCTTAGCAATTTTTTTTCTCCAATCTATATCAAGTGATGTAACGGGATCATCCATTATTATTCCTCGACTTGAGGAGTCTAAAGAAATTTCCGTAAGAAAATCTGCTAAAGCGACTGCTCGTTTTTCTCCTTCGCTTAGAATTTTGTCTGGGCTAGTAAGTCTTGCCGGAGTGCTATCATCTGCTTCCAAGACAAGCTGCTTGTATACCTCACTTTTTCTGGCATGAGTAATTATATGAACCTTCAGAGGTCGGCCAAGGTCAGCTAAAGTTTTTTCAAAAAGCTCAATATATTCATCCGTTACTAATTCAGAAAACATCCGATTGTATTTGCCAGTTATTCGCCTGGTAGTTCCACCTATTTTTGAGGCTTTTTCAATCCACACAAGCTCTTGAATAAATTCCTCAATATCTTTCAAGTGTTTGGATAATAACTTTTTATGTTCTAATTCAAGTATCTTGGTCTGAAGATTCTCGACTTTCCCTTCTTCTTCCTGCCACTTGGCAATCTCCGTCTCGATTTCCTTGATTATTTCCTCTATCTTTGGTACATTTTCTGCCTTTATTTTTGAAGGTTCTATTTCTTTATGAGTTTCTATTCCTCTTTGTACACTCTCCTTGAGTGAGGTAAGTGCATCACGGTGCGATTTTATTCTCGAATGTAATTCTTTATCTCGCTCAAGTATCAATCTTGAGACTGCAAGTTGATCTTCAATATATGTAGTGTCAAGTCCTGTAACTTCATTTAACTTGTTAATCAAACGTTGTTCAGCCAATCTCAATTGTTCTTGAACTTCACTTCCCAAATAATTCCATAATTGATCTATAAGTTCTTTTGCCTCGTCTGAAAGAGGTTGTTGACATAATAAGCAATGACTATCATCCTGAGGGTATGACCTGTCTTGATTATCTACTTCTACTGAGGCAAGGTCTTTGGCAGCATGTATAAAAGTATGCCATTCTTCTGTTCCAACTGATTGAAGTTTACCTGACTTGAAACTTTCTAGCCCTAGTTTGTTTGCTACCTCCAAGTGGGCATTTGCATTTCTGATATTTTGATTGATCGAGTTTACCATTTCACTGTCAAGCTCAGCAACAATCGATTTTATTTTAGAAACCAATTGGGATAAGTCCTTTTTGTTTTGCTCCAACTCTTTGATTTGGCTAGGAATACCCTTTGTTTCTATGGTATTGATCCTACTTTTAAATTTTTTTAATTCTTCTTTATCATCCGATGTGAAATTTGCCAGTTTCCTTAGTTCCTCAAGATTAATTTCATAGCTAATGGACGAAACCATCTCCTTCACTTTGGTTTCTTCGTGAAAAAGTGAAGTAAAGATGTTCTCATTATTCTTACTCTCAATCTTTTGAGTTAGTCTATCCCGAACAGCGTCCGTTAAATTTGCTAATGTTTGCAAACATGATAAACCAGCCGGGGAAAAGCTAATAGTATTTTTCTGAGTTAGGTGCACAATTACGCTTGTTGAATCAAAAACGTAAAATGAAGAGAGCTGCGGGCATGGTGAACCAACTTCATGTTCTATAAATAAGGGCTCCCTTTCACTGACTAATTCAATATCTACCAATTGAGGAGCATCTGGGTCGAATGGCTTTGTGATATCAGGAATGATTTCTTCATCCCCTCTTGTAAAACCAGCACTCCCCAAAACACGAGCATAACCTGACTTTCCAGAACCAGTGGCGCCAAAAATCACCGTTAGGTGTGACCCAAATTCGAGCGTTTGATCAGGCGCAAGGGCATTGATATTTCTAAGATTTGTAATCTTTTTTAGCTGGTATATTGCATCATCATCACTAGTTATTAGGTAATCTTTAAATTTTAAATCTGGTCTTTCTCCCCCTTCCCCATTTAGGCTATTATCCTCAAGCAAATACTGAACCAGTAAATCTAAATCATCATCAGAAATTTCATTACCACTTGTAACTAGGTCAAATGCAGCCTGTTCCCAGTATGGGAGGTCTACTGCCCAATCAATAATTTCTTGATAAACATTCTTCATGATGAAAATCCTACCAGGTTATCCATAACTTCAATTAATCTCCCAACAATGAAAATTCAGCAAGGAATTGGCCTTCTTCCTGTGGTTCTTGGAACCGAATAAACAACGTAAAACGATACCTTAACGTTTTATCTTCGCGATATGCTCGTAGCTTTTCATGATCGAACTTAATTTTCCCTGGCACATTGGATGTTTTCACTTCGATTGCCAATAAGTTTTCTCTTGTTTTTCTACGGTGAATAATAATATCCGGAACTACATTTATTTTCTTGGTTTCATCAAGATTAATAAATCCCCCCCCAGATCGTTGCATTAATAGCTCGCCCACTTTGGCCCAGTTTTTTTTACTTGGTCCATCGAAAATCCGATTGTACTCACAATCTACATTCCATTCGGAAAACTCCTCTTCGAGCCAGCGGGCTAATCTTTGTGAGATATTCCGACCCGAATCCCTTAGGCCATCCTGCCGGATTTCTGGTTCGGATTGTCGACAAGCTGCTCGGGCGTGAAGAACATCAGCGGATGGACGGCGAACCTCTTGTGCTTGCTACGCCCCTTCTCTATGAAGTCGTCCGCGTCGGTGAACCACTCCCGGAACTTGCTTGTTATCGTATGCGATTTCTTCATGGCATTGATGACGTCGATCGCCTTGGCCTTGTTCACGTCGATCACGGTGACCTTCCCATCAACTTTCACCTTGATCTTGCCCCTGAGTTTCTTCTTCCACGCCTCCGACAGCTGCGAACTGGCGGCCGCCTTCGGATCGGCCTTCAGCTGGCCGCCCGTCTTGGTCATCTTCAGGAGTAGCATGTTGGTCAGGAATTCGGTCCTCGCCTTCAGGACGGCCTTCACGGTGTTGGTGTAGATCTTGTCTGCCTTGTTTCCCAAGGTTTCTATTGCCATCTCAAAATGCAGGTGCTCGCCCCCGGTGGGAGCATTTCCGGTCGATCCGATGACGCCTAGCGGCTTCCTATCCGGTTTGACGCCGGCGGGAACGCTTCTCGTCCCGATTCCGTATGTGCCCTTCGGTCCTTTGAGAATCATCGATAGGTGCTTGTAGCGGACTATGCAACTCAGTGGCCTCAATTCCGTTCCTTTGGATGCCTTCCCAGAAGTGGAAATGGGATTCGGTGGAGACACCCATCCCCATCCCTCCAAGGTGATTCCGCTCCTTTTTGTCGACCCGACATTGGGTATCAATGACGATTCTCCGATGGCTTTCCATGCCTCGTACTCCTTGTACCAGACCCATCTCTTGTGTGTCGTAGTAATGGTCGTTACTACGCCCTTATGCTTCGTCTCCACGGTCGGCACAGTCAAGTGCTTCTTTTTACCGAGAAACCCCAGCCCCTTCTTAATCATTCACTTGACTTCCGGGCTTTCCGGAGTCGCGGCCACAGAGAGTGAGAGTGAGCCGGGCAAAAGTACACCGACCATCAGCGCGATAAGCGCGGGGAATCTCCCCACATATCGCCTATGACGGTTTGAGTAATTCACGTGCCGTCCCCCTAGAAGCCAATCAGCCGGCTCGGCTCGGCTCGTTCTATTGATCTGGCCAACAAAACCAGCCCAGAAACCAACGCGAGGGCCAACAAAATGATCTGATGTGACCGGTACGCTCGCCTGTCACGTCAAGGCCTCAACCTGATCGATCAGCGCTACGTCGTGCTCGTAAACCCCCTCGAGCAGTTCTTCGTCAACCCGCACCAGGTCGAAAAATCCGCTGTAGTCTTGCGTTCCACTACGGATCTGCCAAATCACCTTGTCGATGCGGGCGCGAAGCCGATCCAATTGCGGCAGAGAGTCGACTTGCGGCTCGTCGCCCGGCGGCCGGGCCAGGCGGTCGATTGCCGGCTTGGCCCTCAGCAGCCTATCGGCCAGCCACTGGCGCTGCAACTGATCGCTCTGGCGGCGATGTTCCTTCTCCAAATAACCCTTGAAGCCAGGTATTCGCCGAAGAATCGATTCAACCAAATTGCGATCCCCGCTGTGGTCTTTGGGTTTCGCCATGAGCATTCTCCCTTTTTGCGATTAGCAACTAGGCGCATCATAATCGTGTCAATAGATCGTGTCGATGTGTTTCCGGCGCCTTCCCCCGCTAGCCACCCCCTCTCATGGATGGGTCGGTCGTTTGACACAATGAATGACTCCGGTACAATTAAAGTAGTTGACGGTTGCGCGGCAAAGCTGTGGGCGGTATTTGTTTCGCCGATCATAGTTGCTTTGTTTGCTAGTTGGCGGTGTTGGTCCGGACGCACCCGCCCTTGCTTGCCCATTTTACCAAGGGGCCGATCTACCGCCTCGCCCGCGGTGACCATTTCCGGCGGCACAACACAGCGGCACGAACCTTGAGAGGACACGGCCATGTATTTTCCAATCGCGTGGGGCTGGCCCGGCCATTTTGAGCTAATCATAATTGCGGCGATTGCCCTGCTTTTGTTTGGCAATCGGCTGCCATCGGCTATGCGATCGGTGGGCCGCAGTATTGTCCAGTTCAAAAAAGGCATAAAGGGGAGCGAAGACGACGTAAACGATGCCGGGAACAACGATAATCAGCCGTCCAACAAGGAAACGACCCCCAAATAAGCAAAAGACCAATGCCAACACTTTTAGGTTTTTTCGGCGCCCCCGGCCCCATGGAGTTGATCGTCATTTTCGTGATGTTGATGATCGTCATCGGTGTCCCTATTGGGATTGCTATCATTATGTGGTCTATAGTTAGAAAACAAAACAGCCCACCGCAATGCCCTTACCAACCCCAACAGCGTCCCTGCCAATTTTATCAACCCCAACACCAGTCCCCCCAAGCTGAAAATCCCCCACAATCCCACCACGAACCATAGCGGTCCCGCAGCCGTCATTAATTTTCGCCGGCAAAAAAATGCGGACATGGGATTGTGAAAGCGGACATAACCAGTACGATTTTGTTAGAGGTGAAATGATGAACTTTCCGATAGCATTCTTCAGCCCCGGCCCCTTGGAAATAGCGATTATTGGCGGCATTGCCGTTCTTCTGTTCGGCAAGCGCCTGCCCGAGGTAGGGCGAAGCCTAGGCAAGAGCATTGTCGAGTTTAAGAAAGGAATCCGCGGAATCGAAGACGAACTCGAAACCGCATCTTCCGGTGGCTCGCAAGCCTCCCACGAAAGCCCCGAGCCCGACTACGAAGAGGCTACTGCCCCGAAATTTGAACCGCCCACTTCCGAACCCAAGGACGAACCGGTCACTCAATAGGTAGTGGCCACAACTAGACAGGCGGTCAACACAATCCCGACAGATATGCCAACGCAGGCGAAGCCCTGCTAAGCGGCAATCTTCTCTAGGGCGGCTAGCTCAGTTGGTTAGAGCGCTATCCTCACACGGTAGAAGTCGCGCGTTCAAGTCGCGCGCCGCCCACTCGCAAGGCCCGTTGACCGCAGTTGTCGGCGGGCCTTTTCTATTGACCACGCAAGCACTTTGGTCAATCTCATCAGTCAACCTCTGTTTCTCGGCTTCGCTTGCCGCTTTGACCACAATTGACTGCAATGTGCGTGATTTGCCGGTGGCTGGTGCAAACTTTGGTGCAAACTGAGAAGAGGTCAAATCATCGGTGCCCGTTGCACTTAGGACGTTTGCTGCCGTTTGCTTTCCATCCCCGAGAGGGAGAGCCGGCAACGCCTCCATTGCCCCGGCCACGTCCAGCAGCTTCGGATCGGTGTAGACGTTCATCGTCAGATCGATTGTCGAGTGACGCATCGCGGCTTGTGCCGTCCGTGGGGCAACACCAGCCTTGCTCAAGAGCGTGCCGAATGTGGTCCGCAAAGCGTGAACGTCAACGGTTCGTCCCCTTTCGTCCCGCTTCGGTATCCCGGCAAGCCGCAGATCCCGGTCGAGGATTCGTACCAACCCGGCTGGAACGGTAAATAGCGGCGTATCGGCCGGCAATGTCGGCACGGCAGTCAATTGTAGACAAAATTGCCCTTCTCGGTCCGCAGAATCGCTTGTATTACGTTCCCGATGTTTCTGGTGTTTCGAGTCAAACCGTACGGTTGCAACACGCCCACGGGCTTCCTGCAAAGCCGTTGCCTTGTCGGCGAGCCATTGGCAAAGATCGGCGGCAAGATCGGCCCGAAGCGGCAGCGTCGATCCTTGGCGGTTCTTCTCGTCGGCGGCTTCGAGTATCAGATAGGGTGGATCGGTGTCGAGGTCCAGTTGTCCCACGGTGATTGAAGCCAGTTCATTCCTGCGAAGGCCGGTCAGCACCAGTGTTTTGTAGATCAAAGCGCGTTCCCGCCCGAGCCGTTCAAGCCGGTGTTGTACTGCCGGGCGCAGCTTGGCGCAGACTTCGCCTTTTCGGGGTCCCTTGGTGACGGTCATCCGGTCCAACAGCGGCCGGCGTCGCGTCGCGTCCAAGAGCCGCGTCAACTCGTCTTCGGTCAGCGCCCGGCGTTGCCGGCGAACATCGGCCTTTTCGTCCGCCTTTGGCACGCTGGCGAACGGGTTGGAAAGCAGCCGAGCCGGCTTCGTGGTGATGCACCAGTTGCAGAACGTCACCCATGACGCACGATACTGGTTTCGTGTTCCGGCGCTCATACCTTCGTCTTTTCGGTGAATAAGCCACCGCTCCAGCACACTGGTGTCCAGGTCGGCGAGCCGACGAAAACCGCACTCCCGGACGACACGACGAAGTTGCGAACGGGTATTGTCTACTCGGCAGCAAACGATCCCCTTTGCTTTCTGATGGTCAATGAAGGCGGCGATGTGGTCTGCAAGCGGCGTGTTTTGATGGTCGATAACGGCGTCTTCGGCGGCGGTGAGCACTTCGCCTTTGACCAATTCGGCCCGACGTTCCAGCTTCGTGAGTATCGACCGGGCGGCCGATTCATCCCGGCAGCCGGTCGCCACTTCCTTAACGATCCCAGAGCCGTCCCGATACTTCGCGGTGTAAGTCCGGGTGGTAATCACGATTCGGTCGGTACCGTCACGGCCCGTGGTAACGGGGGCTGTTCGGCGTTTTTGTTTTGCATCGACCCACTCGGCCAACCGTTGCTCCTTGCGGACGATGAGCTTTGCCCCCGCTGGCAGCGGCTTGGTTACGGTCTTTTTGAACACGGTACCCATGATTGCGCCTTTCATCATTCTTCGTTGCGTGGCGACACGACTTGGTCCGGCTGGCCGATTTCACGCCATTTTGACGGCGCCCTCGGATGCTAAGCCAAGCACCAGGACCTTCCAGTATAGGTCTCACAGCGATACAACCACATCGAATGGTCGGTATCTGGCCAGTGCCCAACCATGTAGCGTCCTTCCGGAACATCCGGAGACGTAGAGCGGGCGACCCCATACCCGATCAGCACGCCAAGCACCAAGGCGGTGGTGAAGGCTGCTGCCAACTCAAACCATCGTCGCGTTTCCATAGTCACTTCGCCTTTCGTTTTCGAGTACGCTTCGCCAGCATCGGTCGCGCCAGGTTCTCTGGCGTCGGTTCCGGCGGCACGGCGTCGGGGTCCGGCGTCAGCCGAAGCCCCAGGTAAGCGGCGAGCCGGTCGGCCTTGTCGAGCCGGATCGACATTTCGCCCCGAAGGAATCGGCCAAGAGACGTTGCCAGGATTCCCGTATCTAGCGCAATCTTGTATTGCGTCAAGCCGCTTTTCTCGATTGCGGCCTTCAGCACGTCAGTCATCGTCTGTTTTGGCTTCCTTTTACTCATAATGGCTTTCTATACATTATCGGCATTTCTGTCAAGTGGCCTTCCACTCAAACTTGCGATTTCTCTCAGCCGTCCCCAGGGCGCACGCGACAGGGTGATTGCGAGCAAGGTGTTTCTACTCGCTTGAGGCCTCCGTCGCCTCTATAAACGCCTTTCGGGACAACCGGTTCGGCCTTCACGGCGAGCCGGAAGCCCAGCGTCTGAAATGCCTCTTCAAATGCGCCCTGTACAGCCCTCACGTCGTCTATTGACGAGAATATCGCGTCATGCAACGTTATCATCGGCACCTTGCCCACCAGACGAGGCGCGACATTCTCGATCACCAGCCAGCTTTCACGCCTCTGTAGCCGACGGATCAACTCTGCGTGATCGTCGCGGTTGACTCGCCGGATGAAAGAGTACACTTCGGGAAACTCCCCACGGAAGACATCCTCAACGGGGCTGGGATACCGGCCCCGCTTCGCCAGCACGTCGCGTAGCACAGCCAGCTTCACAGCGTCTCGCGATAGCCCCGTCCGCTGCATCAGGACTTTGTACAACGATCCGTCGAGAGCAAGTACCGAAAAGCGGGACAAGCTGCCCGAGAAGGAGGCAGGGGAAGGGACAGAGGCAGGGCAAGGGGAGGCAGGGCCAGTATGCTTATATGTTGCGCGGCCTTTTGGCCCGTTAGCGGGGGTTTCGTGGAGCATTTCGACGGCCAACAGCGCCGGTTGGGCGCAACACAGATCGACGCTTCCCATCGGTTTGCCGGCCAGTCGGACGGCCTGGCGCAGCTCACGCTTCAACCCGGTTAGCGCGTTGAACACCCGACCGGTCGAACTGACAGAGAGACGGAAGTCCTGATGCAGCAGCTTGCCCACCAACACGTCTTGACACAGCCTCGTGTGAGCAGGAAGTCCCCCAAGAATCGCATCGGCTGTCCGGGCGTCGATTGACAGTGCGCGTTGCTCGGCGTCCAGGGCGTGGTGTATCGGCAACCAGCCGGATCGGGTTTCCTGGGCGTCGAGCCGTTGCCACTCCGCGTCGAGTCGGGCAAGTAGGTGCGGCTCGACGCCTGGCACTCGCACGCATCGGTCGCCCAGATAGCGACGGGCCAGCCGGTATCCCTTGCAACGGACGCCGACGTGGTAGGGAGCGGTTTCGATCGCGCCGCCCTGCTCCAGCGCCCGCGCAATGTCGGCGGAGCAGTTGCCCATCACCCGGCGCAGAATCATCGAGTCCAGCCGAACGCACCCCCACGGGTCAACGTCGCGGTTCGCAGTCTTCCGCAGGATCGTGCTCATCAGCCACCGCGCCGCGTCGGCATGGAGCATCAGCCGGCTGGACAGGAACTCGGTAGGGTCGAAACTGGCCGGGAGGGCGAAAGCGTGTTTCATTCCAGCCCCTCCTCACCCCATCGGATGCGTACGAGCGCCTCCCGCACGCGCCGCCGATGCTCGTCCAACTCGCCTTGCTCTTGCCTCTGTTTGGCAAGTTCGTCGTTGAATGCGTCTAAGTCAATGGTACGACGGATTGCCTCATCGACGATGTTGCGGAGCGTGTCCGTTGGGATCGCCTCCAGCTCCCAGCAGCGGTCCCCATACGCATCCACGAACCGCTGATACCGGGACGAATCCTTTTTGGCGAATTGGCCTTCGTGCAGGTCCAGCTCTTGCGTCTGCTGGTGCGTCAGAGCGGCCTTGATGATCACAAGTTCGTCTGCTTTGATGCCGAAATCATCTCGAAGACTCAGGCCGAAAGCATTCGGAATGTCCTGGCCTTCCGGGTCGAAATCGGAGGCGGCGATAACGATCAGCTTCTCCCTGCCGCTGGCGCGAAATCGGTCAACCATTGCTTTCCGCGGGGGGAGCGATGAGTATCCCCTACCGCTGGTCATCGGAAGAGTGTACTTGGATGCGACATCGCGGAGCGCGGACGCAACCGTATTCTTCTCGACGAGCAGTTCCACATGATTTGGTTGCGACTGCAACAAGTTTCGCCAGTAGCCGGACAAGAAATTGTCCAACTCCCTGTCAATGAAAGTGCGGACATGTCGATGCGTGTTCCAAATGACGACTGGCCGCGTCTCGTCTTCGATGGCGTCAAACGGTATCGATCCATCAAGACGCAAGCGAGTGAGCAAATCCGTCACATCCTGGTAGCATTTGTCATTGTTCAGGAACGGCGTCTTTCGCACGTCATTTCGCAATAGCCCCGGAATGTTCAACAAGAGGTAGAAGACCTTGCGGTCGCTGGTCGCGCCGTACTCGTCGTAGTACTCGACAACGACTTCCACGATTGCGTCCGCAAGCATTCTCTTCTCTACGATCGCGGAGCGTTTTTTCGTGCCGACGAGGCGGAACACCTCCGCACCGTTCACGTTGCTGACGGATTCGCGGTAGTCACACACCCGCTGCCACGTGTCGGGTTCCATCGTCACCAGACTTTCGCGCACCACTTCCGCAGTCGTCTTCACTCGTTGTTCGTTGCAGCTCCGCAGACGGCGGAGAAACGCATCAGGGTCCTTGAGGCGAGAAA
>SDBV01012904.1_pt1 | contig 10670 bp, 14 predicted proteins | sample 2277081 | NCBI WGS metagenome assembly SDBV01 (sample SAMN10402039, study PRJNA504765) | marine sediment metagenome | isolation source: marine sediment core GS10_PC15, 223 cmbsf | place: Arctic Ocean: Southern Knipovich Ridge | collected 2010
AACTTCCGTAAAACTTCATCCCTTTTGAAAGCAAATTATGGGCGATTAGCTCAGCTGGCTAGAGCACTTGCTCGACAAGCAAGGGGTCACTGGTTCGAGTCCAGTATCGCCCATATTGTCTTGCAAGGACTTAAGAGAAGTGGTAGGTTCTTCAGGATTGAAAATTGTCATGTAATTGTCATGTTGCGTGTTTTTTTCATGCGGTTTTGCTCTCTCATTTCACTTTGAACATTATAATCATCCCAATCATCATCTACCGGATCCGGGGCCAGGCCCTCTTGTATTGTTGCATTTAAAATAACTGCCTCTAAGAGAACCTTACTAATATTATACTGGCCTGAGCTTGCCGGCGGAAGCGGTGCATTGGCACTAACCGGCGGTGGATTTGTATTCCTGAAACTCTGGACCGTATATCCCTGGCCGAAACAACCAACCATAAACACCAAGCATAGAATAATAAGGAGTTTCTTCATAAACTCTTTGTTAGAAGTCGCGAGGATTCGGGTATAAAATTTCTTCATCACCATCAATGGGATATTCAGAATCATTCAATTCTTTACAGTCAACATAATCACCCAACGACCAAGGACTAATAGGTGAAGGTTGCGTTTTTGATTTTACTTCAACTGCGATGGAGAATTCTAATGCTGCTTTTTTCCGAGCTTTCTTTTCATCTTCTGCTCGCACTATTACAATACCATTATATACACTTGCATTCCAATGGTGATAATCTAAATTTTTTGGTTCTAGCTTGAATATTTTCATTTTCGATTTATTCCTTTCTTCTAACGGCCGCCATCACCTGCCGGTTTGAAGCATAGCAAAATACCATCCAGTGTGCATGGCATTGTTGGCAAATTAAATTTTCTTAGACTCAAAAGCCTTATTTTGTTGGTCGATGAATTTGATAATTCTGACTACAATCTTTTTCATTTCATTATGCCACGGGTTTCCTTTAGGAACCCATTGATTGATAGTTGACAGCATGATACCAGTCCATTGACTAATTACATAAGCTGATATCCTAAAGGCGTTGTCATTATATGTTGTTCCGATGTGGATAGATGTTTCTTTTGGAATATAATTAGTTGATATTTGGGGAAGTACGCTAAAGGAACTTGTATGAGCAAAACGGCAAAACTTCTTATACCATTCTCTCATCTGGCCTTTTAGTGGGTTAAAACGTGAGCCAAGCTGCTTAAGCATAGCAGCATGTCCAGGCGGTTGTTTTCCCTCACTATAACTTAACCAGAGGTTCGCTTTATTTGGACATTCTGACAAATAATGAAAAGCTATCCAATTTTCATAAACAATACGAAGAAGGTTCTGTGATTGCGTATAATAGCCACGAATAGCCAAGTCTATAGAACATTTCAAATTAGCAAAGTTATGGCTTAGAAGACTCATTTTGGCTTTGGTGGCATTAGTTGTGTCAGGGTTTTTACTAACTGGAAAGGCATCTGCAAACATACCAACAGCTTCTTGCAGCAATCGCACAATTTCTGGCGCTTTATCCTTGGTGTATTCTTCAACTGCTTTTGCTTCTTGCTCAAAATCTTCCCATGTGTTCATAATTATTTCAATCCTAAGGCCAACATTTTTATATTATCGCAACAAATAGTGAGCTTTATCTCTTATAAATACAATTGGGTTAAGGATAGCAAATCAGTTACTTATGTCAATAGGGAACAACCTGAACATGACAGCAAGTGTTCATTATGCCGGACATGTATAATTTGGGGTGGGATGTATAGGAATGATACAGCATAAAGATAACAAAAAATTTAATTTATTTTGTACAGAGAAAAATATCTTATTGATAATCAGTTGGAGAAAGTATAAATGGATAATTTGTTATAAGTGGGTTATGATTTGACTTCCAAAGTCTGTGATATTGATAACGTTACTATGTTCGTTTATATCATAGGATACGACGAAAGTGTATTCGCGGCTTTTGTATGTTATCTTAAAACTATACTGGTAGGTTGGGATTGGTGCGTCTACTCTATGTCCTAGAAGGGGGTGGTTGCCAAAATGTTTTAAATGTTTTGCGAATTCAGGAAGGATGCTTTTAGGGAGATTCTTTAAAAATTTATTGTTTGATTCTGTATCAGCTATCTTAACTTCGTAAGGCACTAAAAACCTCTTCAAGGGAGTGCACTTTGCCTTCTCGAACAGCTTTTTTCCCTGCGATAATATCTTCAGGGTTCAAACCTTCATATAGTTTCTTATCAACATTGTCGACCATTTTCATGCGGAGTCTTTTCCCACGGGCTCTTTTTTTTATCGCTTCTTTCATAGGTTCTGTTTCGTATACGATTTCTTCTAAAAGTGTTTGCAGATCAGCTTTACTGTAATTTTCAATAACATATTGCAATAAATAGAATTCTGGTTCTGAAATATCATCATATGCCATTCTGGTAGGTTTATTACGATACACATAGCCATGACAACCAGAGGGGTATTGAACACTTATCTCTTCAATATAAGAATCTTTTAAACCATTAATATACTCATAAAAGCTTTTATCAAACGGGCCGTTTTGATACCATATGTACTTAAATTCTGAAATAGGCTTCCCAAACAGTCGGTGAGAATGATAATCCGCTAAGTAAATTAATTTAAGTAAATGCGTACGCCCTAACTTGTCAGGTAATCTTTCTATTATAAACTTAATAATCTGAGCGTTTTTCGATAAATGTGTAGGTTTAATTTTCTTCATGGAATTTTTATTGATGATATGGTATAGCTTGACTTGTATCTCTTTAATAAACGTTAACTTACGTATACATTGAAAGCTTATCAACCTGCTTATATTTCAAAGTATACACGATTTGCGTTGGCCGGTCAAGGCTTATGGAGTATTTTTTAAGATTGTTGTAATCCCTTTATTTTCAATATATTGAGTATTCTTAGGAGAAATAAATACGTATAATTATTTCATTTTTTTCTATGGCCAGCCAAACGGGTACAGCTTAGAATAAAGTGTATACATATCACTTATCGTGCCAAAGCGATTGTGGTTAAAAGAAAAGATTGTAATTTGTTGAAGTAATAAGGCTTACAAAATCTTGGGAATTCTGGAAATGCATGGAGAATTATTTAAAGTGTTAATTTATTCAACAACCCCTTTCATTCCTTCTTAGAATCTCTTAGCTGCTTGTTTCTATCAATGCACATCCACATCCACCTACAAAAATACTTACAAAAATACTCACCGCAAAACCAAGTGCCAAGATTATGACACCATACCGAAACAATTTAGGATGTACTATTGATGCTAAATAGATTTTATCACTTTTTTCCCCATGATGAGCTCCACCGGGATTCTTACCTATAGAAAGAGCTATCATTAAGCTACCAAAAAAATTTAATATTAGACCAAAGTTCATTATTAGCCAGTTATCCATGACATAATTAGGACAAGATTTAGGTTTGGTGTCTATGGTGATAGGTTCTGGAATAGGGGTTGTATCAACAACAAGAACAGGTGGTCGAAATGTAATCCCAGTAGTACTTACGGAGTCTCTACTAACTATGACCATCGACAGATTTCCATCCAAAAGGTCTGTAGAATAGTCATATGCAGACAAGTCCCACTGGGTCATAAGCGTATCAGCAAATTCGACTGAGCCTAAAAGGTCATTGAAATCAGGTTTGTTGTTCCAAGTGAGAGATGCTTCATCCCAAGAGTCGTCTGAAACATGGTGGATGTCTATCCAAAAGGGACTATGATATTGCGAACTGCCCCATTTTCGTGCGGTCAGTACCATGGAAGTAATGACTTCTAAGTTGCTAATCCCAGATAAGTCATACTTCATATAACCTCTGTGTTCCTCTGAGCCACCCTTCCAGACTCCCACCTGACCTCCAAGAACGGTATCAGGACTTCTGCTGTCTGGGTTACCAATATCAACAGGCGATAATGTGTAGGTTAATGCAGACACTTCTTTTGTTACGGAAGTAATTAGCAAAGCCGTAGAACTGAAAAGTACGAAAATAGTAACAAGAAATAGTTTTCGCATAATACACCTTTTTACATGCAATTATAAATAAAAGTCCTGCCTGTCCTTGATAAGAACGTTACGGGTGCTTATATAAAAGACTATTGAAACGTTATTAGAGTGAAGCTATTTGTTCTGTCTGGATGTTTGTAAGATAAGTTGATTTATTTACTACAATCCCTTTCCTTCCTTCTTAGAATCTCCTAATTGCTTTTACATTTTGCACACGGTGTATCTAATTGAATATACAAGCAAACGATTGTGCCCTAATTAATTTCCAAAACCATTATCTTTAAGATAATCATCTTGCATTTTAATATATGGATCAAGATCACTATCATGGTTCTTTCTGTCATTGCTCTTATCATCGCTGCTACGATCATCTTTTCCTCGAATGTGTATAATTGCTCCAGTTCCTTCAACCATTAGGTTGTCGAAGAAAGCATCATCCTTATTTCCCCCATGAATTGAGACTCCAACTCTTCCAACACCAAGGACAGAGGGTGAACCATAATAAGTATAGTTGAAAGTATGCATTAAAGAATCCGTACCAAGCCCACTAATTGAAATATCTATCTTTAGGTCATTTCCGTCCATTGTCACAAAGACTTCGATGTGGTGCAAGTAATCAAGAGCTGGGATAAAACCCATATCCGTACCGACGATCAAGCGTAATGGCCTTCCCTCCATCTGCCACTCCTCAATTCGGAATCTACCACGTTCTAAACCCCCCCATCCAGCATAGCCAGGATGAAACAATACCCTGTATCCGCCAAATATCAATCCGGCATCTGACACTCCATGTATTGTGTTAGTTTCTGGGTTTACACTCACAGTTGGTCTACCCATGTCAGCAGAGTACCGTATTCCATCGTCATTGAGTGTGAAACCTGAAGTGGATAGTGCCGCAAATGTGGAACGGCCGCGGCCCATTTGGAATCTATCACCATAAAGGCGATTAGAACTGTCAATATACCAACTGTTAAGATTCCGGTCTGACATATAGGTCAGTGTAGTTGGTAAGTCTGACCCATCGAAAGCTTCTTCGAACAATGTGAGTGCAAAGGCGGGACTCACACCAATGAAAAACAGAAATGTAATAACAAGAATAAGTTTTCGCATAATACACCTCCTTTTACATGCAATTATAAATAAAAGTCCTGCCTGTAAGAAGGAATGTTTATCTATTCGACTAACACTTGGAATAACACTTATTCTCATTCTTGCCATAAACCTCTCTTACTCTCCCTTTCATGAAAACAATCACACAAGATAAATCATATCATATTCTTTATTGATATTTCTAAGCCTCCTTATAAGGACCCGCAGTATATTTAGATAAATTGTCTTCGCTATACGGTCGTTCTTTTTAAAAATGATATCTAAGTCAATATTTGCTATCTTTACAAGTTCACCTGCTTGAGTTGCAATTATTGAGGCTGATGATGGTTTTGAGTCAATAAGAGAATATTCACCAAAGAAGCCACCTACTTTCTTTATGGTTAATTTTACTGTTTCGAGTCTTTTACTTTGTTTAGGAAGCAAAACTTCCGCTTGCCCTTTGATTATTATATAGAGCTCTGAAACAAATTGACCTTCTTTTATCAAAGTATCTGTTTTCTTGAACTCTACTTTTTGACAGTAGAGATAAAGTTTTTTTAAATCGTCTATTGTAAGCCCCTTAAACAATTCCGAGTTTGATAGAATATGTAACGTTTTGTTTTCAGACATATTTCATTCCTTCTTCGGATTCTCCAAAAGATGAGGATATTTTTTTTCTACTTGTTTCATAAGTTCATCGTCCAATTTTGCTTCATAAAGTGTTTTAGCTTTGGCAAGCTGTTTTATATTAAGGTCTTCAGCTCCCCAAAAGTCTGCATACGCAAGATAAGCGTCCTGAAAATTAACTCCCTTGAGTCTGGCATTTTGAAAATTAGCAGCATCAAGAATAGCATCTTTAAAGTTAGCGTCTTGAAGAGATGACTCCTGAAATTCTGTATTTTTGAGTTTCGCTCCATCAAGTTTAGCATTTTTAAGATCCGCTTTTTGAAAATAAGAACCATTAAGAATAGCTCCTCTGAGATCCGCACCCCCAAGTTTGGCACCCTCAAATTTAATATTCGTGTATCCAACGCCTCGAAAGATCGCTCCCTCAAGTTCGGCCCCCCTAAAGTAAGCATCTGAAATTAGAGCGTCTTGAAAGTTGGCATTCATAAGAATCGCTTTATTAAAATGTGCTTTCTGAAGGTAGGATCCCACAAGATTAACTTCTCTCAAATCCATATCCTGCAAGTAACAGCGAGAAAGATCGATAGATCCTTTAAATCCGTTTCTTCTTAGCCTTCTTATATTCCCTGCTATCCTATGCGCAGCTTCTTGAGATACCCAACCTCTGAAGTCATCAATTTCTTCTATATATCTTTGGTTTATAACTCGTTTTTCCCTTAATATATTCAAGTATAGAATGAGAATACCAATTATGAGAATATCAAACAACATCCCGTGGGCTTCAAATAGTACCTCTTTCCCAAACCCTGAATCATAATATTTAAAAGATATTCCGATAACAATAATTGTAACTAAAACAAAAACTGTAATAGCAATTAAAACAGGATTACCAAGTATTATTTTCTCGATTTTCTTTATCGGCGGTTCAATGTTATCTCGTTCTCCCATATTCCTCTCTTCCTCTTCCTTGCCTGTTTGTATGCCTTCAAAAACCTATCCTGATACTTCACATTAGGTGGTATAGTCATCACGTTAGCGTATCCAGCCTTTACGATCTCCTCGTTTAACATCTTGCCGTTTGAAAGGTAGACATAACCTAATAGTCTACCATATCTATCCCTTTGTTGTGCATCAAACTCTATGGTTACTAGATCCCCTGGCTTAACTAGACTCTCTACATATTCCGTTGCTCTCTTGCCCATAGCGGTAATAGTCTTTATATCCTGTCCACTTCTCTCAGCATCCCTTTTAGCCTTCTTATTAACTCTACTCTCCGGTGTATCTATCCCAATAAGTCTTATGCTTTCTTCTTTCCCCAGTAACGTACCTTTATGGTGTCTCCGTCTACTATTCTTGTAACTGTGGTTGTTTGTTGGGCGTGTAAGGATGGTGTTAGGAAAGCTAAGGTAAATAGAAATGGCAGAGCTTTTAAGGGTGTTTTCATGTTACTACAACCCCTTTCCTTCCTTCTTAGAATCTTCTGATTGCTTCTCTAATTAATCTTTTTCTACTCAAATTTTTAACGTCGGCTGCAGGCGGTTGTTAGGCCACGTGACTCCCAGCATCGAGCATCTCACTATCAGAAATGCCACCACTTCTTTGGAGACGGCGGGTTAAATGGCTCTGGGAGAGGGTATTTCCGTGCAAATTTACTGGCCTCTGATGAAGAAGGTGTGGTGCCTGGAAATTTTGACCAGGCGGCTGTATCCTGACTCGGATTTGCGAGAACTGAGGCAGCGAAGTAGGGCAGGGCTTTGGCCTTGCCTTTGACATCTTCGACGCGAATACCGTAAAACCAGAAAAATGCACACCGACGGCCACTGGGCCAATTTGGGATGTCCTTCGCAAAGTCGTCTATGACCCGGAGGGCTTCGTCCTCGAAGGGCAGGTCGCTCGCGATCTTGACCGCTTGATCAGCCGAGACTGGAATGCGCCCCCCTAACTTCCGCGCCAGTAAATACAGATCGACGAGATTTTCCGACCTGTAACGTATACATGGGCCATTGGCAGCCTGTATGAGCCCCGGTACTAAATCTGCATTACCGCAACGGGCGATAGCATCAATAAAGTCTGAATACATAATATGCTTACTTTGTTTCCAGTCAGTTTTGAGCAGGTTCAGCAGGGTGTTTCTGGAAAGGTCAGTGTTCAGCTCAGCAAGCAGCAGGATAGCAGCGCGGATGCCCCAGCACAATTCAAATTTTTTAGCAGCACGGCCCCTCGTATTCCTCGATTCCGGATACGATATAAGGTACTGCCACGTCGCCTTGTGCGAGGAGGTAGTCAAGCGATTCTTGGTTGGGTTTATCACGATCCATAGTCTTCGTTATGATGTCACGGATGGCCAAATCAATACTGTTTGCATTCATATATACCTACTCCTTTCTCTAGGCCTAGCAAGTTATTAACCAGTTTCTGTATAACATCACTATTGTAATGATATCCAGAAAAACCAGACTACTTTATGGAGAAGCATGATGGATTGAATCATTTGTCAAATAAATAAGTGCCTGTGCCTATTTGTTGATTACTTTGTTATAGGTATAGTGCATAAAGCATGTTTATTTTTAAATCTAGACTTAATAAAGTTTTTTAAATCTTCATCTATACTTTTAATTAGCTTGATTGTTTTAGGTAATCCATAATACATGATATCTGTATAATCTTTTAAAAATTGAGCTTCAATGACGGATACAGTTGTTGTTCCATCAGAAGAAACTTGAGCTAAGGAGGCAACTCTTCTGTATTGGCCATTTCTTTCTTTTACAGAATCTATTGCAGCTATACAGTTTTGATAGGCATTTGTAATCTTATTTAACAATTCGGGTTCTTTAGTAGTTAGGATGAATGACAGGATGTTGGTATCGAGTTCAATAAAATTATCACAAAAACTAATATGTTTTAATTTTGTTTCTCTTTGGGGATCATTTTCAAATGTATCTAAAAATTGAGATTTAATATTAACAATTGTTTGATAATATTGGTAAAAAGAGAATTGTGCTTTTAAGCAAGCGGCATATCTTTTCGTATCTTCTTCACTTTTAGATTTAATTTTATTAAGTTTGAAAGCAAAGTAGGCGCCAAGAAAGGTTGCGGAAAAGAGTACAAATATTTCGTATATCGTTTTTATCATATCATTAGGCATAATGCTTTTTTAACGGTAGCTGTTCCCAGAATTCCTTTTAATTTTGTCAGTAGGAATTGCTTTTTCTAATAATTATTTATTAGATTTATTTAATAATTTGTAAAAATCACAAATTCCTTTTATAATACATTCACTGCACAAAGGTTTTTTAGATTTACAAATTTTCGCTGTAAAATCAAGCAAGGCCCAATTAAACTCCTTGTACTTCTTTTCAGGCATAACCTTCAATGCAAACTTCCATACTTTCTTGTCTTTTCTTAAGTCAGATTTAATTATTAAAGAAAATACTCTAGCAAAAAAACGCGAAATATTAGTATCAACAATCGACACAAAAACAGGAAGACAACTGGGATATTGTCCTGATAATATCAAAACAGTAAAGAATATTATAAACACTGATATAAAAACACTAGCAGAATTAGATGATAAAGAAGGTGAAGGTTTCGTTGTTTTCTATCCAAAAAATAATTTAAGATTAAAAATAAAATTTCCTGAGTATGTCAGACTTCATAAAATTCTGACTTGCCTATCTGTCAAAGGTGTTTGGGAATATTTGAAAGAAAATGGACCAGATGTTGATATAAGAGGAATAGTAGAAGATGCACCAGATGAATTTTATATTTGGATAGATACTATTGCTAGTGATTTAGTTACCAAGTATAGAGAAATCGAAAACATTTGTAAAAATGATTTTGAAGAAATACAGAAAAAAGCGACAAAAGATTGGTCTCGTAAAAATTGGGCCATCCAGATAACACAGAAAAAATATCCAGGCATTTTATTCACAATATTAGACGAAAGAGAGTATGACCAACTGATTTGGAAACTTATTAGACCGAAAGGAGCAAATACGTTTAAAGAAGAAATATGAGAAAAGGAGGTGGAATATTATAGAGTTTCTAAAAGATCTTGGTAAATTTGTTGTTGTGTTTGTTACAACAATACTCATCATAATACTCATCATAATACTTTTACCAATGTATATAGTTGATAAGACTACTAATGACCACTACGATGAAGGTTATAAATCAGGTGTTGTTACTTCATTTAGTCAAAAAGGCATTTATTGGAAAACTTGGGAAGGTGAATTGAATTTAGGTGGTGCTTCTGGATATGACGTGATACCTAACACTTGGAGATTTAGTCTTGACGAAGAAGAATTAAGAAATGAAGATAAAGTAGAATTAAGAAAGCAACTCACAGAAGCACAAAAATTAGGTAAAAGAGTTAGATTACATTATATCGGTGAAGTTCTTGTAGCACCATGGAGAGCTGGTACTACTAAGTTAATACAAAAAGTAGAAATAATGAATTAATTATTGACACTGTTCATTTAAGTGGACAGTGATGAATAATAAATCATGAAAAAAAGAAAAATAATCGAATATGAGACTTGTCCAAGATGTAAAAGCAAAGGTATTATATTGAGTGAAAATTTTGGTGGTCTACCAGAAGAATGTGGGATGTGCAAAGGAAAGGGCCGAGTAGTTAAAAAAGAAGAAACAATCATAGAATAATATGAAGAAAAATGATATAAAAAGAATGAGAGATATTTACAGCAAGTATCCAATATGGTCTATACTTATTGCTTTGATGGAAAATTTTGAAAATCCAAATGAAGCAGAACGAAAAATAAAACACGTAATAAAAACTTTTAAAAAATCAATGAATAAAAAAATATGAGCAAACTAATAATGTTAAAAGCATTAGTCGCACAAGGCAAAAGCACCCGTGCAAAAGAAATTGTTGATAGCGGTGGAAATTTTGTTCGTCTAAATCGAGATCTATTGAGA
>SDBV01012906.1_pt1 | contig 10669 bp, 8 predicted proteins | sample 2277081 | NCBI WGS metagenome assembly SDBV01 (sample SAMN10402039, study PRJNA504765) | marine sediment metagenome | isolation source: marine sediment core GS10_PC15, 223 cmbsf | place: Arctic Ocean: Southern Knipovich Ridge | collected 2010
GGAACATAAAAACATTGCTTTGGAAGTGCTGCGAAAGTTATTAAATGATGAAATTAAGGCACGAATAAGGACAAACCTTATACAGGGTAAAACCCTTATGGAGATGCTTGAAAACTCAATTAAGAAATATTTAAACAAAATATTAACAGCAGCTGAAGTGATAGAAGAATTAATTAAATTAGGTAAAGAAATACAGGAGATGGATAAAAAGCCAGAGGAAATGGGACTGTCCGATTTTGAATATGCTTTTTACACAGCCATTGCAAATAATAAGAGTGCTATAGAGGTAATGGGAAAAGATAAATTAAGAGAATTGGCAGTTGTATTGTTTGAAAGAGTTAAAGCCAATGCATCCATAGACTGGACAATTAAAGAAAGTGTGAAAGCGAAGCTGAAAGTAATTGTAAAAAGAACTTTAAGGCAATTCGGCTATCCGCCTGATATGCAGAAACTAGCAACTGAAACAGTATTAAAACAAGCGGCAATGATAGCGGATGAGCTGACTAGAGGGGAGTAGTTTTTAGAAAATTATTTAAGAGGTTTAAAAATTGTCAGATACAATTTTAAGTTCATTCTTTACAGAATATGATGATTCATTGTCTGCTGGAATACTCCGAGATCCTCTTGGCTTTCAGGTTATCTGGTCTACTCTTGGTAAAAGAATCTTTAACAATAAAATAACCTCTATTTCAACTGATATCCGTAACTTTACTATAAATCTATTTAACCACTATATAGTTAAAACAATAGAAGAAGATTTTAATATACAGATACATAAAAACCTTGCTGAATTTTATGTAAACAAAAGTCATAATCTATTTAAAACAAGCTTAATTATCTTTCTGGAAAACCTTTTAGTATACAGCTTTATTGAAAACACAGAAAATAAAAATATTAATATTGAAGGATTACTAGGCAGTTCAAATGCTGCCAATAAATATAAAAAAAACAATAAAATAGATTTAAAAATAATCGTAAATGATGAAGTTTTAGTCCGCCAGATTCAGTTAGGTATTAATGGACGATATAAGACGCCATTTATGCTAATGAATTTTTTTGATGATAATTACAATTACAATCCGAAGGATAATCCATGGGACATAATAGAAAAATTATTTTCAAAATGGAAACCAGTATTAAATCTTAAAACTAATTTGATAAATCTAATAGCAAATATGATTTCTACTGATAATTTTTGCATGAAGGAGGAATATTCCTCAAAACAAAAATTTACTATTGCTTTTATACCATTAAAAGAAATAAGTGAATCAATAAAAAATCTATATATAGAGTGTTTTGGTGATACTATAAACATACCAAATACAATAAAAAAGGAATTCTGGATAAAGCATTTGGGCTTAGATACTGAACCTGCTAAAACCCTATATGATATTGTTGCAAATATAAAGAAATATTACATAAGCAATAATAAAGATATTTTTAAAAAATCGAATAAAGTAAATAAACAGAAAGATGATAGAATTATTAATATTATAAAACTGGAGCCATTTTTATCGAAGATTGATTTTTTATTCCGCTCATTATGCATACAGGATATTAGAAACTTAGAAGATTATTCCAGCTTCCTAAATGAAAAAGAATTTAATATAAATCCTAAAAAGGAAGAATTGAGAACTATAATAGCTGAAGATAGCGAAGCAAAAGAAAGATTAAAAAAACTACTTGATATTGATTTTAGTGATATTAAGAAGTGCGCAAAACAGTTATTTAAATATCACCAAGACATAATGAAATTCCGCGGCCTACCCGCGTGGTTTTCAATAAATGGAAATAAAATAAAACATTATTCACGAGTCTACAAAAGGAATTCAATTATAAAAAGAAATCCGGATACTTGGATACACAGTTACTATATAGATACTTTAAATTCGATTGCAAAGGGAATAGAAAATTAAAGATGAAACTATATAACAAGTATAAAAACTTAATAAAAAAACTTGGCGAAATAAAAACTGCCTGGTTTACATCTTTTAACCTTAGCCCATTCTTTGTAGAAACTTATATTATACCACCAATTGTAGGCTATAATACAAAACCTATAAGACATGATGAATTTGAGCAAATACAGCAAATAATAAATGAATCTGAAATAGATATTAGATTTTTTTGTGACCGCCGTTATATAGAACTAAGTGAGACAAAAAAAACTTGTGTGCCTTTCTATTTACTAGATATCAATGAAACAAAAGGACTCTATAGAAATGGCTGTTTTCATGCTAAAGTTATTTTACTAATAAACAAAGATCATCGAGCATTTCTTATTACAGGTTCTGCTAATCTTACTATTAGTGGTTGGGCCCATAACCGTGAAGCTATTGTAATAAAAGAGATAAAAGATAATAAAAATAAACTAGAAGTTATAAAATTCTTTAAAGCATGTTTTAAAATACAAAATGAGATATTTCCTAAAATAAAAATAAATACAAACAAGGAAAATGATAATTGGGAATTTATATCTTCATTTTCCAAGGACCCTTTTCTTGACAAATTATTTCCAAGTGAAGAAATGTATGATAACTGTACAATTTTTTCTCCATATTTTTCTTCAAATTTAAACAGCTTATTAGATGATTACATTTTAACCAGAGCACAGAAATGTTTAATAGTACCGGATATAACAAGTGCTAACCAAATACGTCTGGAAAATAATAAACAGAATAGTAGAATAATAAATAACAAAAAAGTAAAATTCGGGAAGGTGGCTTATTCAAACAGTAATGAAGCAAAAATAAATATGACCCACGCAAAATTATGGATAACAGATAACAAAATTGCTATTGGCTCATGGAATTTATCAGAAGCCGCATTAAATGTTGGAAATAATAATTACAATATAGAGGCAGGAATTATTTATAAAACTAGTGAAGCAGGAAAAATTGAACAAGAAATTAAACCTTTAAAAATAGATGATTTGTTTATGACTAAGGATGAATTGAAAGATGAAGATGAAAATACAATTAATAACATTGATTTTGATATAACCGTTAAGTTTGATTGGGAAATTGAAAAATATATTATTAACATAAGCAAGGAATTGGAACAGAAAAAATATATTTTATTATTACCAGATTGCAAAGATTTTTATATTGAGCAAAATATTTTTACTAAAGAAATTGATAAAGTTGATAGGCTTTTAGTAAATAAAATTTTTAGCATAAAATATAATAGTAAAATTATTTATACAGGAATAATTCTTGAAGAAAAAAATAATTTTAGGCCTGTTTGGAAATTCAATAATATAAATGATATATTTTATTCCTTTATACAGGAGAAATTTAATAATTCATCCGATAAGCTTGTTTTAAGAGCGCTCTCACATTTAAGTGAGTTAATAATTGATGATAATATCAACTTTATTGAATTGAGAAACGATACACTAACATATTTTGATTTGTTTAGAGCTTTTAAAAATATAAATAATAGAATAATTATAATTTCAAACATGAAGTCAAAAAGACTGATTGAATTAAACTATCTTATAAAAGTATATCCGAATTCTTTATTGGCATTGAACGAAAATATAAAAATATTATTGGAAGAGAAAAATGAAGAATATGTATTAAAGTGGATTCTATGCAAAGAGTATAATGAACTAATACTGCATATTCTTTCTAAATTTGAATTAGGGACTGAGTTAAAAAAATATTTGGAAAATCTAATATTTAAAAGTGAAATAAAAATAAAGAAAGTAAATGCGAAATGGCGAAATTTTATTAAGAGAGAATATTATTCAAATTTTAAAGTGAAGGTAGCTAGCCATGAGTGAGTTTTATATTACACCTCAGAAAGTTACAGAATATATAAGCTTCGATAGAAATGATCATGATTGTGTATATGATAATACAAGCAATTCTATAAGAAACAAGCAAACTGAAGGAGTCGCATATATATGGAACCTTTTGCAAAGATATGGAATAGCACTTTTAGCAGATGAAGTTGGTATGGGAAAAACATTGCAAGCAATCGGGATTTGCACTTTATTATGGAATATAAATCCAGATGCCACTGTTTTGGTAATAGCACCTAATGAAACTTTAGTAAATAACTGGATAAATGAATATAACTGCTTTATAAATGAGCATTATAAAAAAAGTGATGATATAGTAAAAACATCTATTGGCAATAAGCCAATAAATAAACCTTTTTATTCACGTAATATTAAAATGCTTGTTAAAGAAATAAATAAGGGATGGTGCCATTTTTTTATTGCAAAAACTTCTTCATTCAGCTGGATTCTGAATAATAAGAAAGCGGCTGCAAATAAAGTTAATGCCAACAAAGAAGGTATAAGACTACGTGAGTGCATAAATAAAAAAATAGATTTATTAATAATTGATGAAGCCCATTACTACCGTAATCCGGAAAGCGGCTCATTAAGAACAGCATCATCACTTGGTTTCTTCTCAAAAATAAATTATATAAGAAATGAAGATAGATATGATTATAAAAACAGTTCAAATATTGCAGACAAAATATTATTGCTAACTGCAACTCCAAATCATACTCATCCAAGTAATATAAATAATATTGTAAAATATTTTAATTATAATCTTTCACAAAGAGATACAAATGATATTTTATCAGAAATAGGCCTTAGAAGATTCAGACGTTTAACTGAAAGCGGAAAGATGAAATATAATTACAGAAGTGAAAACATTATTAAAAGTAATTTTAAATCTGATCCGAATGCAGAACTTTTTTATGCAATGTATACAAAGAAACTAGTTGATCATTGCACAAGAGAAAAAAAGAGATTTCTTTTCGGGTATCTTGAAGGATTTGAATCTATTCCGTTTTCCAGAACAGCTCTTAATAAAACAAATAAATATAATACCATAACCGAAGAAAGTGAAGAAAATCAAAGCGATGATAGTAAAACAGATTTTAATAAAACAGATGATACTGAAATACTACAAAATTTACACGCAAAATATAAGGAAGTTATAAAAAATAAAAAGTTTATTCCGCATCCTAAATATGATGATTTAATATATACACTTTATAAAAAAATAACGAATTATGATTCTTTAAACGAGAAGTGTTTAGTGTTTGTAAGAAGGATACCATCCGTTTTTGAAATATCAGCAAGACTAATAGATAAGTATGATAAACTTTTTTGGAGTGAAATAAACAATACATTATCAAAATTAAAGAATAACAAAATGGCATATAAAAAGACAAGAAAAATACCAACAAGAAAAAAATATATAAAAATGTTTCAGGAATTGGACAGCGATACAAATGATGATGATATGTTAGTAGAAAACATCGAAATTGAATCTTCTGATGAAATACCACAATCCAAAATATTTAATTTATTTACTACAAAGAAGAACGAAAAGGCTACACACGCATCTTTATTCAGAAATCGTTTTGTTAAAAAAGATGATTTGTTTTCTATTTTCTTTCAGCCTGCTTTAGATTATTTTGATAAAACTTATAATTTTAATAATAGCAATATTGTTAGAGATGATAATAAAAACGTATTTTACTTTACAGCTGCAAATGCAAGGCTACAAAAAATATTAAAAAACACTAAGCAAGAAAATGAAAAATCCCAGGCGAATTTTTTAGTAAAAAAATATTTTTCATATGAAAAGCTAAATAATGAATCAGATAAGCAGGAACAAATTGAGAATTATGAGAATTTATTCTCTATTTTCTTTTCGAAAGTAAAAGATAATAAAATTATATCTAAGTATAAAAAATTATCTATATTACAGAAGGAGGCTTTTTCTAATTATATTCAAAAAGGCATATTATTTGCTTCATCTGCACTTATTGAAATATATAATTGGTTTTTACAAGCACAATTTGAATATAAAAATAAAATAAATAAAGGAAAAGAATTATATAATAAATTTATTAAAAGAGTAAAAAAGGACATAGATGGTTCTTTAACATTTAAATATATTTGTGAAGCTATTGATAATTTTGAAATATATACCGAAAAAGTTCTTGGCGTTTCTGATAAAGAAAAATTACTAAGCAATACTATATGGAATCATTATAATAATCAAAATCCTGCTTATCCAGCATGCGGTAAAATTACAAGACGTGAAAGAATTATTAAAGCATTTAATTCTCCCTTCTTTCCAGATATTGTAATATCAACTTCTGTACTACAGGAAGGTGTTAATATGCAGTATTACTGCAGTCAAGTAATCCATTATGGAATTGCATGGACTCCCGGAGATAATGAACAGAGAAATGGTAGAATTGATCGAATGTTTGGTCAAATAGAAAGGAATTTAATAAAAGATGAGAATTCAACACTTAATATTTATTACCCTTACTTAGAAAAAACATTAGATGAAAATCAAGTTAAACAATTTCTTATAAAAAAATATATTGCAGAGAATTTACTTGATAGTTGTCAATTAAATGAAGACAATAAAGAAATAAATGAAAAAATAGAAACAATTGATATAGATAAATATTTAAGAAAACCTGTAGATATAGGCCACATTAAAGATCCATTTGAATCTAAAGGCTTAAATAATAAAAATCAATTTAAGCCAAAGCAGCATTATGTTAAAAAAGATTTCATAAATGAGTTAATTTCTAAGATTAATGCAGCAGTTAAAAAATTAAAATATGAAAGTAAAATTAGCAATATCTATAATGAAGATGAAAAACAAAAGAGGCTTTGCATTATTGATCCTAAAATAGTTAGGAATGATAAAATTAGAAACCAGCCGGTATTTATAGAATTAAATTTTGATAGTGAATTTTCCGGACTTGAAAATGGTACTATTTATTATATTACGCTATATACTCCTATTACTAAAGAACTTGGTTTTAAATATGATAATATTTTAAATCTTTATTCAACAAAGGTTAGTAAATATCCCATGGTTCAATTATGCAATGATAAAGAAGAAAATAAAACATCATACTTCTATTATTATATGAAAGTTGATCTTCCTCTATTCCGTTTTAAGAATTATATATCACTCTTAAGTGATGAAGAAATAAAAATAGGATTAGAAAATTTAATAGATTTTGCTGATGAATTTGAAATTGAACTTTTTAAGTTAAAAGAACAACATCAGGACCTAAGCATTAAAGATTTAAATATAAATTTTAAAGAATCTGAATCACATATTTTTAATAACGATGAGATACATAATGCTGTTAGTGATAATTGTGAATGGAATATTTTAAATAATTGTTATTATTTAAAAGAAAAAGTAAATATAGGTAATAATAATATGTTGCAATTAAATAACTGTTATCCATTTATTTATTTTTACAAAACCGAAAAAGGTTGTTATATGCAATTGAGTTATCCTGAAATTGATTTTCAGGCAGAAGAGATGAATATATTATCTAAATGGTTTAATTATGTGAAAGGGGAGATTTTTGATTTAATGTAAAGGAGTGTAAAATGAAAAATAAGAACTTCTATAAACAATTAAAAATAATCAATGAATCTAAAAACAATGCGATAATTGAATTCTGGCAGATTAAAGCTATCAATTTATCTGAAACAGGTAAAATACATTGTTTAAAATACTCTGGTTATAAGTTTGTAATTCTTAATATCACAAAATACAATTGCATAAGATGTGGGGAATGTTGCAAAGCTGTTCGAGCAATCGCCAAAAAGAAATATAAAGAGGGTTGCATACATCTAAAACAGAATAACATCTGCAAAATAAATAATTTGAAACCAACTGCATGTAAAACGTTTCCTTTTCATGTTATGAATTACGAAAATAATAATGATGATATTTTGATGCTATTTTCTGCATGTAGTGGATATGGTAAAGGTCAAATTATTAATAATCAACGTTACGGTGAGATATTGATAAATTATAATAAAGAAATAGATAAGAATGATAAAAAAATAGTAGATATGAAAATAAATTATATTCCTTTGTCAAATAGATATATAATAGGTTAAAGATAAAAATCATAAATAAGCATGCCCTGGAACAAAGTTATTAGTAGTAGCATAATTAACTGTTATATGAAGCACCTATTATTTATTATAATTAAACAGCGCTTTTATTTGATTCTGAGCTTGATTAAATCTTAAACGTATCAAAGTCATTGCCACTTGTCCAACATCTTCATAAAGATTGTCAGCTATCTGATGCAAATTTAAAGTTGGGTCATATTTTTCACTTTTAACAAAGTCTTTAACTACCTTAATTCTATAAGTAGTTTTATCACCTGCTTTTTGAATTATAAAATCTGTCCAAGGTTTTTGTTGTTTCTCATTATTACAAGCTTTGCAACATGGAACTACATTACCCCAAGCATGCAGACCTAATGAAGCTTTTTTCATTGGTATTAGATGATCTTGAGAAAGTGATTTAGAATTTATTTTAGCTCCACAAAAGCAACATTGATTATTAAAATAGCTTAATAGTTCTTCTTTTTGTTTAATTTTAGGAACAAAAGGTTCAAATCCCCTAGCTTCGTCATAATACTTTCCAACATCTTGAAGGAATATTCTTATTGCACTATTTGAAATATCTGATTTAGTACGACCCATAAAAAAACTCCTATTTCCTCATGTCTCATGCAATCATATCACAAAATCCTGAAGTACAACAATGATTTTCTCTCCCCTACCACCTCATATAACTCTTAGTAAGCCCCACATCTATAAGCTCCTGGTTCAAATATCTACCTTTCTGTGCAACAGCATAAACATCCTCATTATCCGGCAGGTAAAAAACATCAGCCAGATACCTTAGGTAAATATCACGACTGTAAGTCTTAATTATCACAAAGGAAGCATGAACAATTTTGATATGATATATTCCCTGGCTTTACGGCCCTGTTCTGTTTGTAAGTCTTTTGCATTAATTCTACGAAGCCTTAAGGTCCGCAATGTCTTAATACCGAATACTCTGTATAAAAGAGCCTTTACAGTATCACCATCCGCTGCCTCTATTATCTTTGCTTTGAATGTATACAGCAAAGATTTATCAGGTTTTATAAATTTATGTTTATCCGAATCATCATACACAATATATTTATTTTCATTTTTTATATTACTAATTTCCGGTTTTTTTATATAGTCATAAAAACCACAGTCTATATTTAAAGTACCATCTATATGTTTTAGCCTATACACTCCCGGCTTGCCTCTATGAATTTTGAGTTCTGCCTTAACGTTAGAAGGAAGCTGTGATTTTTCTTTTCTAACAATTTTTTGAAGCTGTCTTGTACTTAGGTTATCTTTTTGCACAAGTTTTTCATAATCTGCCCTCTTGCCATTGTCCTTAATTGTTTGTAGTATTATATAGTGAGCTCAGGACAATTGTGTCAGCGCTGACACAAACTCCGGATACTGCTTATGGAATTGGACAGTTCTGTAAAGCGTACGTTTACCTATACCAAGTTCTTTTGAAAGATTATTAAAAAGTTTTTCACCGTAATTTGCTTTTTCTGAATGCTCAAGTATGTGTGTGGTTATATAACTGCCAATGCGCCACATAACAGCTGTTTTGTGGCTTTGTGCTTCTTTTTCAAAGTTAACCCTGCCCTCTTCTATCTCTTTTCTTATTGCAGAAACTAGAGCCTTAAAAGTTTTTACATTAACTTTTTCATCAAATGACTCTCCATTATTTTTAATTATAAATTATATAACTAATATTTAGCTATATTTTTCTATATAAAACGTCTCTACGGAATCATTTAAAAAGAGTTATTCTTCTGCACCTGCAGCTTTAAGTATTTCTATTATTTCTGTGTGACCGCCATATTCCGCCCAGGATAAAGCTGTATATATCTCTTCTTCTTTCAAGTTGACATCCGCACCTGCAGATACTAGCAATTTCACTATTTCAATATGACCATTTAGAGCTGCTTTTATTAAAGGTGTACTACCCCATTCATTTCGGACATTTACATCTGCACCTGCATTTATAAGTAATTCAACTTTTTTAGTATAACCAAAAGCAGCAGCATGAAACAAAGCTGACCAGCTATCAATCATTTGCAAATTAACATCAGCTCCGGCAGATATAAGCAATTCCACTGTTTCAGTGTTACCCCAAGCAGCGGCATGATACAAAGCTGTTCTGCCAGATTTATCTTGTGCATTAACATTAGCTCCAAAAGATATAAGCAATTCTACAATTTCAGTATGACTATTTTGAGCAGCAAGCATCAAAGCTGTAATATCCCAATTAATTACAGTATTAATATCTGCCTCTAATTCCAACAACCTTTTTACTTCTGCCAAATTACCATTTTTGGTTGCTTGTATAAGCTCATCACCTGAATCAGACCATATAACAGAGTACAAAGTAAGCAGAATAACCAAAATAGTAATTGCTTTTTTCATTGTTTTATCCTTTTTACTTTATCGCAGATTTTAATATTCTACCACCTCCAGTACCTCTCAGCAAGCCCCTCATCTATAAGTTCCTGATTGAGATACTTCCCCTCATCTGCAACAGCATAAACATCTTCACTCCCAGCCAAATAAAAAACATCAGCCAGATACCTTAGGTAAATATCACGACTGTAAGTCTTAATTATCACAAAGGGAAGATCTAACACTTAAGCATATACAACATTTCTGATGACCCTATGTTAAAACCAATTCTGTGAATTCTGTGATGGTATGTTGTTAGTCAAGGTATTGGTAGGCGTTAAATAATGGAGTATCATATGAACCTGT
>SDBV01012907.1_pt1 | contig 10668 bp, 15 predicted proteins | sample 2277081 | NCBI WGS metagenome assembly SDBV01 (sample SAMN10402039, study PRJNA504765) | marine sediment metagenome | isolation source: marine sediment core GS10_PC15, 223 cmbsf | place: Arctic Ocean: Southern Knipovich Ridge | collected 2010
ACCAACAACTACGAGTGTGTAGTGGCGTCCTTTGCAATGATAATGGACACTACCATAGAGAAGTTGATCGAACGTGTGGGACACGATGGTAAGGCTGTTGTTGCAGAGGGTGTCACACCCCCAGAGTGTTGGCGGTCATGGCACCCAGAAGAATTCATAGACTTGTTACTGGCTGATGGCTTTACTATGACGCTAATAACTATGAATCCCATGATGATACATGGACCAAAGTTAATCAACCATGCTGCATTTATGGGTCGAGACAGGTTTTTCAATGCACTACTTTACGGTGACGGGGTGGTCTTTGGCCAAGCTGGTCAAAATGGTCGCGGTCACGCAGTGGCATGGAATCGGGATGAGTTAAAGATTTTCGATCCCCGAGGAAGAATATACTCTTGGGATGAAGCAAACGATTTCAAACCACTCCAATTCTATCTAATACAGAGGGCACCATGAAGGAAGATGTCTATACCACTAAGGAAGGGTTTCCCATCCCTCCGGACCATATACCATCTACAGATGATATGGAAAGACTTGCCGACGGCGATAAAACCGTGATTCCTATCTTGGTTGAAGGTCTTATTGGTTACGTCAATGGTGTATTGGACAGCTACATATCAAAACTGGATGCAGCTAAGCCGTACAAAGAAGACCTAACCTCGGAAGCATTGTTGACTCTGTGTACTTTTGTTGAGGGCAAAGTAGGTGAACACATCGAGTCAACCAGATTCATGAAGATGTTGTCCGGTGCTGTGAAAAACAATACCAATGATTGGTTACGTGAAAGCACAAACACCATCACAATCCCTTCGATTTCTCAACGAACATTAAATGCCGAATTGATTAGGCATCCGATCAGAGAAGGCCATGCATTGACGGGCTCAGACGACATATTCGAGGGCGTCAGCATAGAAGAATTCATAGATGGGTTGAATCCTATCCAAGAGAAAGTCCTTCGGATGAAAATGGATGACTTTTCCGATTACAAGATTGCCAAAGAATTAGACTTGCATCGAGGCACAGTGTCAATTATTCTCGATGAAATCAAAACCCTTTACGGAGACCGATAATGGAAATGCTGCGACTACTTATACTGACTGGTGGCTACAAAGTGTATGGACTTTTGAAGAAACTTACCTGTTTTCTATTCCGGCTACTTAACTTTATCGGAAAATATGGTATGATTGCACTGATGATGTATGTACTTGCAAACGCCGCCAAGCTCGAATACGATTATATGAGCAAGTATGAAAATCAACATATGGAAGTAGCCCGAGAGCATTCCAGACAGATTCTTGTTAGTCAGATGATCGACTCTCAGACATGTTGGGAACGACAGGGCGAGGTCTTGCAGACAGCATATTTAGAGGAGCGAGCAAGGCGTCTTAAAACAGATTTTCATTTGAGGCAGGCTGCGTATGAGACGTATTACATACTCCGCATTCTGGAACGAAATCATCCAGATATTTTTAAGGAGATTATGAGGGACCACAGAATCCCCGCAGACGTTTTACGCCTGTTCCAAGAATTTGCTGGTGAGTATTTCGATAAGGATGAGATCGATCCAGGATACTACAAACTGCCGGGGGACACACCAGACTGGAAACTTGAGTGCATGGAGCATAACACTGACGATTAACTGAAAGAGGGCGATATGGCACGCAGAGAGTTCCTACAATTGGCAAAGACGTTTCAACCAGGAAAACACGAGATTGCTGGTTGGTATTTATCCGAGAAACTAGATGGCACCCGATGTCTCTGGGATGGTGGTATTAGCCGTGGGCTCCCCACTCTGGATGTTCCGTGGGCTTCCTGTATCAACCCGAGGACGGTCGAAGTAAAAACAAAAATCAAACCTGTTGCTACAGGTCTCTGGAGTCGGTATGGTAATCCCATTATGGCTCCAGAATGGTTTCTGGATAAATTGCCACCCTTCCCCTGCGACGGAGAATTGTGGGCAGGTCGTGGGAATTTTCAACTGTGCCGTTCGATCTGTGCAGGTGATGAACCTGATGAGAGATTTGACCAAATCAAATTCGCTGTGTTCTCATCACCGCCATTGGAAGCATTGTTTCAGGATGGTTTGGTCAAGAACACAAACATGTTGGTGTCGATTAAGTGGGATAATGTTGAGCAATGGATGAACCTCAATAATCGCGGGACACCCGCTGTTTGTGAGCATTCAACACTCGAACAAGAGATATTCGCTCTACAGGGTTGGGATGGCTGGGATGAACAGGTGTATATACTACAACAGATCATACTTCATAACAATCCCGAAATAGCCGCATCTCAACTAGGGAAATATATGGGAGTCCTTCTCGAAGATGGTGCAGAAGGCGTGATCTTGCGTGATCCTAGGGCGCCTTGGACCCCTAAGCGGATCGCGACCTGTCTCAAGTTCAAACCCTGGGAAGATGCCGAAGGCACAATTACTGGTTTCACCAGTGGACGCAGAACTGATAAGGGCTCAAAGCTACTTGGTCTGATCGGTTCTCTGATCCTAGATTACGAAGGAAAGAGGCTTGAACTGGCTGGCCTCACGAATGAAGAACGAAGATTTGACACTGACCTTGATTCAAAGACAGCTATGCTTTCCCCTGGGGAAGACATGGCGAGCTATGTGCAAGGAAAACATTTCAAGATCGGTGATGTCGTAAGTTTCAAATATCGCGAACTATCGGACGACGGTATCCCCAAAGAGGCGAGATACTGGCGGCACCGGGGAGAAGAATAATGCCTGCAAAGTTTGAACAGTTCGACAACAACATAGCGGATGACCTAAATGGTGCTATCAATGCCGTAGTCACTTCCGTCACAGTGACAGATGGATCGAAGTTTCCCTCGGATGGAAATTTTCATATCAAGGTAGAAAATGAGATTATGTTGGTAACGGCAAGGGCCACCAATGTATTCACGGTTATTCGTGGTAGAGAGGGCACGGCCGGTGCTGTACATGCTGATGCTGTTGTTGTGACACTTTTTTTCACCACTCAATCGATCCGATCATTCGCTGCTGATCATGCGAATTTCTATCTGGATGAGGGTATCCCTGGACCATTAGGAAGTTTTACTGATACAAACGGAAATGTATTGACTTCATCCAGCTTTGCTTGGATCAATCAAGGAACATCCACTGTCAGTGATCTGGCAAACAATTCAGCAATTCGTATGCGGGCACAGACTGGAACAGGCGCTAATATCCGTCTTCTCAAACGAGCAGCACCTTCAACACCATATACGATTTATGCCGCCTTTGCTCCTGTTCTATCACAAATTGGCACGAATATCACACACTGTGGATTTTGTTGGAGAGAGATTAGTAGTGGGAACTTGAAAGTCATAGCGCTGGCTAGACATATTATTGGTGCCGATGATCGCCCTCATCAACTCAATTACGGCCAATATACCAACCCAACAACTTTTGCTACATGGGATTCTCCTGATGGGTTAGATGAGATTTGGAACTGGAATGATCGATTGACCTGGATGTTTATAACGGATGATGGAACGAATAGATCGTGGGGCATCTCTATGAATGGTCTCAAATTTCAGATACTTGATTCTGAACTGAGGGGTGCAAATTTTACGACTGCCCCTGATGAAGTTGGGTTTTACATGAATGTCAATGATGCCACTCGTCAGCAAGCCCTCAACGTGTTACACTGGAGCGAACAATAATGCCATTCACACCAAAATTCGAGCAGTATTCAAACGATGCTGTTGCTAATCTGAATGTCGCTATTACCAGTGGTGTTACCAGCCTTGTAGTAAATGGTGGAACTGGTGGGAGTGATTTCCCGGCCACAGGTAATTTCAGAATCAGAGTTGAATCTGAAATTATGCTGGTGACAGCCAAAAGCGTTGATACCTTTACCGTTGTGCGAGGGATAGAAGGCACAACGGCGGCTGCGCATCAAGTTGGTGTTCAAGTGGCACTTGTCATCACGGAAGAATCCATTCGCAGATTATTCGCCGATCATAATCCCATGTTTGGATCAGGACTTCCGCCAGGACCACTCAACAGTTTAACTGATACTAATGGTAATGCGCTAACAGTATCTAGTTTCACCTGGGTTAATCAAAGTACCACCACAGCTACAGATTTAACTGGTAATGTTGGGATCAAAATGGTGCCCCCGACAGGAGCCGGACAGAATCTTCGCATCTTGAAGAGGGCGGCACCTAGCACACCTTATACAGTCTACGGTGCTTTCAACCTTGGTTTACACATGAGTACAGGCGTATCTCATGCAGGATTATGTTTCCGTGAATCAGGAACAAGCAAGATAAAAATCATTGCCCTTGCCAGCGAGGATGTTGCAGGACAACTCCAACCATATGGTTTGTATGTCGGCAACTACACCAACGCCTCAACCTTTAGCGCATGGAACTTTAATGTTGATTGGGGTTATGACCCTAAGATTGTCTGGGTAGCTATGGAAGATGACGGAACAAACGTTAAATTCCATTGGTCTCCTGATGGTGTGGAATTCATGGAAGTGCATTCTTCATTACGTGGTGGATTTTTTACGACCGCCCCCGATGAAGTTGGGTTCTACATCAATGCCACTGAAGCAACGGTGGTACAATACTCAATCCTTAACCATTGGAGCGAACAGTAATGGCTTTCACACCTAATTTTGAAGTCTTTGCCAACGATGCTCGCGATGCTGTGAACACCGCAATGGACGCTTCGGTGACTTCGCTAGTTGTTAAGGACGCCAGCACGTTCCCGACGACAGGCAATTTCAGAGTCAACATCGGTACTGAGATCATGTTGGTAACGGCGGTCTCTGGTGCCACGTTTACCGTGGTAAGAGGACATGAAGGCACTGTTGCGGCTGCACATTCTGTGGATGATGTGGTAACGGGCATTGTGACTGCGGGCGCCATTGAACAGATGGCTAAAGATTATGTGCCTCTCTGGAAGAACACCCCTCAACTTGGTTCCTTGACGAATGGGGCGGGCGCCAATCTTACAACAACTGATTTCACCTGGGTAAATCAAGGTTCGGCGGTGGTCACTGATATTAACCAAGGAATCAAGATAACTACACCCAGGACTATCGCACTAGCTGTTCGCGGACAGGTAATGTCTGCACCAACAGCACCTTATACGATCACGGCAGCGTTCGGTCACAGCAACACTGCTCCGCGTGGCTCCACCGATCTTCCTTGGATTGGATTAGGTTTTAGAGAAACTGCTTCTAGTAAACTCTCTAACATTCGGGTGCACGGTAATGGTATATCTCTCACCAATTACACGAACCCAACTACGGCATCTGCCACCCCACTTAACATTGCTTTCTATACCAAACAGATTGATCGCTACTACTTAAAGATTGAGGACGACAACACCAATATCAAATATTTCTTCAGCAACAACGGCAGTGAGTGGTTGGAGTTATTTTCTGAGTTGAGGGGAGCGTTCTTTACCACAGCACCTGATCAAGTTGGATTTTTTACGAATGGAAGATGGGTAGTAACCCTCGGAAATGAAACAGATCATGATGGACTTCTTTTACATTGGAGCGAAGGATAACGTATGAGAAAACCACGGAGTATCAGCCCTAGCGCTTTTGCCAAGTTCGAGAAAGACCCAGAGGCATACTACCTCGCGTATCTTGCCGAGCCCAAGCCAATTCGCGAGAAGCAATCCCAACCCGCAAGCGTTGGTTCGGCCTTTGATGCTTTTGTAAAGTCTCAACTTATGGCCGATGTGTTCGGGGGCAATTGTTTCGCTGAACTTTTCGAGACTCAAGTGGAACAGCATGTCAGGGACTTCGCTTTCTTGGCAGGTAGGCATGTCATGGACAGCTATGTGTCCTGCGGGGCTTATAGTGATCTGCGAGACATGCTTGAGGGGGCAAGAGAAGAACCTCAGTTCGAGTTCGATGCCAACACAGACATTGATGGTGTCCCGCTCTTTGGAAAACCCGACTGCCGGTTCGTGCATCGGGATGGTGCTCACGTAATTCTGGACTGGAAAGTTAATGGGTATTGCTCCAAAGCCGCAGTGTCACCCAATAAGGGGTTTGCTCTTGTGCGAGATGGCGCAGGGTGGAACAAGCCCAGCCGAAACAATGGAAAGTCACATGCCCTGTATGCACCACAGGAATTCTTGGGGCTAACTGTCAGTAAGTTCTACATGGAACAAGTCAGTATAGATTGGGCTGACCAACTCACGATGTACGGCTGGATGATGGGAGAACCGGTTGGTAGCGAGGAAGTGGTCGTTTGTATTGATCAAATAGTCGCTAAAGCTGCTGGTCCAAAAGGACTGAAAGATGGTCTCCCAAAGCTACGGATAGCAAACCACTGCAATAGAGTGTCTGCTGCTCATCAACATTCGTTGGTCGCGCGACTCAAGTCGATGTGGGAAGCGGCTCATACTGGGCATGTCTTCACAAATCTTGACAGAGAAACTAACGACGAACAATGCCGTAAGCTCGACGTACGGGCACTATGGATGATTCCAGATGACTCCAGGGATGGTGAATTTTTCGCCCGCTGTGCTAGTGGAGGTTCGTCCTTTTACAAGGCACGATAACATGCATCACAGTATTATGGATTTAGATGTCCGAGCCTACAAGGCCGGGGACTCGGCGCACTTGTTGAGTATCGACCTCAAAGGAAGTGAGATACCCTTCACCATCACCGACTGGCAGTTAATTCAGAGAGACTTCCCACACTGGAAAGTTTTACTTGCCATTGTAGACGCCAAACCATGTGGGTTTGCCTTGTTCAGCCTTGACACCGATAAAGGGGTCGCAAGAGTACACAAACTTGCGGCTCTTTCTTATGCGCGCTCTATGGAAGTCGTGGGCATGTTACTGGACACCGTTCAATATCAAGGGATGGTGGAAGATATAAAAGACGTTGAAGTAGTCGTTCCTTCGCACGAATGCAGAGGCAAAGACGATCCATATGATAAGAGTTATATGCTGAATAGTCTTGGCTTCAAATGTGTTAAGATCACAGAAGGTGTGTTCAACGCCTACGGTGAGCTTGCGGAGGCTTACTGTTTTAGGAAACCCATTGATTATGGAGATTGAAGTATGAGTAGTTCGCGTCGAGGTCGAGGAAAAATCTTTTCTCGTCGGGGAATCATGTCTATACCCAAGGATAAGAAATTCACGCCGCAGGATAAAATAGACTACCTCAACAGGGTTATCAACCGGGCAAACAAGTCCGCTGGATATGATTCTGCCAAGCAACCAAGCATCTGGGTGATTGAATACTTGGTAGATGAAGTAACCCACATGCTGTCGGTGGCAGCCCACACAAAGAGTGAAGCACGAGCCCAAGCCAAGAAACACTTAGGTATCGGTTGCAACTCGCGCTTACCATCTTCTGTTAAGGTGGAGAAAATCTATGCCTGAACATGAATCACGAATCAACACATTCGCCGCCGAACGTCTTGCCGACGCCCCAGGGGGTGGTTACTTGTTGGAAATGTTCAAAGCTATGGAAGCCCAGATGGCTGTCATGCAATCTCAAGGACAATTTTCTCAACTTTCGTTCGTTAGCGATACCAGCGAACTCAAGGAAGGCGATTTGATTCCTGAATTGCATTTCTCGTTACGTGTTTACACGAGTGAGGTGCTTGAGGTTCTTGAGGGAGACGCTAACGAAGGGAGCGCGTGATGTTTGAGCAAGTGTACACGTTTGTTTTGGAACAGATCAGTAAAAACGATTTGGTGGCGGGCGGGGCGTGTCTTGGTGCCCTTGCCTTCATCCTTAGCTACTTGAGGAGCTTCCCTTTTCTTCTCCTCAAGTGGTTAAGGCTTTTGTTTGTCACACAAATTGACATCCCAGACCGTACTGACACCTTTAGATGGGTTGGCGACTGGTTGGCTGCTCATCAATACTCCAAGAAAGCCAAACGTATTACCATCGAGGTAAAATCAGATAGAGGTGAGGAAGCAAAGATTACTCCTGCACCTGGGCGCCATTTAGTCTGGTGGAATAGAACACCCGTCCTTATTATTCGAATCCGCCGGGAAGGCACTGGCGACAACGCACACCGATCCTTTCGTGAAGGGTGGTCGATAACTCTTCTAGGTCGGCGGTCAAAGGTGGAAGCTTTCATCGAGGATTGCAGAAAGGTATCCCATGCGGGCAAGGATCAGTGGTTGAGCGTTAGGGAGCCTGACCACAACTACTGGAACGATGCCGCTGATAAACGCAAGCGTGGTCTTTATACTGTGATACTTCCAAAAGGTCTGAAAGAGAAATTGACGGATGATCTGCATTCATTCATCGACTCCGAAGACTGGTACAACGAAATGTGTATTCCTTGGCGACGTGGTTACCTGTTATCGGGTCCACCGGGTAACGGAAAATCATCTCTCATCACGGCAGTCGCCAGCGAAGTAGACTTCAAAATCTACATCATCAATTTGAAGCACGTCTCAGAGTCAGACCTCAGTGGTCTGGTGAGTAGTATTGGTCGCAACTCGATTCTGCTACTGGAAGATATAGACTGTGCTTTTGATAAACGCAAAGGCAAAGGTCGGGTTTCATTATCCACACTGTTGAACTGCTTAGATGGAGTGGCCTCAACAGAGGGTCGGATTGTGTTTATGACCACAAATCATCCTGAAAAGTTAGACTCGGCTCTAATCCGCCCAGGTAGGGTTGACCTGATCTTGGAGTTACCTAACGCCACTGAGTATCAGGCCACCCGGTTATTCGAGAGGTTCTTCCCCGACTCCAAACTTGGCGAGCAGTTTGGGAAGCGGGCAACGGCGCACACTGTGAGCATGGCGAAAATCCAAGGCCATCTTTTGGAGTTTCGCAGTTCAGATGTCAATGCACTAGCAAACATAAGGGAGCTTAGAGATGTCTAGATACAAGTTGATACACGGTGATTATCGCAAAACCATGATGGCCTTGAGCCCAGTAGATACCATCTTCGCTGACCCGCCGGATAACATTGGTCTGGGTTATGACGAGTGTGAAGATAAAATGGATGCAGGGGATTACGTCGACTTTCTCGATCATCTGCTTGTATCGTGTATGGAGCGAGCTAAGACGACATATGTGAGCTTCAATGCGAAATGGTTCACGGAAGTTTCCGCCTTGATGAATGCTTACAAACAGGTGTACCCTATCGATGTGCGTATGCTTATCCAGGGATTCACATTCGGTCAACACAACAAGAGTGATTTGGCTAATAACTACCGCCCGATTCTTCGTATCAGAAAAGAGGGGGCTCCTCTATTCCCTGACGCTGTAAGGATCGAGAGTGACAGGATGAAGATGAGTGATAGCCGTGCCAACCCAGCAGGGCGAGTCCCAGGGGATGTCTGGCGCTCTGACTTCCTGGAATACTCGCGTGTGGTTGGTAATGCAAAGCAGCGGCGTAAGTGGAGCCCAACTCAGTTAAATGAGGGCTTAGTTGAGGACTGTTTGTTAATGAGCACACCGCCAGGGGGCACGGTTATTGATCCCTTTGCGGGCACAGGAACTACCATGCGGGTTTGTATCGCAAATGGATGGAACTGCACGACAATGGAGATGTCAATGAATTGTTGCGAGTGCATTGCAAAGGATTTGAAACTCTCTCCTGTCCATCCTATCATACCCGGAATCTGGAATAGGGAGATTGAATGAAAACTTTACCTACATTGACAAGAGAGCAACAAGAAAGATTTTGGTCAAAAATAAAAGTAGAAACTAGAACTGAATGTTGGGAATGGTGCGGTACACTTTTTGCTTCGGGTTATGGTTGTTTTAGGCTCAGGCCGACACAATATAGGGCGCATAGACTAGCCTTCTTTCTGGAACATAAAAAGCAGCCAGGTGGGATAGTGATGCATACCTGTGACAACCCAAAATGTTGTAACCCAAAACATTTAGTGGATGGAACACATGCAGAAAATGCCGCTGATAGGGAGAGAAAAGGGCGGTCTTACAGATGCCCTGGTGAAAGAAACCCTAATGCTAAATTGACTGATGATGACGTGCTAATAATCCGTCAATTAAATGATACACAAGAAAATATTGCTTTAAGATTTAATGTTTCAGCATGTTTAATAAGTCGTATTAAATCACGAAAATGTTGGAAACATATTTGACTTTTACTTTTCGCATGGTATAATGGAGAGAGACATGGAGAAAAAAGTAGACTTGGAGGTCGCACGGGATTTTTTTGGTCGAGAAATTAAGATAGGCGATATCTGTGTTTACCCGGTTCGCCGAGGTTCCAAGATGTGGGTAAATCGCATCGTCATTCAGAATATCACCCACGATGCTCGGGGAAAACCGAAACTCAGCGGGCAAAAGGGCGACGGCTATCCCGTAAATATCAGTTCACTAGATCGAGTAGTTCTGGTTGGCCGTGACAATGTTATTCCGTTTTCAGATGATGGAGGATAGAGCTATCCCATTTTACGAATTTCGCTGTTCAGATTGTGAAGAAACAGTGGAGGTGATGCTGAAGCTGGGCAAGTCCATTAAGAAATGCCCAAACTGCGGCAAGAAAAAACTGGAGAAACTCATCTCCAAACCCGTCTACCACGATACTTACAGTCCCATGCATCCACGCCGGGGGCGTGGGGTTGGTGGTTACGGGCGGTGTGACCCCGGTCATGGCACGAATATTGAGGGTCTTTCCGGTGATAAGGGTTAAATGGATTAGGGCGTTTGCGCTTTGCGCTT
>SDBV01012908.1_pt1 | contig 10667 bp, 12 predicted proteins | sample 2277081 | NCBI WGS metagenome assembly SDBV01 (sample SAMN10402039, study PRJNA504765) | marine sediment metagenome | isolation source: marine sediment core GS10_PC15, 223 cmbsf | place: Arctic Ocean: Southern Knipovich Ridge | collected 2010
CGATTGTGACCAGCGATCGGGTGCCCACGATGCGGCCACTGACCGGAGAGGTCACGAACTTGGAGCCCGCGACGTCCAGCGAGGAGGCCCCCACGTAGGCAATCGGGCCGATCGTGGTGGTGATCACGTTCGCTGCGTCCGTCACGTCGTCGATCTGGTCAGCCAGCAGCGCCACGTTGTCCTGCAGCACCGCCAGAAGTGCGTCCACCGGCACGTTCAGTACCGAGCCCGCGGCTCCCGCAGCGTCCACCGTCGGCGACGCGTTGGTGGCTGCGTCTCCGTCGTATAGGTCCAGATCCTCGTCCGCGTTCCCCAGCCGGTCGCCGGTCGCCGGCACCAGCCCGAGGCCCACGGCTGCGCGGATCTCGTTGATGGCCTGCACCAGGGTCTGCTCTGCGTCCACCAGCTCCTGCTCGATCGTGCGCCAACTGGCGTAGGTCACAGCATCGGTATCGTTGTTGTTGACGGCTACGTCCACGTCCAGCACGGCGATCGTGCCCGAGGTGGCGATCACGCCCGGACCCTCATCGAGGCTCCCGGCGTTGATCAGAGCGCGGGCCTCGTTGACCCGCTCCATCATCACGCCGTAGGCCGCGGTGAAGGTGTCCACAGAGGTGTCCAGTGAGGTGTCGAGAATGCCCAGCACGCCACCGGAGACGTCGGCCTCGGGTGCCCGCACGGGCTCCGCGATGGCAAGGAGAGCGTGAGTGCCCGTGCCGTCGTCGGCGAGAGCCACCGGAGCATCGACGCCCAGGGCAGCCGACTTGGTCAGATGCAGGTTGAAGGTCGTGCCCGTCGCGTCCAGCGACCGCACGAAGTAGTCGGTCAGCACAAGCAACCCGGACGGCAGGTCGGCTCCCGAGGTTCCCAACTGGAACGGGCCGTCGCCGGTCTTCAGGTTCGGCTGAATCGGGGTCAGGGTGATCAGATCGGTGGCAAAGGTCGACACGAGAACCAGCCCGGCCACGCCGGACGAGGAGTCCGTCATATCCACGAGGTTTCGGGCCCGCAGGCGAGCCTTCGTCTTGCGAACGAGATCGTCGCGAACGATGGCGCCGAGTGCGTTGACTTCGGAGCCGTGAACGCGGCCCGCGCCGCTGAAGTGTCCCGCCGGGACGCTGGAGTCTCGATTGATTGCCATGATGCCGTTCCCCCTTCAAGGTTGAACACCCAGGGGCCGGCATGGCCCTCTGAGCAGCAGACCCAGACCCTATCGCACTCCTGGGCGGGCTGTCAACCCACCCTCTAGTCGTCCCACATGACCTCGATCATGCCCGCAAAAAGGCCCCCTCCCGTGGTCGTCAAATTGCCCGATCCGTCCACGATACTGTTCCCGATCAGCAGGTCTCCGGCAGAGAAGGGCCAGATTCCCGGGGCAGCGGTGCCCCGCACCTGAAACGGTCCCGGAGCTGCAATGTTTACTGTCGGCGTAGCCAGGGCCAAAGAGGGCGTCGTGGGCCCAACAAAGGCCCGGACGTGCGCGTTCCCAGCCACGGTCACGGTGATGATCTCCCAAGTACACGAGATCCCGATGATACTGCCCGATCTGTGCAGCAGATACCCACTATCCGCGTCGAGGTTCGTCTCGTTCGTGCGCCAACGGATGCCCGCCGACGCGAAAGACTGCGACGGATGCCCGTACTGAAAGATAGCTGTACGGCCTCCGGCCAGTTGATGGTTTCTGAGTCCCTTGAATCCCATCAGTCCCACTCGATTTCAATTACGCCGTGGAAGAGGTCCACAGTCCCGTCGAACGAGCCTACCCCGCGGAACATTCCACCGATGTAGTCCCCGGCCGAGAAAGTCCACACGCCAGGAGGGGCGGTGACCGTCCAAATAACGTCGGGCGCTCCACCGCCAACTGCTTCCCGTACAGACAGCGAGTCGGCCACGGGATTTCCAACACGGGCCAAGGCGTCACAATCTCCCGTTACCGAGACGGCACTGAAGTCACAGAACGCGGTCACTGCGATGATACTGCCCGATCGGTGCGCGGTGAACCCCGGCGACGTGGCAAGGCCAACATAATCATCTGCGCCCCAGAGATACGGTGCCGCTGAGGTCAGGTTGGCGAAGTTGACAGGACTTCCGAACTCGATTATTCCGCGCCCCGCGCCGCCCGGCTTATGAAGGAATCCCGTCATCAGTTGTCCCACTGAATCTCGATCATGCCGAGGTAGTTGTCTGTCAGAATGTTCGTAGACCCGTCTCCAAGCCAGACACAGCCGACGTATTCTCCTGCGATCACGGGCCAAGTCCCTACCGTAGCCGTCGCCCGGAACTTGAATTTACCCCCGGCCCCGGTATCGACCAGCGTAGTAGGACTGGCGAGCGAGTTCACGAGACTAGAGGCCGGGCCCGTCTTGGCCCTGATCAAAATGTTCCCTGAAACTGTGACAGTGGACGTCTCGATGAAGCCTGAGATTCCGATGATACTACCATTCCGCGGCATCACATAGCCGGGCTGGGATGCAGTCGGATTTACTCCGTTCTGCCGCAGGAGTACCTCCGAGGTCTGGAGCGTTATGTTCGTATTCGTTCCGAACTCAAACGAGCCCCGCCGGCCGCCGGGAGCCTTGTGACGGAAAAGGCCCACGGGATCAGACCCACCAGTGGGTCAGCACATCCGTGGCCGTGAAGCCGACTACCGTAAGGCGCTCGGGGGCCGAGAGGATCAGGGTGGCGCCGGCTGCCAGCACCATAGAAGCGTAGCCATCGGTCACCGCCACGGTCGGCGTCGCCGCCTCGGCCCAACCGCTCGACTCTGCGATGGAGTGAATCCCGCCCGCGGTCACCGCGGTGATGTTCTCGCGAGTGCCGTCTGCGAGTGCGTCCAGCCGGGTCAGATAGAATGCGACCTCGTCGGGATCGACGCCGTCCGGGTCCACGCCCAGGTAATACAGGGTCGAAGCAGCGAGGCCCGTGGGCAGCACACCCGGCGACGTAACCACGAGGTCCGTCTGCGCGCCTTCCGGGGTCAGAGCGCCCACCGTCGTGATCACGAGGGCCGTCACGGTGTCGATCACTTCGGTGCCTTCGTTGGACGCGGAGCCCGCGATGGTGATCGTCTGTCCGGCTACGAAGCCCTCTTCCAGCCAGTCGCCCACCGTGCGGGTGAGAAGCGGCGGGCCGTCTGTAATCACGATCGAGGTCAGCGCAGTCATGGCGGCGCCCGCCACGCTCAGCTTGTAGGGCCCGTCACCGCTGCTGTAGCTGTGGCTGTCGATCACGGCCACGTCGTCCGTGACGTCCACGTCGGCGTCCAAGAAGGTCGTCTCGACATAGTCGCCCGGACGGAAGCGGAAGGTGCCGGACTCCACTTGCAGGACCAGCGTCTGCTGCGATCCCGGCCGCGACAGCAGCGTGGCCGTCGTGCCCACGACGATGTCGACTTCCTTGCCCAGGGGCAGAGCACCCAGGTGCTCGGCGTTGATCCCGCCGGCGCCTTCCATGTTGCGGTCAGCCATGATCCTCTCCTACTCGGGCAGCGGCTCCTCGCAGCCCTCGATCTGGCCCACGCCAACCGAATAGCCCTCGTCCAGCAGCCCGATCGTCACACCGATGCACTTGATCGCGACGGTCAATTTGCAGCCCTCGTCGTCACACACGTAGTCGCTGTCCAGGGAGAAGAACCCCAGGATGGCCACTGCGCCGATGACGATCGCCATGCGCGTAACGCGCGGCAACGCCTTGATCTTGTCCATAACGGATTACTCCTCGTCTTCGACCAGCCCGCAGACGAGCCCACCGACGAACGGCACCGGGGCCGTCACGATGCAGGCCGTCTTGAACCAGTAGAACGAACCCTCGCCGCCCACGCCGACCAACCCAGCGCCGACCGTGACGTGCTGCTTGTCCACTTCCAGGTTGAACTCCACCGAATCCACGAGAGCGGTCGCGCCTTCCTTGAGGCCCTCCCAGACGAGGTTGAACGTGTCCCGGATCGGGTCTGCCTGTGCGGTCGCCGGAGCCGCCAACAGCAGCGCAGCCGCCGCGAGGCCCACAATCCCAGTCTTCTTCTTGCTCATGGAAATCCTCTCCTCTTGGGTTCGTCTTACCAGTCTAGCTCACCGTGCAGGTGGTCGCCCTCCTGCACAATCTGGATCCCCGGGCCCCCCAGCTTCTGGGCCCGGTCCCGCCACTCCCGGGCCTTGTTGTGCCTGTCCTGCTCGCTGGTGCCCACGATGCCCCCCGGGCGCGGCTGGCCCTGAATGTCCACGAACCGCACGTCGAGGCCCGAGGCCACGAAGTGCCGGCTGTTCTCGCCGTGGCGGCCTTCCGAGACCGAGGTGATCATCATCACGTCCTCGTTCAGCGGCGGTGCCGTCCGGGCGAAGACCCAGACCAGCCGCAGGAACTCGGGCCGAAAGCAGTCGAGATCCATCCGCACTTTCGGCACGAACGCCACCTGCCGTACTCCCCAGACCTCTCTGGCCATTTCAGCTACCTCCCGCGGCGCTAAACAGCAGCCGCGCTATTTCGATCAGGCCCAGGCCACCGATCGAGATGGTCACCGCGTGGCGCCGGGCCGTGGTCTTGCCAGCGGCGTGCCCGGCTTCGCACCCGGCATCCTCAGCGTACTTCCGGGCCACGTCGATCTCGGTCAGCTTGAGGCGGATGTCCTGAATGTCGTCGCCCAGCCGCCCCCCTGACTCCCGCAGCAGCCGGAAGTTGCGCTCATCCTGCAGCGTGTGGTCGTCCAGGCGCTGGCCGAGCCGGCCCATCTCAACACGAACGTCACCGACCTTCGTGCTGATTTCTCCCAACCGGCGCAGTATCTCCTGCGTCAGAAGTCGGCCGTTTCCCTCCCCCATCAGTCTTCCTCTACCACCACGTACTCGATCACGAATACGCGCAGCTCGCCGGCCACAGTCGTGTCCGCGGTGATGCGGAAGCTCCCCGTGTCACCCACGACCAGGGGCCCCGCGATGTCGGGGATCGTCGCGCGGAACAGGCCCTTCTTCCCGCTCACCTCGGTGAATGAGAACGGGTCAGCCACGTTCGACACGGCCACGTCCGCCGCGTCCAGCATCCGTCCGGTCACCGTCAGCGACGGCTTGAGCACGGTCGTCAACAGCGTCCCAGCCAGCGTGTCGCGAAGGTTTTTGACCTCCACCACGTTGTCCGACAAGTTGTGAAACCAGACTCTTTCGGCAGCCATCTCAACCCCCTCCAGTAAGTTACCGCCTCAGCGCGGCAGCCGCCCCTTTGGCGTAGTTCCGCCCCGTAGGGACGCCTCCCCGTCGAGAGCAGGCTCGATCCGCGCCTCCCCATCCAGCGCGGGTTCGAGGGGCGCTTCCCCGTCAATCGCCGGCCCCGCGCAGACGTCTGCGTCAATCGCCGGCTGCAGCTTGGCCTCCCCGTCTGTCACCGGATCCAGGGTCGCTTCACCGTCAACCGCCGGTTTGAGCGACGATTTGCCCGTGAAGACCGCCGCCAGTCTGACCGCTGCCGAGAGCACCGCGGCGAGCCGCGACTTGCCGGACATCGCCGGGATGGACCGGGGCTCAGCACTCAAGGCCGAGAGCAGCCCCACCTTCGTGCGGCCGATTGCCGGTACCACCTCGATGTCGGCGTCGAGGAACGCGATCTCGAATACCAGCACCTCTGCGGTGAATTGCCAGATGTCCCCTTCCCTCGTGTTGTCTGCGTTGATCTCGTCGACCCGCCAAAAGTAGGTCACTCCCTCGGACAGCGGGCCCGGGTCGAACGTGGTGACACTGACATCCTGCAGTCCCTGAGAGTTCCCACTCGGGTCCGGGTCCGTGCCGAAGAACACCTCGTGGTCGTTCACGATACCGGTGCCGGTCGTCCAGCTCAGGATCTTCGTCAGCGACACGCCCACGGCGAGGTTTGCCGGGTCGGGGTTTGTCGCCTTGCCCGGCGCGTCCTCGACCCAGGTGATCCCGAGAACCATCCCGCCGGTCGGCTGCCCGTCGTGGGTGGCCCATCCGGGAACCACGCTGCCCCCGGTAACCGAGACGGGTTCGCCCACGATCAGAGTCTGCTGCCCCGACTCATCGTAAGGCGTGCCGTCCCCCACGTCCGTCGCATCGACCCAGTCCTGAAGCAGTTGAACGAGGTCTTCGACTTCCGTGGTGATGCCGGTCTGGTCTACCCCGAAGCCCGGGAGCACTTCACCAAAGACGTTGGTGACCGCGAGGTTGACGGAAAAGAGCGCGGTCACTCCGTCATTGTTCGGGCCATTCCCGATGTTCGGAGCGAACGGCTCCGTCGCTCCGTTGAACAAGATGCCCGTGTTCGCGTCGTCGAGATCAGTCGGCAGCACCTGAAAGTTCTCGTAGGGCTGGGGCAAGAGACGGCTGTAAGGGTAGGCCGCCCGGCTGAGTCCACCTCCGCCCCAGAGGAGTCCGGTCGCGGTGTTGTTCGCTGAGTCGGTTGGCGTTCCGAGTCCACCGCCCGCGATCCCGGAGTCCCAGCCCACGGTAACGTAAGGGCCCGTTCCGAGACCACCACCTCCACCGCCGTCCGGGATCGGGAGAGTGGTGTTCCCCTTCTCGACCAACTTGATCGCGTAGCGCGTGCCGGCCGTGATCTCGATCGCATCGCCACCGCTGAACACGAACTGCGCCCAGCCGGAGGTGGGCGTGGGACTCGGGATAGTTCCTGACTTCAGCGAGTCGAAGGCAAAGTCATCGCTGGTCGCGAGCAGCGTATCCGTTCGCGGGTTCGCGGCGCTGACCACGCTCCAGATTTCGGTCACCAAAGTCTTCGACCACGAAGAGAGGCCCCCACCCAATACCGTGCGGGAAGCACGCCAGCGAACCTCGGCGAGAGTGAAGGTTGAGGGCGCGACTAGGGAGACGCCCCACGCCCTCATACCGTCGGTGTCGACGAGCGTTGTGGGCTGACCACCGCCCGCTGTCTGCGACGGACCCGTCGTCGAGGGCGTTCCGATCACCCCACCGGAGTCGCGAACCTCCGCGATAGCCTGGATCATCTTGTGCGCGTGTTCGTTGTAACCCCCCGTGATATTCCAAAACCCCTGGAAGCCCGACATCTCGCCAGCCCCGGTTCCGTAGGCCGGGTAGACGGAGGTCGCCGGGTTCGCGAGCGGTTTGACGATGGCGAAGTGCTGCCCGGTCGCAGTGGAACCGAGCGTTACTTCCCCGTGGACTACCGACATCGTGACCCGGCGGATGTTCGCCGTGGCCGGGAGCCCGGCCAGGTTGAAGATGTGGAAGTCCCTGAACTTCTCCGAGTTATCAGTCTTGTTGGTGAGTACGTTCGCCCGGTTGACGGGCTGACCGTATCCCTCGAACAGGCGGTCGTGTCTATTGAAGGACGGGGCTTGCTTTATCTGTTCCAACTGATTAGAGACGTCCCCCTCTTCAGAGGTGCCCGAGACCTCGCGGTCCATCGTCGAATCAATGATGTCGAAGTTGATGGTCGTGGGCATCAGCGCACCCGCACACGCGGGGACGTAACCACTGGCGCTCGCTTCATGCGACGGATCTGGCCGTCCTTGTCCTCGCGCTCGTTCTTGTCCTCCGTCACCAAGTCGTCCAGTACGGCCTCCACCGCACCGTCCCCTCGTCCATCCCGCCACTGGAAACCTGAGCTTGACGTCGGGAACTGCCACTCCGCCAGCTTGAAGCTCCGGCCGTCGTCGACAAGGCTCAGCTCGCTGCCTAGAAAAGCCTGAAGGATCGCTCGCAGTCGGCGCATCCAGTTTGCGTCTAGCGGGTGGCAGGGCATCGGGTACCCCACCCCGTGGACGAAGTCGCGGTCCTCGGCGGTCACGGCGAAGTTGTAAATCATGAACGTCCCAATCGCGCGGCGAAGATCCGTCTGCTCGTAGACTGCGAAACGCACGAGACCCAGGCGCTCGTCGCAGACCGAGTCCCCCAGCTCCGGGTCGGCCTTCGCGTCGTAGTCCCGATACCACTCGTTGAAGTCCGCGCCCCGGGGAAGAGTTTCTTGAGCGCGATCGGCGACTTGATTCTGCTCGCACAGGTCTTGCATCCGGGAGTCAGCGATCAGCTCGCGGATGTTCCGAATGCCAAGATGGAGAACAGCACTCCCGGCGTGAACGCGGCGGAAGTCTACGAGACGGAGGTCGTCTCCGATGACGATGTCGCGGAAGATCGGGATCGCCATGCTAGACCCCTTCGGCGCAGACGTCTGCGGACACCTCCGCACACGGACGGCGGAGAGACGCAGTCCGGCGAGACCCCATAGCCTCGGCGATTCGCAACAGGTGCTCACAGATACCTCTCATGTGCCCCTCCCGTTACGACCGCGTGTCAACCTCTCGGATGGTGACCCAAGCCTTCTGGTCCGAGGCCCCGCGCACGGTCCATGTTCCCGTAGCTCCCTGCGTCACGGTGATCCCGATCTTGTCTGCGACCGCGGGGGCGAGCAACCGTAGGCTGGAGACGTCGAGAGCGATCTCGTCGTTGGCCGTCACGATCGTTAGCACGCGGTCGAGGATCAGGGTGTCGCCCGAGTCCCCGTCCGGGCCCGCGTACACCTTGACGCTGTAGTCCTCAGCAACGCTGCCGGCCAGCCCCAGGTGGACCCCGATGTCGTAGTCCCGCACCCCGTCGGCTCCTGGGATGAGGATGGCCGTCAAGCCAACCACGTCGTCTTCCGTCGTGCCCGTGTCGTCAGCCGTGATCTCCGTATGCGACCCGAACTTGTTCAGCGCGTTGCCCAGGTGCACCGACTCCAGCACCCGGAGAGCGAACCACGACGCCGGGCCGGTGTTGATGTTCAGCGGACCACTCGCGTCGTGCTCGACGTCCAACTCGAAATAGTCACCCTCGGCCACGATGATCGGTGCAGATGCCATCGAGTAGCCCATGACGTGTCCTGTTGCCGGGGGCATCCCGTTACTGCCGGAACCCTCGAACGTCTCCGAGCCACTCTTGAAGAAGGCCGACGATCTGAAGGTACCCGTAGCCGATGGCTGCCAACCAAGATTGGCAAACAACTGGATCTTCGTAATGCCGCTGCCCGAGGGAATCGTCAGGCGCGTTGGCGTCCCAATGGTCCAGAACCCGTCAGTATCGAACTGCTCCTCGTCCCAAGGAATTTTCGTAGGCGTGCTCGCGGTGATGGCCTCGTTCACCGTCAGGTCTACCAGCACCCCACGGAACGGCGCCGCCTCGATCTGGCTGTTGCTCGGGATTACCTCGATGCCCCAGTATGACGAGGTGGCGTGCGGCAGGCTCGCCGTCCCACCGTTGATGTCAGCCCATATCTCGAAAAAGTCTCCATCGTTCACCTTGATGGGCGGGGTGCTGAAACTCAGTTTGACTTGGTTGGTGGCGTGTTGCGAGATACCCGTATTTCCTTCTCCGAAGTTGTTGCCTGCGCCGTTTCTACGAACGTCAGCAAACACCACGCTGGTTCCGCCCCCGGTGATGGTTGCGACAAAAATCAGCTTTATCCACTCAATCCCGAGACCGGTCGGGATGGTAAAGCGCGTGGGCGAGCCGGCGCTAAAGAACCCGTCGGTGTCGAACCGCACGTTGTCCCAGTCGATCGGCGCCGCGGTGGTGGTGATCGCGAACGGGCCCGTGCCCACACCCGGACCCTCCACGAGGGCCCCGCGGAACGGGATGTTGATGCCGGGCGAGGTCAGCGGCAGGCACGTCGCATAACTGTTCTCCTGCTCCCATGCCGTCAAGTGAGTGGACACCGTCGACTCGATGCGCAACTCCACGTCAACGTCGGCCGCGTCGTTCACGATAGCAAGCGCCTGCGGATTTGGGTCAACCAGAGAAGCCGAAGTCTTCGGCACCAGCCTCCCGGCCTTGCCGATGAACGCCGAATTGGTCACGTCGAACCAACGTACAGAGGTGTCCCCCGCGTTGTTGCCGAACGTCGCCGAGGGAGATCCCGTCAGCATGTACGGCGTGCCGCCCGGCAGCGTGATGCGCCCGGCGTTCGCGCCGCTCGTCACCAGGGCAGCAGCGCCGCCTACGAACGCCACCGTGTCGAACTCCACCTGATCGCCTACGGCCAGACTCGTGGTCTGGTCCGTCCCCAGCGTGACGATCATCGTGGTACCCGCGACTCCCCCGACCGCCGTCGGCCCCGACTCCGGGTCCAGCTCTCCGACCTCGACACAGTCGGTTCCGTCGCACTGAATCAGGGTCCAGACGCCATTGGTCAGGAGCACCCCCAGCCCACCCAGGGCCGTGAACGTGATGGTGCCGGTCCCCGTGGTCGAGTCCTTGACCAGATACATCTTCTTCTGCGCGGGCACCGTGGCCACCCGACCGGCGGAGGGCTCGGTGCCGGTGAACTCGACGAACATATTTCCCAACGCCTGGGCGTTCGTCAGAGTCACGTTGGCGTCAGAGCTGTAGGCGAACACCAAGGTGTCCGTCAGCGCGTTCTCCAGGCTCTGAGTCTGGTCGTTGATCGTCGTGACCTTGTCGTCCTGGGACTCCAGCAGGGTGGTGATCAGCAGATTATCGGTAGCCATTGGACTGCCTCCTTACAGCGTCCGCTTCGCGTGGAACCCGCCCCTGGTCCCCAGGGCGCTCGACTCCTGCGAGATCGCGACGTCGATAGCGTCTCCGTCAGTGTAGCCTGCCGTGAGGATGTCCGCAGCAGGCACCGTGATCTCGGGGGAGCCCAGCAGATAGTCTCCGCTGGTCGGAAAGTCTGCGGCGCCCCGCACGTCGATCTGG
>SDBV01012909.1_pt1 | contig 10667 bp, 20 predicted proteins | sample 2277081 | NCBI WGS metagenome assembly SDBV01 (sample SAMN10402039, study PRJNA504765) | marine sediment metagenome | isolation source: marine sediment core GS10_PC15, 223 cmbsf | place: Arctic Ocean: Southern Knipovich Ridge | collected 2010
GTCCATAACATGCCCTACGACGCCGTGGTCCTCAATCGCTGGGACGCCAACTGGGATGACACGAAGATTCTCGCCCACATCGGGGGACACCCGGATACCACGCTGAAGGGGCTGCAAACGAGGCTGCTGGGCCGGCCCGCCCTCCACCACGATGAGGCTGAGGAGAGAGGGCAAGTTCCTGAATACTGTCTGTACGACGCAACCAACACCTGGGATCTCCGTCCCGTCCTCTACGATGGGCTGAGGCCTGAGACACGCAGGCTCTACGATGAGCTTGAGCGCCCCCTCCTCCCCTTGTGGGCCAAGATGACGATGGAGGGGTGCCTTGCTCTGGGAACCAAAATACTCAAGGCTAACCTCTCTTGGCAGGAGATTCAGGATGTCAAGGTTGGTGACGAGGTAGTCGGGTTCGATGAGTTCCAGCAGAAGGGCGAACGCTATCGTAAACTGCGCCGCTCTCGTGTGCTTGCTGTAACACCAAGCATTGCGGAGTGCTTCGAGGTCGTCACCGATAGGGGAACCGTTACGTGTACCAGCAACCACCGCTGGCTGATTACCGACAGTCGCCCGGCGGACCGCCTTTGGCGGCGCACCGACCAACTGAAGCCAGGACACTACTTGCGCTGGTTGTCCCCGCCGACAGCGCCCCGCACGGACTGGACTGCTGGATACCTTGCCGGGGCTTTCGACGGAGAAGGCTGTGCTGCACCGTCCATTATCGTGTTTACACAACGCATCAATCCAATGCTAGACCTCGTCCTGGCGGCGCTGCACGAGGAGAACTTCCGTGTTCGCGCTGTTCAACGCCTGCGTAAGCGCGACGACACCGTGGGGGTATGGGTTAAGGGCGGACTGCCCGAGCAAATCCGGTTCTTTGCCCGCTTCCGTCCCCAGCGCCTGCGTATACCGTGGGAGGGCATGGCTGGTGGTCGGACAGGTACTCGTGCCCGAGTTATCGCAATACGGCCACTGGGCCGACTGCCTGTGTGGGACCTGACTACGACAACTGCGACATTCATAGCTGCGGGGTTCTATTCCCATAACAGCTTCAACCTCGACACGCCTGCCCTCCAGGCGTACAGGACGGCGCTAGCTGAGGATACAGAGGGGGCGCTGACTAAGGCTGAGGCCCTGCTCCCCCGCGGCCGCGTTGTCTCCCGCTGTAAGAAGTGCGAGCTGCTACGTGAGCGGATGGAGAAGGGGCAGAAGTGCGAGGACGGGAAGCACCACTCGTGGGATACCAAGTTCGAGGATGGCCTAGCCCTCAACCTGAACTCGCCCGAGCAGCTCCTCGCAGCGTTCACCGACATGGGCTTGGGCGTCAAGGATACGGGGGTCGACACGATAAGGCTCGTCGCCCACCGGCACCCGGGAGTCCGCGCCCTCCTCGACTACCGGACGCTGCACAAGGAACTGTCCACCTACGTCGAGCCGTTCCTCCGCATTGCTGAGAGTGGGCGGAGGCTCGGCGCCGTCTGGCGGCCGACCGGGGCCTGGACGGGGCGTGTCTCAACCTCATACCCCAACCTCCAGAACATCCCCGCAGACCTGTGGCGGTTCTTCCTGCCTCCCTTCGTCCTCGCCGACCACGCCCAGCTAGAGATCCTCATCGCCGCCCACATCAGCCAGGATCCTCAGTTGATGGCAGCCTGCCAAGGCGACATTCATGCTGAGATGCAGGTACTCTATGGCTTGCCGGCGGGCAGTGAGGGTCGGCGCGCCACCAAGGTCGGGACGTTCGGCACCATGTACCTCGGTGGGCCAGCAGTCATGCTCCAGAAGGCACAGGAGTACGGCGTGCCGATGACCTGGAAGGATGCAGAGCGTCTGCAAGGGGTCGTCATGGCCAGGATGCCCGACTACTTCCGCTGGGCCTGGAGTATCGCTGACGAGCGGGTCGTCGATGGCCTGTTCGGCCGCGTGCATCACATCCCCCTCGGCATGGACGAGGGGCACATGGGTCGAGAAGCGGTTAATGCCCCAATACAGGGCGGTGCCGCCGACATTTGCAAATACCAAATGCTTGCTCTCCATCGTGCTGGCTACAAGGTCGTCGCCCAGGTGCATGACTCCGTCGTCGTGGAGGTGGGGGAGAGCGACCTGGCGGATGCACGGGTGGAGGTGCCACGTATGATGGAGGGGGCTGCGCCAGAGTTGGACGTGCCTATCAAGGTGGAGGCGAAATGATGGAGAAGAGGACAGCGGGATGGCACAACCGTCAATGGCGCTGTCCTCACTGTGGAGACACGAACTTCATCGTGGCGTCGAACTGTAAGCGTTGCAACACCCGCCGCCCAACCTTGACGCGTAACCCACGCGTAGGCTAACGTGGGGGTGTGGCGGACGAAGAGGGTAAAGCCGAGGGGACGACGTGGGAAGCAGTCGATCAGTGGCTCAAGGGCGGAGCGCCTGACGACCGGCCCCCGCCAGCACTAGAGTTCCTCCCCGCCGACTTCCTCCGCGAGCACCCACGCACTCCCCGGCCCACGGCCATCGTCGGGATCCTGCGCGTCGGCGACCTCGCCATCATCAGCGGGTCCTTCGACACCTTCAAGAGTACGTTTGCCCTAGAGATGGTGCATAGCCTGACGTCGGGCGACCCTTTCCTTGGCCGCTTCCGTGTCAACCAGCGGTTGCGTATGGGCCTCCTCCAGTCCGAGATCGACCCGGGCTCCTACGATGAGAGGTTGGAGACTGTCGGCGCTGGCCCCGACCTCGTCGTGTGCAGTGATATGACGTTCACCTTCGACAAGTTGGCGGGTTTGGCGCGGGCAGTCGACGACTACCAGCTCGACGGCTTCGTCCTCGACCCCATCGGGGATATGTGGCCGACGTTTGCCCGTGGCGGGGAGGCGTTCAGCGAGAACCTCAAGACCCACGTTGGCCCCCTGTTGCGGGCGCTCAAGCTGTTCCGAAAGACAATCATCCTCGTCCACCACGATCCGAAGGCGAGCCAGGGGGTGAGGAACAGGGCGTCGGGCTCGTCTGCTCTCCTCAACGCGCCTGATACGCGGATCTTCTTGGACCGCAATGACCCCCTCGTCTCGGTCAACGTGAGGAGCCGGCTCCAGTCTCCCATCGGCCAGTTCGACATGCAGTTTCGTAGCCGTCGGCTGCGATTTTCGACTTTCGACTAGATTCCCCGCGTAAACCCCTTGACACACGCGTATGGCTGTGAGAGCATACGCGTATGAACGGACGGGGAAGAGGGATAATCTACTTTGTCCCGCAACTGGCCTTCGCGCTGGGGTTTAGCCTGCACTTTGCGCCTTGGCGGAGGCATGTGCATTTGGACATCCACTTCCCCCTCGGCATCCTCATCATCGGGACCTGGGAGCACACGGAGGACGACCTCGTTCCCATCGAGCATGTGTCGGAGGCGGTCGAGCCGCCGCACAGGTATTAGGAGGTAGGCATGAGCGACCACCAGGCAGACCAGCACGACGCCTTCCGTGAACAGCGCAAGTCGGCACTCTATTGGCTGTGCAAGGCGACTGCGGACTTGGAGGTCCTCGACCGGATAGAGGACATCCTGCCGTCATTCGTGAGGAGGCGCTACATCATCACTAGCCTCTACCGCTGGGAGCCTACAACGGGTAAGGCCCACGGCTCCCTTGCCCTAAGCCCGGTCAACTTTGACAAGGACGACGTGAAGGCCGCCGATGCCCTGCACGCTGACGTGGGCAAGCTGTTCGACTGGCTAGTAAACAAGCGCCCGGAGGTCGAACAGGGCGATGGTTCGTCGCGCCCCGCCCGAGGACTGACGGAATGGAACGGCACCATCAATTACGAGTTCACCCTGACCGGCTTGCCGGACTTTGAGGGTGGGCTACGCGTAGCCATCAACGGCCTACCGGCGGGATCCGCCTGCCACGTCACCAAGAAGGTCAAGGGCACCCGCGTCGTCGAGGACGTGGAGTACGAGATGGTCTGTGATGACGAGCAGGGCATGTCACCGGAGGAGCGAGCCGAAGAGGCCGAGCGGGAGGCCGTGCAATGAAAGGGCCCTGCGGCTTAGAGGACTGCGACTGCGGCCACACGATTGAGCGGCTAAGGAACGACGCATTCAAAGACAGGCTCACCGTCGAAAAGCTACGTGAGTTGGTGAAAGAGTTTGCGTCGCATCCCTGCGTGGATTGTGTCGGATGCTCCGCCGAGGCAGAGCGGCGCTTATAGGTGCATGATGGCATATCTCAGAAGCACAGCGAAGCCAGGCTGCAACTCGTGTGGGCAACAATCCGCGAAGGAGCTACCGAGTCACCGCAACGTCTCGCAAGGATTCTACGGCCTGCGGCACACTGATAGGGCACTCAGGACGCAGCGCAAGAAAGAGGTGAGGGACTATCACCCCGCCATCGTGGAGAAGTCGTGATGCTGGGCCGGTTACTTTGCAGGCTCGGAGTCCATGACAACGTGGTGACGGGTCGCAACGAGGGAAACCCAGAGGAAAACGTGCATGGGGCATGGTTGTCCGTCTGGGGCGGCTGTATTCGCTGCAATAAGACTTGGCAGTGGGACAACTAATGAGCACCCCAGAGGAAATCCGCTACGACGGGCAGCAGCAGGACCGCGAGGACAAGCGGCGCGAGATGCTGGAGCGTAGGGCCAGGATGGGCGGGCCGGACGTGGAGGACTGCGAGAAGTGCGACGGGCGGGGCGACGTCATGGCCGTGGGTTACATGGACGACACGCCCGAACCATACCCAACCGAGTGCCCCCGCTGCCTAGGAACAGGAGTGCAGCCGTGAGTAGGGGCGACGAGGCAGAGAAGGGGTTTCCCTCCCCCTCTAGTGTGGAAGCTGTTTCGCCGCCCCTACCCACAGCTTTACTCATGGACGAAAGGGAGCCCGCGGTGAACATACTGCGAATGGTTAAGGAGCACACGAAGAGGCATGGCTGGCCGACGGAAGCGGCCCGGCTGGGCCCGGCCACCTGTGGGCAGCCCCGGTTCAGTAACAAGGGCGCCTGCCGGACGGCCCACGCCTATGCCGAAGCGGTCAAGCAGGTCTCCATGTTCGACGAGACGTTCTACACGTTCGTCTATGCCCGACCTTGTAACGCGCATGAGGAGAGTGGGTCTCCATGAGTGAGCCTGATCTCGGACCAACAACTTTCGAGGAGGCGCTGCGCCGCATCTACGCCGAGAAGCTGGCCATCATGCAGAAGCGCCAGCGGAAGTACGGGTCGGGGAACATCGACGGAACCGGCCTCCTCGGGTGCGCCACCCGCATCAGGGATAAGTGGGAGAGGTTCTGGCGGTTCGCTCTGGCTATCGACACTACTGACTACGACGACGAGGGCATCGAGGACACGCTCATCGACATGAGCAACCACTCGGACATTGCCCTGATGCTGAAGCGCGGGTGGTGGGGGCTGCCAATGGAGGGGGACACTGGCGAATGAAAGTCTACATCGCCGGTCCCTACACAGCGGGCGACGTGGTCATTAACGTCCGCAACGCTATCGAAGCGGCCGAGCGGGTAGCTATGGCTGGGCATGATCCGTTCATCCCCCATCTGACCCACTTCTGGCACCTTGTCTTCCCCCACCCCTACGAGTACTGGCTACGTTTGGACCTCGCCTGGCTGAAGGCTTGTGACGCCCTGATACGGCTGCCTGGTGAGTCCAGTGGGGCAGACCGGGAAGTCGTGTGGTGTGAGACGCATGCGTATCCCGTGTACTACTCCGTGGACGAGTTCTTGGCGGCCAATCTCTAAGGAAAAGCATGGAAGTAAAGTGGCCCTCCAGCATTTGGGAAGGCTCCGACGCAGGGCTGCTCTCGTGGGCGATCCCCTTCTATTGGCGGGAAGATGGCGCACCTGACATTCTCGATGTCAACTACGGCGCCGGCCGTTTCTGGCGCGGAGCTGCGGGAACTTGCGTGTCGCTGGACATCGCTACGTTAGCCGACATTCGCGCTGATAACCGCGCCCTACCGTTCCGAAGAGAGGTCTTCGACGTGGTTGTCTATGATCCGCCGCACCTTGCCGAACGCCATATCGGGGCGGAGTATGGCGGGATGCAAGCGCTGTACGGGCGGGGCACTGGGAGCGAGTCAACGGCTGACGATTTCCCGCTGTTCTTGGCCGAGGCCGCCCGGGTATTGCGGCCCGGAGGCGTACTCCTGGCGAAACTGGCGGACAACGTACATCGAGGGCGGAATCAATGGGAGCATGTCGCCTTCATGCTCCATGCTTCCGACGTCCTTCAGGTCTGCGACCTCATCATTAAGACGCGTAAGGGGCCAATGATGGACCCGAAGTGGAAAAATGCCTACCACGCTAGGAAGCGGCACTGCTTCTGGATAATTTGCCGGAAAGGCCGATGTTAGGTGGAAGTAGTAACGACGCGCCCAGCCTGCGAGCTGCGGGAGGAGAAGTACACCGGCCTAGCACACAGGCCAGGCCGCAACCTCCCCTATGCCGTCTGGCTGCGAGGGCGCATTGTCCGCTGGACGAGGGACCTGAAGACAGCCCAACGAATCGTGAAGGGATTGATTAAGGACGCGGAGGTGATGCGTAAACCGCCACTGATGGACGCATTGAGAAAACAGATAATTCTTCGTAGCTAGGAGGAAGGAAGATGCCAGAACAACGCTACCAGCCAACGGACGCGCCCGCAGATGCCGAAGCCATCACGCGGGACAACCTCAGCAGCGGAACCTTCAAGTACCCGGCCAGGCTGGCCGAGGTCAAGAAGGTGATGAGCGAGCCGCAGGACAAGACCCGGAAGCCCGTCCAGCAGCTATATCAGGTCTTCGAGCGGTGCGACCAGCAGTGGAGCGACGGGAACCCCGTACTCCGCCGCAACCGCCTGAACCTCCAGTTCCAGAGCAAGGAGACGGGCGAGATCGAGACCATCTGGGAGGGCAGTGACGCCGATCAGGTCGGCCAGGCCTTCGAGGACCTGTGCGGCTGCGACATGTTCCCCGATAACCCGGACACGGCCTCGTTCATCGGCCACTTCTTCATGGTCGAGGACGTGAAGATACCGAAGACGGAGAAGCTGTACCTGCGTGTGCCCGTCGAGTACCTCGGCGATGACTTCAAGTTCGCCGGCAAGGTGACGACGCTGGAGTCCCAGGACGGGGCGCAGGTGGCGGAGGCAGTGCCCGCGGACAACGCCGAAGACGCGGCCCGCGTCGCCGATGTTCTCGTCGGGATGACTGAGGAGGACGTGCGCGGTGGGGCGGCCTTGCTCGCCGTCCAGAAGGTGGGCGAGCTGAAGGACGTCCGAACTGTCCTTGGCATCTCCCTCCGCGGCGGGCTCGTTCAGCCCAAGGCGATCCTCCTCGACAAGCTGATCGCCGGCGGCTTCCTCATCGTCGAGGAGGGCACCATCATGCTCGGGGCGGGGGCGGAGAGCTAGTCTCCAATGTTCGCCACCATCATCAGCCGCGCCCTGTTCTACTACGCCTTCCATGCTGGCGCCGCCGACCCGGAGGACGTAGCCCAGGATGTCATCGTCAACCTGCTCAAGCGCCCGCACTGGGTCAGGAGCAACATGACTAGCTATCTGCGGGTGGCGGTTCGTAATCAGATATACGGCCGGCACCGAGCCGAGGGAGCGCCTTCGTCCCTCAACGTCGACTGGTTGCCAGCGCCAGACCCGCCGGATGATGACGCGGTCGACGCTGTCAGCCGCCTGACGGGCGAGTATCCCGAACTTGTGGCCTACCTCATCGACTACTCAGAGAGGGCCAGCTACGGGGTGACGGATCGGGTGCGGGCTAGCCGGGGGAGAAGGAAGTTACGAGAAGTATTAGCGACATGACGACGAAAGTTGAAATCGACCGGGCAGGCCAGGCCGTCAGGATCGAGGTTGACGAGGTCATCGACGCTGGTTGGCTGGGCCACGACTTTGTTATGCGGCACCGGGAGCTGGCGGAGCAGGGCTGGGCTATCGTCTGCCACCGGCCCGGCGACCTCCTTGTGGGGCCGGAAGTACACATACTAGAGGGCGAGGTACGCCTAGCCATCACCCACGACGGGCCGGTCTGGGTGGACACAATCGCGGAGTGGATTAAGGAATCGGCCCGCCATCCGTACTGTTCTCAGTGTGGGCACAAGAAGGGCCAGGGCTGACGCCATGACACTATCAGACCAATTCCTTGCAACAGCCCGGAAGCTGGCTGACGAGCGGCCCGATCGGAAAGTTCCTTCGCCCTCGTCGGGGCAGCGGTGTACCCGCGAAAACTGGTTCAAGGCTCACGGCTTCCCGAAGACGCACCAGCCCGACAACGGGGAGAGTGCGATCTCGGCCGAGACGGGGCGGGCGTCCGAGCCGCTCCTCACGGACATCCTCCTTGCTATGGACCCGCCCCTCGTCGTGGGGGTCCTGTTCGAGGCAAAGGATGAGGATGCGAGGGAGTTGAGTGCCGACGAGCTGGCCAAGGTCTCGATGGCCGGCGGCCAGGTGGACAACATCGGCATAACAGCCGAGGGCGAGCACGTCCTCATCGAGTACAAGAGGAAGGGGACGTTCGGCTACCTCGACCTGCTACGCAAGGGCCTCCGTGAGGGCGCCGAGGACGACTACATGCAGATGCAGGCCCTCATGGCGGCGAAGGAGCTGAAGCGCGGTCTCTACATCGCCGCCAACTTCGACCGCTCCGCACTCACGGCCAACACGCGGAAGTGGGACGAGCGGCCCAACGGTGTCCACATCGAGTGGGTCGACTTCAGCCCGGCGGCCGCCAAGGCCGCCAAGCAGCGGGCGGAAATGCAGCAGGGCTACATCGATGGGGAAGCGGATCCCGCCAAGGTGCCGCGGGACTACGACCCGCGTGACAGCAAGGATGCACGGTTCCCGTGTGGCTGGTGCGTGTTCTTCAAGGAGTGCCCGAAATATGGCTAAAAACGAGCTGACTGAACTAGTCCCAGCCGACGACCAGGGCCTCCTCGTGCCCGGGCTCGCCATCGATCACCCGGCGGCTGCGAAGATGATGAGGGCGCTGCGTCGGAAGACGCCCAAGGCTCTCATCAAGACGAGGCCAGGGCCGGGAGGAATGCGGTTCTCCTACGTCCACTGGTCCTGGATCGTGCAACGGCTGAATGAAGTCTTCGGCCCGACCTGGGGAAGGGAAGTAACGAGTATCGACCGCATTGACCTGCCCGACCTGCCCCCGCGCCACGACCGGGACTGCGGGGGGAAGCGGGGGAACTGCAAGGTGGGCCACAAGCCGCGGCAGCGCATCGAGGTCATCACCCGTGTCCGCATCACGACGCCGTGGGGGAACAAGGATGCGACGGGCGGCCACACCTACTTCCCCGACAACGCCGAGCAGGGCTACGCCGACGCCGAACAGGCTGCCATTTCCAAGGGCATGAAGCGGGCAGCCTCCCTGCTGGGAATCGCCCTAGACCTCTACACAGACTTGCCCGACGACACCGCTGTCGAGGCGGACTTCGCCCTACAGGATGCCCAGGCTGCTTGGCGATCGGAGCTGGGCGCCGCCGGCCTCACGGAGAAGGCGTCCGTCTCCCTGCTGTCCGAGAAGATGGCGGGTGATGCGGGTGCCCTGACAGCCATCAACGAGCTGCTGGATGCCACAGGGGAGGAAGGGGCGGCCGCCTACCGGAAGCTGATCGAGACGCTCAGGGAAACCGTCGAGGAGGTGGGCAGTGCCAAAGCGTAGGCAAAAGGAACCACTAGCCTTCGATGTCAGAGTTCTCCTCCTGCTTGAGGCGATCCGCCTTGAGGTGCGGGCGTCCGCAGAGGAGACACCCGCGTTTCGGGCTGCCCTCCGCTACGAGTCCGATGCCATCTCGGCAAGGGTCCTCGGCAATGGCTGACTTCTGCGGGGAAGAAATGCCAGCGGCCCACCGCTGCGGGGACTGCGGGGATGAGCCCGTGTATGGCATTGCTGACCTAGAGGCTCTGCACGTGCAGTTCACAGCCTCCGACTGGCCCGGCAAGGAGGATACGCAGACGTTCTTCGACTGGGTCAGGAGCATCCAAAGGCTTCTAGCCACAGAGGAGGTTCCCCATGCTTGACATCCCCGCGATAAAGAAGCTGTGCGAGGCGGCGACGCCTGAGCCGTGGCGCGTTGAAACCTTCGTCCGCTTGTTTGAGGTATTTGACGAGCACGGTTCCAGTATCTACAACGGTAAGGACAACCGGAAGTTCATCGCCCAAGCCCGCACCCTTGTCCCCCAGCTTGTCGAGGCGCTAGAGGAGGCGCAGGGGCAGCTGGCGCGGATTGAGACGGGAATGTGTACGTGTGATGCTGGCCCAGTGTATGCCTGCCTAGTCCACGACCCACCGAGCGTCCTTGGACGCATCCTAACGGGGACGTGATGGAGCGGCTGACCAAGCAACGCTGGCTAGAGGCTAACGCTTACGGCAAGGAGCTATTCGTGGACGAAGCCTTGGCCGAGAACGCCCGCCTACAGGAGCAGGCGAAGGAGGCTGACGAAGTAATGAGGTTGGCTAGCGCGGCATTCAGCGAGGTGAAGGAGGCAGGAGAAATAACGGGGCTGGCTATCGCGGCACTCAACGAGAGGGTGCGAGAGGTTGACCTGTTAAAGCGGGAGCGCGACGACTACAAGGCGCTGGCAGAGCTGCGCGGGGAGGCGCTAGATGCCTGGGGACGATATAGCCTTTCGTCGAAGCCGTCAAAAGAGCTGCTTGTGGAGGCACTTAGGCTTACTGATGCTGCGGAGGA
>SDBV01012910.1_pt1 | contig 10666 bp, 9 predicted proteins | sample 2277081 | NCBI WGS metagenome assembly SDBV01 (sample SAMN10402039, study PRJNA504765) | marine sediment metagenome | isolation source: marine sediment core GS10_PC15, 223 cmbsf | place: Arctic Ocean: Southern Knipovich Ridge | collected 2010
TCTCCACAAGGGATACAATCCTATGCGGTAATCCGATCCATCTTCGACACCTGCAATAAAAACGGATATAATTTCTTTGAATCTCATAAACTAAAACTCAGCCTTTGAGACCTGAGTAGTTACCTTATAAGAAATATTTCTAATTTGAAATCTAAGCCAATAATTAGTTTTCTTTTTAAATTCATCTTTGTAGTTGGGAAAAGATATAAACTCATGAAAATTAATGGAACGTATATCTTCATGAGTCAAGCCATTGGTTGAATCCTTATAAACCACTATGTATTCCTTTTCAACCTCAATTCTTTCCTGCTTTGGTTTAATCGACAAAACATCCTCTTCAAATTCGATTGGCTCGGAAGATCGGTTTTGAGAAGTGGAATCAAAAAAAGTAAGTATAAGTAATGCAAATATTAAGATCTTTTTCATGTACATTGATATTAGAAAACTACTTAAAAAATTGGCAGACCCCGTTAAAACTATATGTTCACATTCTATTGTTTTTATTGAGTCTGCATATCATTAATTAAAACCGGATCTCCAAATCCAAGTTCTTTCATTCGATGAAGTTGTGTATCAGCATCCCCAACCACCAACCAGATCATTTTGTTTGCATCCAGATATTGTTCTGACAGCCTCTTTATCCGATCTTGGGACATTGCATTCACAATTACTTCTCGGTTTTTTACATAATCATATTCCCAGCCATAGTGGCTGATATTATTTAACATTTGGAGCTTGGCTCTTGCAGTTTCAAAGGCTCTTGCATTGCTTTTTATCAGGAATCCCTTGGTTGTTTCAAGATCCTTTTCGGAGTAATTGGTCCCGTAAACTTCAAGTATTTGTTTTATCAATTGAACTGACTCAAGCGTAACACTGCTTTGAACACTACTTGATATGGTAAAAGGTCCTATATCCTTTGATCCGGAGAATCTTGAATGAATACTATACGTGTATCCCTTGCCCTCCCTCAATTCCTTTGTGAGTTGAGATGCAAAACCTCCTCCGCCTAGGATGTAATTCATAATCGTTGCTTCATAATAATCATCATTTGTGACTGCCAATGCGGGATAGCCAATACGTAGAACAGACTGTTTCGCATTGGGTACATCGTAAAAGAATACCTGAGAATTCTCTGGAACCGCTGGTGGTGGATAGACAGGAATGACAACTTCCTTACTTTCCCAGAGCTCGCTAATAGTATTTAAGGAACTTGTATTTGATGCCTGGTCAATAGCTCCAACCACTAGCATTCTAGCAACAGAAGGAGACAGGTAATTTTCATGGAAGTTTTTAAGATCATCCAATGTGATTGAGTTTACAGATTCAATCGTACCCAGTATATTTCTGGATCTAATATTATCAGGTCCATAAATAAGAAGGTTATAATTATTTTGGGCTATTGCATTTGGATTTGCTTCTTGCTGTTGGATCTGGCTTTTTACCCTCTTGATCGCCAGCGCGAATTCATCTTCATCCCACCTTGGCTCAAGCAGTATCTCTGTTAACAATTCAATAGTTTGTTCGTAGTTTTTCGCTAGCGTATTACCAGTGATTACTATACTCTCTTTTGGGGCGTACACATTGAGTGAAGCTCCAAGTTGCTGAATCGATTGTTCCAGTTCCACCGGGGTCTTCCTCTTAGTGCCTTTTGTCATCATAATGGCTGTCAAATTGGCTACTCCTACCTTTTTTAAGCTTTCTATCATCTGGCCGCCATTGATGATAATATTGAACCGAACCAGTGGTACTTCTCTGTTTTCAATTCCATAAATTTTCAATCCATTTGCAAGCTGGTTTTCCCAGACAATTGGAACAGTAACCTCCGGTTTTTCACCATATGGAGGTTCTTTGGATCTGTCAAATGAAGAAGGGGTGGGGTCATATTTTGCTTCTATGGAAGGGTTAAAAGTTTCTTCCGTACCAGACAAAATTACTTCTTCTACCACTGCTGCCTTTTCAGAACCGTTTAAAGCCTGTTCCAATTTGCCTTTTGGCACAAAGCTCGTGGCAATGAAGTTTTTGTCTCTAATGTATTTATCATAAACCCGCATAACATCGGCGGATGAAACCTCAAGAAGGTATATTATATCCTGATTAACGAATCCAGGATCATTGGCAAAGATGTTATATTGAGCTAACTGGAAGGCTTTGCCCAATACATTGGAAAGGCTGTTATAAAACTGTGTTTCCTGACCGGCCTTTATTCGATTCAAATCTTTTTCAGAAATTCCAGTGGCCTCAAAATGAGTAAAGGCTGTTTGAATGGCTTCATAAACACTATCAAGATCTTTGTCGGGAAAAGCCCGAACCGAGAGACGCGTTTGTCCAGCCAATTCAGATGTGCTGTTGAACATGGACACATTGGAGGTTAGCTGCTGATTCTCAACCAATTCCTGATAGAGAGGAGCTTTCTTTCCCTGAGACATATAGTTTGTTAAAATCTTAAGCGGATAAGAATCCGGATGATACAGCTCCACGGTCGGCCAGACCATTGTGAGTTCAGGCAATCTGGCGAAATTGTCCTCATGATAAACTTTTATGCTTTGAGCAATTCTGCCTGGTTCTTTTGTCAGCGGATCTATCTGCTCACCTGATGGTATTTCCTCAAAGTATTTCTTTACCCAGGCTCTGGCTTCTCCCTGCTCAAAATCTCCAGAAATCACCAGAGTGGCGTTGTTTGGAACATACCATCGTCTGAAAAAATCCTTCACATCAGAAATTGTGGCATTTTGGAGGTCTTCCAAAGAGCCAATTACCTGCCAGTTGTAGGGATGAGTTTCAGGATACAGATTCTTGTCAATCACGTACCTGGTATGTCCATATGGTCTATTATCAACGACTTGCCTTTTTTCGTTCTTGACAACTTGCTTTTCCTTGGCTAAAACGGGCTCAGTTACAGTATTGATGAACCAACCCAATTTATCCGCTTCCGCCCAGATCATTTTCTCCAATGCATCTTTTGGCACTGTTTGATAATAATTCGTCCTGTCCCTGGAAGTAGATCCATTTGCTCCTGAACCACCAATTCGTGCGCTCATTTTGTCCAAACCTCCCTTTCCGAGATTTTCTGATTCAAGGAATAATAAATGTTCGAATAGATGGGCAAAACCTGTTCTGGCGATTTCTTCTCTGGCTGATCCAACATGTACTGTTAAAGCCACTGCGACTACAGGATCAGAGCGATCAATATGAAAGATTACCTCTAATCCATTAGGCAGTTTGAATTTCTCATATTCTATTTTGAGATCAGCTCCGGTTTTACTTTTTGGAGACGAACAAGCTAATAGGAATAAGATAAGTAATACAGTGATTGTTCTTAAATTCATAACAATGAAGGTTTTAGATAGTTATCCCTCTTTCGGGCTTTATTGATCATCTCCTCTGATATATCAATAAAAACTCCATGGGAGTCCGGAAAAAGTTTATATATGGAATGTGCAAGAAATTCATCAACATATTTAAAAAGTTTTTCCTTTCTGTTCCAGTATTTCATGACAATGTCTGGTTGTTTGTAAAGCATTAATTATGGCCATGATACAGATATAGAGCGCCATAAGACCAATGTGGGCCATTCAGGCCGGGATAGTTAATTCTGTCCATCATTAATGCAACATATCGAAATGGGTAACCATCCGGTAATTGTACAATATTTGGCCATACCCTTGTCCCGGATGTTTCGTTCCATGGAGGTAAGTCCATCATCAAACTTCCTGCTTCTTTAAGGTCAGGATATGTATATATAAAGATTTTTCGTTCTGAACTACCTGAAAAACAATATCGATTGTTCCCTATTTTTTGAATGGATGTCCCGGTCGAATTATGTTCAACAGGCCCGGCAATTCTTTTATAGCCTTTATTCCAATGATCTGATTCCAAAACAATAGCTTTATAACCCTTGTGGTTTTCACAAGTAATCATCCGCCATTTTTTTGCTAATGAATCAAACAAAATATGTGGATCCTCAATATCCCCTACCATGCCAAAAGGAACGGCATTCATTACAGAGAAACCAAATCGGGGATCTATTTTACTCTCAATAGCAAGCAGTTGTTTTTTTTCTTTATCGAGATTCGCATATGCACTAAAACCTGTAGTTATTCCACGCCAGATATCAAGTTTTCTATCATAAAAGAGATGTGAAGCGATCTCATTCCTGAGTAAGCCATCATCACGATCAAACAATATTATTCCTTCAAGCTTAAGATCAAAGATGGTTGGATCCATGCTAAAAACACCTTGAATATGATGAGGTAAGGCACGTCCGCGAATCGACATTGTATACCACAGTCGTCCCTTATCAAGCATGGGATCCCCATTTTCATAGGTGATAGCTCGTATATCTGCCAAACCAATACCTGTGCTGAGAGTCATTTCAATCTTTTTGATCTGAACTTGTCCTTCCTTTAGATGAACAAAAAGGTTTGATTGGAAAGAATACAAATATTGTTTTTCACGTAAATCGACATATATATTAAAATCACTTTGACCAATTACTTTAGGTAATCCCTGACCTTGCAAATACAATGTAAGCCCACTACCAAACATTTGGAGAATGATTTTGCCTTTCATATTTTCCTCTTCATCAAGGTTTACTGCAATTGACTTATCCACAATTATCTCAGAGCTATCAATCACTCTGAGTTTTACTCCGGTGAGAATGGAGCTATTAAAATTGATCTTGATAAAGAATTGTTTCTTTTTATTGGCATCTGAAAATTCAAAACCAATCTCCCCATTTCCAGAGCATGATTCCAGATCGATTGAATAGGTGGCAAAAGGATTAAAACCACCGAACCATATCCCTGTTTGGGTCTCTTGCTTAGATTGAATGACCAGTTTGTCATCGCGGATGAAAATATCGGAATGTTCCTCGGAATAGTGCTTTGCAGGGTACATTACGGATAGTCCAATAATCTTTTCAGGTTCAAGTCCTGCCAATAGAATTGATTGATCTTCATCAAATATCATTCTTTTCACACCTTGTCTGACAAAGTTTATCTTATCAGGCGAAGTCTGACTTAGAGCAACATGATTTACCGAAGTAACAAGGAGGAATATTGAAAATAAGACAAATTTCATAATTATTATAGGCAGTATGTTTTTTCTATTTTAAATCAAGATATTCAATGACAGCTTGATCACCCTGCAATACATTTTCAGGCCTGGGATTTACTTCGGTGAAGACTTTCAATTCTTCAGGAGTTAGAATTGTGACAAAGTCTTCGATATAACCATTATCATAAGGAACATTAAAACGCAACTTGAGGTGGTGTTGGAAGAAATTGTAGGCCGCTGTCCGCTTCGAATAGCCATAATCATGTCTCTCCATGGGTAGATGAACATTTTCTACTTTATGCTCGGCATTGTATAAGGCATATACATTTTGAATGTACGGATATTCTATTCTGGGTGTGTTCCTTGTCCAATCCCCACCATTAGAAATCAACAACAAAGGCCTTGGAGCGCAAAGGGCTGCAATTTCTACATTATTGGTTTGATGATCGGCACTTTTGTGAACGGGCATACCGCTTTCGCAGACACATCCCCCAAAAAAGTGGGCGGAGACCTGTACGGTCGGTACCGATACTTTTATTCGATCATCAATGGCAGTGAGCATGAAGGTCTGGGTCGCACCACCGGAACCTCCTGTCATGCCGACACGTTCGGGATCTACATCGGGCCTCGAGACCAGATAATCGAGCACCCTTTTGCTATTGTAAGTCTGTAACACCAGTGCGACGGGCATCTTATGGTTTACCTGGTCGCTTTCACCGTAACCAATCATATCATAGGCAAAGACAACAGCACCCATTCTCGCAAGAACGGCACTTCGGTATTGTATATAATCAGTAAAGCGTTTGTCGGACAAATGCCCATGGGGACAGAGTATGGCCGCATATTTATTTTGTTTGGACGTTGGCCTGTAAAGATTGCCGGTTATATAGAATCCGGGGAAACTCTCAATGGCAATATTTTCTACAATGTACCCATCCATTTCACGTTTACTGTGGACGATTGGATTAAAATTTCCGAAAATTTCAGGCATTTTGTCCATTTTCATTCCCTTAATAATACCTTGTCTGATTATTTTTGCCCTTTCCTCCCAAGATTCCATGTCATCCCATTCAGAAGCAAATTTTTTCATAACCAGGTTTGCTTCATCTTCTGTCCAATGATGACCTGTACATAACATTGATTCTTGACCAAGAATGGTGCAGCTAATGAATATAGCCGTTGTGATGCAGAATAATAATTTCATGTGTTTAATTTTTTAGTTCAATAATATTCAATCCACTTTCAAGCTTTAGGATCTCTTTATTGCTTGTGATTAACTTATTATTTAGTATAATTTCAGCCGCATCACTTTTGAGAATGAATTGTCCATTCACATTTTCCGGCAGCTCAATTTCATATATTTTATGTTGATTATTGACTAATTCAAATTTAGCGTAAATAATCCCATTGATTGTGGGAACCTTTATCTCAGAAAAATTTAAATCATCGAGTTGTGGTCTTATCTGCACGGTTTTAAATCCAGGGCTTTTAGGGATTATTCCCCATATATATCTTGTGATAATATTCGCAGGTGCAGCTCCCCAGGCGTGATTCCAATCCAGGTTTGGTTTGTATTTCATATCCCAGGCCTCCAATGTAATGGTGGACCCAACTTTGATCATATTCCACCAATTACGGTCATTTATTGTATCCGTAATTAAATGCCTGGCGTGAGCAGATTCATCATTTTTGTACAATCCCTCCAGCAGATACTGTGATCCATAAACGCTACAAGCCATATCTCTGGATTTGACGAAATTAATAACTGTTTCAATGTTCTTTTCCGGCACCAAATCAAAAGCTAAGGGAAACATATTTGCATGTAGGGAGGCATGATTTGAACCTTCACCATCAATGTAGATTCCGCGGGACCTATCAAACAGTTTTTGATTGATTGTCTTTTTCACAAGAGTTGATTTTCCCTTCCAGTACTTTGAGTCTTCAGTTTTGCCAAGAAATCCCGCAATTTCTGACATCAATATTAAATTCCGATAATAGAATGCATTGACAACAGTATTAACGTCTACCATTTCATATCCGTCCCTTTCACCTTCCTGGGTCGCCAGTTTCCAGCTCGTATCCTTTTGATCAGGAGGCCAGTCCACGATATCCCTGATTCGTGTATCAGGATTATCGAAGCCAAGCTTTACCATTAATTCCCCGTCCAATTTATCAGATTTGGTACTAATCAGTCCATCATCACGTTCCAGATCCACAAGGGTTTTTACTTTTAGTAAATCATAATATTTTTTGAGAACCTCCAGGTCTCCGGTATACAGGTAATCAGAATAAAACATTAATACAGTATGTAGAATCCATTCTGTTGGCCAGGTAGGATGTTCCAAAAAATAGATGTTTGTTCTCCTTGCAAGTGAATAAACACTATCCACACAATAATGACTTAGCTGATTGATATAGGCATCCGCTTCGTACGGGATTCGTTCTCTGTCTCCATCAATATAAAAACCTGTGAAACTTGTTGCTTTAATTGAATGCTTGCATAAATCCCAAATTGCATTTAAAACCTTGTCAGAAGATGAAAAATGACTTGATTCATCGTAAAACTTATAATGAAAAGCCTTTTGATGTATTTGAATATCCTCAATGGGGATTTCAAGATTCTCAATTTCGCAATATCTGAACGGCAGTACCACTCCGAATGAATCTGGAAGAAGGATTGCAGGTGGATTTGTATTTCTTTCATAGGCCTGCAGACCAATCGTTTTTACTTGATTTGCTTTGAATTTTCCAATTTTAATTTTTTGGTATCTGATAGTTCCCCCTGGATTTCTGTCAATCGTTTTGGTATCAGATAGTTTTTCTCCTAAGTGTATATCAAGTGTGCCTTCATAATCATAATTAGTTTCTAACTGAACCGTTCCAAAATACGCCTTCCCAAAGTCTATAAAGTAATGACCATCATTTACCTTCAAGATTTTAATGGGTTTGTTGATAGTAGTCTCAAATTCAGCTTCAGGTATTTTAAAACTATTTTGAGAGTTAACTGAGATAACGATTCCCAAGAGATAAATTGAGATTAGGTACTTTTTAAATGTTTTTGATATGTAAAGCATATTCTTCATTTCTAATAGGTTATTTTACTATAAAGAATTAACCCTGACCCTTTTTGCCCCATCACCCTGTTACGATGATGTTACATTATAGATCACAGGCATCTGTCCCTTCCACTCATTCCATTTGTTATCATCAGTGATCAGATCAGCCATGAAGTGGCCAACGTTTATTCGACTGGTTTGTCCTGCATTAAAAATCGCACTTCTGGTTGGTGAAGGATATGCCTCGTATCTGCTTACATTTTCCTCATCAATCAAATTATCAGGACGAACAACTGCCCACTCGATCGCCTTGCTATTTTGACCAATGTTGGTTCGTAAATAATCAGCGGCCTTCTCATTGTCTACATGCGGAGGGAGCAGCAGACGAAGAAGTCCAATGACACATCTCTGACCAAAGGATATTGGTTCATCAAGATCGCGGTTGCTATTGCCAGCAGTGTTCATTAGCACATACTTGATTGACTTATCAGAATTATTTGCCTTGATGGCATTACATAGCAGATGAGTAGTATCTGTTACCAGCCTGCGTGGATGGCCAAACATACCCTTCAAACTTATATTGTGTCCCAGACAAGAAGCCACCGCGTCACACCCTTTGATGTGTTGTGCTATTTCAGCTTCGCTAAGTTCCAGAACACTGGCATTGATCACAGACAATTTGTTATGATTCCTGAGGGATTCAGGAAACTTCTCGGGTGATCGCACAATCACCTTAAGGCTGTGTCCGCGATTGAGCAGCTGTTCTACTAACAACCGTCCTGTCGCCCCACTTGCACCAACTATAAGGATCGTCATATTCGATTATTTTAATTATTAATTATATTTCCGCCACCACACAACATGGAAGGCCAGTCATGCCAGCAATCCTTGATGTGCAACAAAACAAATTTAGCATACCTTAGGTTAGCAGCAAATTTGTTAATCCTAGTACATTGTATTGTTGTTTGCTGAACTTACAGGAATTTGTTGCATGGAATCCCAGTGTTCCACAATTTTACCGAAGTCATCAAATCTGAAAAAATCCATTGTTACGTATTCCTCATTTCCCGGCCATATCTGATGCGTATGCAGAGCAACTAAATTACCTTCTGCTAACGTTCGAACAAATTCAATAGATTTATTGGGATACTCCACTGCCATCCTCTCAAAATATTCAATAAATGGTTCTTTCCCATCACCAACTAATGGATTATGTTGTATGTATTCAGATCCCACATACCTGTCAACTGCCCTGTGCGGATCCCCATCATAGGCCATCTGATAAAAAGCAATTGCATTTTCTTTATTTTGATTCAAATTTTTGCTCATTGGTTTATTTTAAATTGCTGCCAACCGTTAGTATTAAAGGGGTTTTAAAGCTTACCCTAATGTTGAATTCTTATATAATCAGAAAACTGATGCGACGTATTCCATTAAAAAATTAAAATGAGCTGTAATGATTCCAATTGCGTTTATCATTGGAAATCTTTTTAATTATCAACATTTGCGGGGAAGGAATATCCTCTTGCACTTGATAATCTGGTCGATTCTTTTTTATGAACTTAACCACCTTTTTTATTGAGGGCATCCATAAATCGTGAAAAATAATATATCCATGATCTGAAATAATTTGATCGCTTAGCGTAAAATCTACTAATACATAATCAAATCGGTGGTCACCATCGATAAAAATTACATCAATTTTTTGATTCTCTTTTGCTAATTCCGGTATGCCAAATATGTCATAGTCCGGAATAAATCGAAAAAAACTATCCATTTTTAATTCTTCAATTTTTTTCAAACCGATTCCATGCCACTGGCTTTTCTCAAACGGATCCATCGCAATATGAATCCCTATGTTATTTGATTTAATAGAGGCAAGAAAATATAGTGTACTAAATCCATAGGCAAATCCTATTTCTAGGGTCTTTTGTGGTTTAATCTCTTGACATAAATTATATATACACATTCCCTGTTCTGGTGAAATACTTGTCGACACATCAAGTTTATGCATTTTACCATCCAGGCCCATTTGATCATGACCTTCATACATAGATATTAGCGCCATTTTAAAAGCCTCTGGTAGCTTTTCTATCACCTGAGTTATTGGTTCCTGTTTACTATACAGATGGAATTTACTTTGTACTAAGAAACCTGCAGATGTACACAGGACTACAATGACTGTAATTATTATCCATTCTTGTTCTTCAAATTTCAATTATTAGTTTGTTCACTTATTAAAAATTATGTAGTAAGATATATCAACAATGTTCTTCAAGTAGTCTCGCCATTAGTAGTGCGACCTCCATTGAGCATTATCGAATTCCTTAAATTTATAAAAGGGTAGGGGTGATGAGAATTCGGCACCATGACGCGCATATTGATTTCCATATTGTGCTTTAAATGGTTTTTTACTTAAAGTTAGTTGATTTGGCTAAGTTCTAAATATAACAGCAATTATTTGTATATTTGTCAGATGAAATCAAGTCAAGAAATCAAGGAGTTATTTGCTCAATTGCCGATATCCTCCCAAATGCAATTATTGGATGAGTTGC
>SDBV01012911.1_pt1 | contig 10665 bp, 10 predicted proteins | sample 2277081 | NCBI WGS metagenome assembly SDBV01 (sample SAMN10402039, study PRJNA504765) | marine sediment metagenome | isolation source: marine sediment core GS10_PC15, 223 cmbsf | place: Arctic Ocean: Southern Knipovich Ridge | collected 2010
AAAGGTTATGATCTGATTGAAACTCACAATAAAAGCACCACATCCAACTGCTACCAATACTCCTATAAAGATATAGACTTTATTACCGGGGATTCCAAATCTTCCCTTTTTCTTTTTTAGCTTTTGGGTAGTCTTTATCAGGTCTTTTTCATAAAGTTTTCTTATTACCTGAGCCATGTCACCCATTTTTTTTGTTTTATTTGTTCCTTGTGCCATGCTTGTTTAAGTCGTTTCGTCGAGTTCCATTGATTTTTTAAAACACTTTACTGCTTCGTCATGTTTGCCTATACTTTCAAAGACAAATCCGAGAGAATGATAGGCCTTTCTCTCTTTAGGGCTTATTTCAATGGCCTTTTCAAAGGCATCGATTGCTTCTTCGTATTGCTTTAAACCATCATAAGACATCCCTAACCGGTAATAGGCATTGTATGATTTGTTGCCTCTTTCTGCTACTTTCAAAAACGAATCTCTTGCTTTTTTGTATTCTTCATTGCCAAGGAAAATCATCCCCAATCGGAAAAGAATTTGCTCATGGCTCTCATCAATTGCTAACCCTTTGTTAAGATAGTTTATGGCCTCATCATCTCGATAAATCTTCGTAAGGGAAACCCCTAATTTGTAATAGAGTTCTACTCTGCCCGGTTCAAATTCTATTGCCTTTTTCAGATAGGGAACAGCATCTTCATACTTTCCACTGTTATAAAGTATTAAACCTTTTTTATAGCTGAAATCTCCTTCAAAGTTTGTATCAACTTCAATTAGATTCCTATATCCCCTGATCATTCCAGTGGCCATTTTGACCACAATACTCCCTGTAGCCCTGCTAATATATTCAACAGTATTTATATTCTTTTTAATTTGCATGGTTCCTCCCTGAAATTAATTTAAGGTTAAAAGTTTTTAAATTTAGCCCTTTTATTTACCTTTTAAATCCTTTTACCCTCCATTTATTAAAGAGTGGGCATGGGAAAGGGATTAAAGAATATTGTTTCTTCTATGGGTACAGTTAATAAACTTTTTACTTTTCAATTATGAACCTTCAACTTTCTACTTAATTACATGACATGCCTCACATTTTCCGTAATCTCGGTGTGTTAATTTTGCATTTTTCGCTATCGGAGGAGGCGGTAATATTATTCCATCCGGATCAGGAGCAATGTGGGCGCCGGTTCCTATTAAGTGACAAATGGTACAGGGGCCTCGATACTGATGAGGACTTATTGCGCCTGCGGCAACCATTGGAGCAGTTTCTACCTGGGCAACTCCGAGGAAATCCAGAGCCCTGATCTTGAACTTCATGATTCTCCCCTGTCTCCAAACCTCTAATTTTGCTTTTTTGTCATTCCGTACTCTTTTAGTGTTTTCATGGAATTGTTTAAGGTGCCTGACTGCTTTACCATTCATAAATACCAATATATCACCTCCACGTAAACCACTGGCTAATGAATTTAACGTTACCTCATCAATTAGCAACCCCTTTAGTTTAGGCGGATATTGTAGCTTTTGTTTTATTTCAGGCGTAAACTCCATTAATTCCATGCCCTGCCAGTGTGCTTCAGTTAATTGGAGTTTCTTTATTAATTTTTTATTTAATTTTGCCTGTTGATTTTCAAGCTTGTTGAGATAAAATTGTCGTTGAGATGGCTGTTGAAAAGCCGTATGTTGTCCAAAGTTCTTCTGTTCTCTGTCCCATTGCCGATTCCATTGTTGTTTGCCTGTATCAATCTTTTGATCCCACCTGTCTGGGAAATCCCCTCCAAACTGGAAGCTTACCAAAGACAGAAAAACCAATATTATTAAACCAAGGAACCCAACGGCAATGATGGCAAGCTCTGGTCTGTATTGCTTCATATACAATGGTTTATATAGCTTATGAGCTTTGTAAAGTCAATAGTTATAAAGCCGAAAACAAAACTTTTTGGCTTTTTTATACAAACATAATAACACCTAAAACAAGCATTAAAACTGCAAAATTAAGTTTCAATACGGGCCTGGGTGATTTTATGGTTAAATATGCTCCGAGTTGGGCTCCTAAGATAGTACCTGGTATGACGAAGATTGCAATCATGACAGGGACATGCCAATCAAAGGTGCCCATAATGGCGCCATGAGTTAGTGATAAAAATATCCCCAATATAGAAGTAAAGAAGACCATACCTGTTGAATTTGCAATTGCATTTTTCAAAGAAGTTTTAAGGACTGTTCTTTGAAGGGGGACTTCAATAATCCCTCCGCTAATACCAAGAATACCTGAAAATAAGCCCATTGGGAAACCCAAAAAAGAAAACCTCTTTACATTCCAGATTTCCTTTTGATCTTTAACTCCGGTAATAGAATAAAGGTCCATAATGAGTTTAATAGCAACAAAAATGGCAAACAGGGCAACAATCTTTTTTACCAGGTGCATCTCTAATAAATTACCGATAAAATAACCAATACACATCCCGGCTAGAGCAGATGGAAGCAAATAAGAAACTTTTTTTAAATCCATCAAATCTTCCTTAATGTATTTCTGAACAGCTGCTCCAGAAGTAAAAAAATTTGCAATATATGCTATAGGACGAATAATAATAATGCCATAATGAAAGATAAATATCAAACCAGAAACCAGTAAAATTCCTCCTCCCATTGAAAACATGCCGCCCATAATTCCGCTTATAAAACCAAGTAAAAACAAACCCGCATACTTATAAATACCATAACCTGCACTTGTATCAAATATTGTCGCTTCTTTATTGTAATTGGTGATATAATTAGGCTTATCCATAACGTCTTTAAAAGCGTCCAAACAAACGCCAAGGGGTACAACAGCGTTGACGGACATTTGGGTTTTACCAGAATATATGGCCGTATTAACCCCAATGGTCTCTCCTCTCGAATTGATTAATGGCCCTCCGGAATTTTGCCAGTTTATTCTGTTGTCTACAATAATAAGTGAAGGTATATTTCTATTATTAATATGCAATGTCTTATTGGAATAAACAACAGTTCCAGGGTAGTTAACCAGGCTTTTTCCATATGGATTACCCAGGGCAAATACCTTTTCACCTTTATGAGCATTGGGCATACTTCCCAAAAAAGCAGGTGTAAATCTTTTTTTGGAAACAATTTTTAAGAGAGCAAGATCATAGGTATCGTTAACCTTTATTAATACGGCCTTGTAGGTTTTGGGTGTTGTCTTTCTATTTAATAGCGTGACCTTCAAATTTGTCGCATGCTCAACAATGTGTTGATTGGTCAAGACATAACCCTGCCTATGTATAACAATTCCTGAACCAAGTTCTACTGGTGTCGAAGAAGAAGCCTTTAAGAGTACGCCTTTTATATTAGCTACGCTCTCCAGTTGTATGTCTTCAATCCTGTACATAAGATTTACGTTCATTCCTTTTACGTGCCTAGCTGTAGGGTTCGTACTTTCACTACTCTTTCCATACTTTCTATCAACTATTTCATAAAATAGTTGTGTTCCCTCTTTATAGTAAAAGATATATAAAGCATACCCGAGCATGGCAAGAACAAGAATGAGGTATATGGAGCCTTCGAGCTTCCACCTTTTTTCACAAAATGGTTTCATAAGTTCAATACCTTATCCATAAATAGAATGAAGATATTATCAAAAATATACCCATAAAAGGCAACCCGATTTCCATAAACTTTTTAACGCTTAGGTCATATTGCCCGATATACTCATGTTCATGTAAATTCATTTTTTTTTATAATTTTCAAGGTAATTGGCTGCAACTGTGCCTGCAGTTGCGCCGGTTATTGCCGCTGAAGAACCTGCGCAAATACCCAGGGACAATGCCCACCAGATAATGTCATTGTCAGCAAAATGATATAAATCATTGGCAATTGGTATAAAAAGAGTAGCTGTTGGACCAGCATTCAGGAAAATAGTTAAGAAGCCTGCTGAAAACATGGTTAAAATGCACTGAAAGTACTGATTGTGATTGGAAAAAATCCAGATGTAATAGGAGAGGTAATTTAAGGCACCTGTTGCATCAACCCCGCCTACCATAATAAATAAAAAGAAGAAGAAAAAGATATCACGGTAATTTATAGTTGTTATCACTTCCATCCTTGTCTCAGCTACAAATGCCAGCGCCAAAATCCCGCCTACCAGAGCAACGAAGGATGGGGGGATAAACAAATGTTCCGAAAAAATAAAGAGCGTAATCATACCGGAGAAAATGATTAGCCCGATAGTTGCCTTCCGTTTATTAACAACTACTGTCTTTGCATCTTCCAGATGGTCAGCACCGAAATAATCTCGCTCGTTATTCCCTTTGCTACTGCGGGCTGATGCAACCGTGGGCTTGTGAAAGATTAAAGGCTCATTGCGAAGACAAAACAAACCAAAGAGTAAGGCTAACCCTAAGATACAGATTGGAAACATGTTGATAATAAAATCTAAGAAATGTAATGGCGTAGAAGAGGCTATGAGCATGTTCGGAAAATCACCAATCATTGACGAGGCGCCGGCTAAATTGGAAGCAATTAACTCTGAAATAACAATGGGTATTGGACGAACTCCGGCACGGGTGCATAGGGAGACCGTAATAGGAAGCATAATCAGCATTGCAGTGAGATTGTTCATAAAAAGTGAGAGGGCATAGGTTATCAGGGAAAAAGAGACTAAAATAAGCCAGGGTTCATTCTTTGAAAACATACCAATCTTTATGCCCCAACTTTCAAATATATTTGTCTGTACCATGGCTGTTGAATAAAGCATCATGCCAAATAATAGCAGCAATGTTTCCAAGTTTACAGATTGAACAATTTTTAAAGGAGCATAAAACCCAAAGATCTGTCCCAGGAAGACAATTGCAACTGCTCCATATAAAACGGCATAATTCCTATCAACTACCTGTTTAAAGATAAGAATAAAAACGGCCGTAAATATAAGCAAAACAAGCATGATTGACATAGACGTAGTTGAAGTTGAAAAGTTGAAAATTAATAGCTTTTAACAGACCCATTTTCACCTGTGAAACAGACTAAGACATGTCCGAGATGGGGAATGTTGTCTAATAGTTCATCTTCAACTGTTTCAGCTATTCCTCGCGCTCTATAAACAGGGATATCAGGTTTTACGCCGATAGTTATTTCTATCCATGCTTCTTGGCCTGTCTGGCGGGTTCTAAGGGATTGAACAGACAGGACACCACCCACCTTCAGGGTTACTTTTTTGATTAAATTATTAGTTGTTTCAGGTAACGAACTATCCATTAAACCGGCGTAGGAATCTTTAATAATTACTATACTTAAGATGGCAATATGGAGTGTTTCCAAAAGAGCAACGATATGGTCTAGTATTAAAACCCCGAAATGAGTTCCTAATAAACCCATTGCAACGAGGCCGGAAGAAAATGCGTCGGCCTCATTATGGCGTGAAGCAGTCTTAATTATAGGACTGTTGGTTTCCTTTGCAACACATTTAGTGTATCTATAGAGAAAAATATTGGTTAAAAGGGCGATTACGGCGGCTACTAAGGCTATCAAATGTGGAGGTGCGTGAAGGGCTTTGTTGAACACATCGTAGATAGTATCAAAGGCGAGATGAACGGCAAGGATGATTAAGAAAACAGAAATAATTAAACTGGCTAAAAATTCAATTTTTCCATGTCCATATGGATGCTTGGCATCTAACCCTTTACGGGAATACCTTAATGCAATGATGCCTGCGATTGAAAAGGATACATCCTTAAGAGAATAAAGGGAATCAGCAATTAGGGCTCTACTTCCACTAATGATACCAATACCCAACTTCATAAAAAAGAGCAGTCCATTGCTAAAAACGCCAACCCAGACTGCCCTTTGAGCACATTGAATACATTCTTCAAATTTCATGGATGTTTTTATCTATTTGGTCAATTATTTTCTTTTGCGGGAAGGTATTATCTTAAAGATTTTTAAGGGGTTAGCTGGTAGGCTGGAGGGAATACCACCAGCCCGAACATCACAAAAAATCGGTTCGCTCGTGGAACGAACCCTGCAAAAAATTCGGAAAGGCACTACAAAAAAAACGTGCCATTCCGCTAATTCCCACCTCGCAATGGCACGTCAAAAGACTCCTCGTAGCTGTTATAATGTATGCGTTGAATTTTTTTTAACCATTAAGAGTACTTTCTTATGCTTCTTCAACCACTACACCACGAAACGCATATTTAACAGCATTTCCAGCCTCATTAATCTTATCTTCTACCTTTTTTACAAACTCAGGGTTTTTTCTATTAAGAATCTCCATCCCAATTCCGCCAATTACAACACCAATCATGGCGCTGACTAAGACTTTAGCCGTAAAAATGTCCATAATAAAGGTCTCCATAAAAAAAGTTATAAATACTTAAATTTGTAAATTTGACTCATTTGGGTCAAGAATGATTGTTCAAAAGTTTCCAACATCTTCATGTTTCTCTTTATTATAACACCTTCACCCCCCTATTGCGAATGTCCTCTACGTGGTTTTCGGGAGGATTTCATTATTGTTTCCTGCAATCTCTGCAAAAGCAGGATTGATTTTCGAACCAATTACGTCGCTTATGTCCTGCAAACTGTTAACCTGCTGTTTCTTCATACTTCTTTTTTTCCCCTCCTACTTCTGCCAATAATAGTAAAGAATAATGATACAACAACGCCACACATAAACGAAGAAAAGACCAACACAATGATAGGAACTTTAACAGGGGGTCCCACGAGAAGATTTATATTTATGCCTTTCATATTCTGAGATGCAAAAATAAGAAAAATGATCGCAAAAACAAAGCCCATAATTAATTTAATCATTTGTAAAGTACTTACCAAATAGTGGGACTGTCCATGTCCTTCCTGCGAGGGCTCTTAAGATGCCAACAACCATAAAGATGAAACAAAAAACAACTGAAAAAAGAAAGATAAAATGTCCTAAAAATGGCATAATAGATAAAAAGGAAGCAATTACTATCCATGCAAAGATACATAAACCCTGCCTACCATGAGAAACTGCATATTTATTTTTAGGCTGAATGAGAAAGGGGAGTATTGACAGTATCCCAAAATAACTTAAGACAGCGAGGAGCCTTCCTTTATTTACTTCATTATTATTCATTTTTATTCACTTTCTTCCATATCGCCTACTTGAGACCAATATTTTAGTGGGATATCATTCCCGATCTTTAAAGCGCCTTCAGCAACGCCATAAGTTTCATCATCAATGATATGTATATTTACTTCACCATATTCAGATAATCCTTCCTTGATTACTGCTGGGTATCCTTTTATCCTACTCATACCTCCAGCCAACACTATATTTTTCATTGCTTCCACCTGGAAATCAGGATCAAAGCTCATGATTAACCTCTCAATTTCTTCAACTATGTTAGGAACAAATGATGAACAAGCATGGACCACCTCTTCTGTAATATCATGAGCTTGAAGTTTCCCCTTCACCCTGAGTTTAACAACAATATTGTCAGCCCCAGATTCAACAGTTCCATATTTTTCTTTGAGTCTTTTAGCAATATTAATCGTAAGTTGAGTATCAGGATATTTATGCTTCAGGGCATCAAGCAAAATTTGATCAACAAAATTCCCTCCTTTTTTAAGGGATTCCTGATTATTTTCATCTGGAACCTTCCCCTTCATGGCACAAAAATTTGTTGTACCTGCTCCCATATCAACGATAATAGAATTATTCAGTCTTTCTTCTCTATATGCTATGGCAAATGGTTCAGATATGAGCATTACCTGGCTCAACTGTTTCGCTGCTATCTCCCTTAATATTTTTTTGCTTTGCGAAGAAGCTTTTGCAGGAACTCCAATAACCCCACATATTTTTTTATTCTCTGGTATTAAAGCAAGCGAAATAACATGCTTAAGGAGCTCTTCCGCCGCTTCTATATCCCTATCCACACCTTCTTTTATGGTTCCATTTTCCAATGGAAAGCTTATTTCCAGGAATTCTCGAAGTTCCAGTGCCGTAACGCCAATTGCAATAGAACTTCCTAAGACTTTTAATCCAATGATATCCTGTGGCCATCCAACAACAGATTCAGCTACTCCCCTTATCCCATCTTCTGTAACAATTTCAGAGCGTGATGTTCCTAAGTCTATACCAACAAAATAGTTAGATTCCAACATGCCTTTGGATTTAGCCATAACTAAAATTCCTCCTTCTTGTTTTGTTCTTTAAAATTCTATATTTTAATTATCTTCAGTTTTCTTATTTATGAGAGATAATCTTGCTGATACCCCTATATCCCTTTCCAGTTATACCGACAATTCCTAATATCCCTAATCCTAAAAGGCAAAAGCTCCCTCCCACAACCGTTGCTCCTAATTTACATGTTCCTTTCACTACATCACCGGAAAAATCTATGGTAGCACTAGTTGTTTCTCGTGTCTTTGTATATATTTTATCTACTACAGAAATTGCCTCACCCACTTCTTCTGCCCTTGTTTCCTCCTGAGTGGTTATATCTTTTTCTTCTTTTAACGTATCTTTTTTCAAACTCTCTATCATTACATCTTTTAAGGTTTCACCCTCTTTACTTTCTTCTAATGCTTCTTCTTTCTCTTTTTGAATATATTGTGCCTCCTCTCTTTCTTCTTCAACCTCCTTCTTTACTTTTTCTCTTTCAGCACCTTTTACCTTAGTTTGTCTCTCTTTGACACTTTTTATCATATTTTCTATAAATGCCTTTTTTTCATCTTCCTTTTCAGTTTTTGGTTCAGTGGGTCTCTGTTCCTCTTTTTTTTTACCGATGCTTGATTCTTCTTCGGCAGGGATTTCCTCTTCTTCTTTTTTTTCCCCACTGATGCTTGATTCTTCTTCGGCAGGGATTTCTTCTGTTTCTTCCTCTTGGATTTCAGGCTCAATGATTTCCTCTTCCTCTTTTTGCCTTTCACTGATGCTTAATTCTTCTTCGGCAAGTATTTTCTCTTGTTCAATTTGTTGCTGTTTCAATAATCCTCGCTCAAGAAAATCTTTTATTTCTTCCATTTTAATTTTACCTGTTTTTTCGATTTTTAAAGTACCAACTTCTTTTAAAAATCCCTTGTATGAATTCTTTTTTAAAGACTTCTTTTGTGTTTTATTTTCACTTTCTGTACTTCCCTTTTCAGTTTTAGAAGCAATAGGTTTCTGTTCCTCTCTTTGCCTTTCACCGATGCCTGATTCTTCTTCGGCGAGTATTTCCTCTTGAACAATTGGTTCCGGTGTTAGTGGTTTTTCTTCGAGGATTTCTCCTGTTTCTTCCTTTTGGATTTCAGGCTCGATGATTTCCTCTTCCTCTTTTTGCCTTTCACCGATGCTTAATTCTTCTTCGGCAAGTATTTCCTCTTGAACAATTGGTTCCGGTGCTGGTGGTTTTTCCTCAAGGATTTCTTCTGTTTCTTCCTTTTGGATTTCAGGCTCAATGACTTCCTCTTCCTCTTTTTGCCTTTCACCGATGCTTAATTTTTCTTCGGCAAGTATTTCCTCTTGATCAATTCGTTGCTGTTTCAAAAAACTTCGCTTAAGGAATTCTTTTGTTTCTTCCTTTTGGATTTCATGCTCAATGATTTCCTCTTCCTCTTTTTGCCTTTCACCGATGCTTAATATTTCTTCGGCAAGTATTTTCTCTTGATCAATTCTTTGCCGTTTCAAAAATCTTCGCTTAAGGAATTCTTTTGTTTCTTCCTTTCGGATTTCAGGCTTAATGATTTCCTCTTCCTCTTTTTGCCTTTCGCTGATGCTTAATTCTTCATCGGCAAGTGTTTTCTCTTGATCAATTTGTTGCAGTTTCAAAAATTCTCGTTCAAGGAAATCCTTTATTGTTTTCTTTTTATTTTTCCTTACTTTTCCTGTTTTTAAAGTAGTAGCTTCTTCAGGGGCTCCCATGTATATATCCTTTTTTAAAGGCTTCTTTTGTGTAGTTCTTTTAGCTTGCTTCTTAATTGGCGAATCAATAATAGCTTTTTTTACACGCTGCTTTTTTTTTCTGGAGGTTATTTTTTTTGAGGCATGTTTTCTCTCTTGACTAATTTGTTGCTGTTTCGATGATTGTTTTTCAGCTTTTTTTGTCTTAACATTTGCCATAAAATCTTTCTTGGAAAAACTTTCAAAGTGTCAATGTGTCTTCTCAATGGTTTGAAGTAAACCAGCGATTTTCTGATGCTTCATGAAATGGAAGACTAAAATCTTTCGCTACTTTTTGAACTTATTAAGAAGTTACATAATTTTTACTGTAATGCGACAAAAGAGTGCCTTCCCATTCGACTAACCTGTAACACAATTCCATCGTTTAGGTTAACTCTTTTTATTGCCTCATTATATGAATTAAAATCAGTAATTGGCATACGGTTTATGCTCTTAATAATGTCTCCTGGTACAATACCCGAAGCGCCGGCAATACCGTCAGCCTCTATTACATACAAACCCTTTTCATCAATTGGAAGTTGGCGTTTCCTTGCAATTTTTGCTGTTAATAAGCTCACCTCCAATCCCATCCATTCCATTTCTTCAGGCGCTCGAAATAATGGACCATTCCATGGAGAGATATTATTAAGATTGCGGGGCATTGCTTCAGTAGTAAGGTTGGCTTCACTTCTCTGCCCATTTCTTAAAAAGGCAATACGCACTGTTTCTCCAACCGGTTCTTTGTTAAGGATGCTATCAAAAGTAAATGGAGTGGCTACCCACCTCCC
>SDBV01012912.1_pt1 | contig 10665 bp, 9 predicted proteins | sample 2277081 | NCBI WGS metagenome assembly SDBV01 (sample SAMN10402039, study PRJNA504765) | marine sediment metagenome | isolation source: marine sediment core GS10_PC15, 223 cmbsf | place: Arctic Ocean: Southern Knipovich Ridge | collected 2010
AGTATTAGAAAAAATCATACTATTTACGTATTGTCTTTTCTCAGGAATGCATTATGATATAACGCCAGATAACAATATAAGACAGATTCGCACCTGAATCTGCTTTTGAAACCATGGAAGAGCAAAGGGAATTTGAAAGATTTGACCTTGAACTCCCTGCCAGGGTGGAAGTAGAGACCTCTGGTCAGAAAGATGAGCCATCTTCTCTCAACACAAGCAATATATCCGCGGGTGGCGCCTTTTTCCATACTGAGAGGCCACTTTCTGAAGGCACAAAGCTTCGCCTAAATCTCATCCTTGTGATTGAGAAGCTGAAAAAGTTGACTGGCTCTCAATGTCAAATCAACGTCAATGGAACAGTTGTGCGATCTGAACAGAGAGGTATGGCCATTCGTTTCCAGCGAGATTACGAGATGATGCCTTTTGCGGTGTAAAACACTATGCTCATTATTCATGCTTGAGAAACGAGTCTTTATTTAGTAAAAACACTTACTTGAGCAGTATTTGCCTATGTAACTCAAGGGGCGGAGCTGTGCATGCCCTTTGCGCTATGCACTCTGTTACGTGCTCTTTGCCATCTTCAGTTTCGATTTAACCAATCAACCATTTGACCATTTGACTACTCAACCATTTGACCATTCAACTAATACGCTATGCACTATGCGCCATGCGAACCTTGGGGCGGAGCTGTGTAAACACTCAAATGGCAATTAAGCAATTGTTTTAGAACCAAAGTCCCCCATTATTTAGGGGAGAAACGTTATAACATTTTAAAGGAGGAATCTTATGCGCGTTTTAATTGCGGGAGTGGATGGTTACCTGGGATGGTCTCTTGCCATGTATCTTGCAGTCCGTGGACATGAGGTGGCAGGAGCGGACTGTTATCATCGAAGAGATTGGGTTGCTGAAATGGGGTCACAATCTGCAACTCCCATTATACGTATGACTGAGCGTCTCCAGGCCTTCAGGGAAAATTTTGACACCAACTTGGAGTTTATCCGCGGCAATATGACTGACTACAATTTCGTCTGGAATTTTTTTCGTGCTTTTCAGCCGGAGGCCATAGTTCAGTTGGCTGAGATGCCATCGGCCCCCTATAGCATGATCGATGTGCACCACTGCGCCTTTACCCACACCAACAACTTGGTGGGAACCATTAACATCCTCCACTGCATGCGTGATATCTGCCCTGATGCGCATCTGGTCAAGCTGGGGACCATGGGAGAGTATGGAACTCCAAATATTGATATCCCTGAGGGATTCTTCGAGATCGAGTATCGAGGCCGAAAAGAAACCCTGGCTTTTCCCAAAAAGGCGGGAAGCTGGTATCACCAGACAAAGGTCCACGACACCAATAACATCATGATGGCCTGCCGGTTCTGGGGACTTCGCTCCACTGATATTATGCAGGGTGTGGTGTTCGGAACCCGCATTGATGAGATGGGCGATGATGAAAGGTTACTCACACGATTTGACTTCGACCAGTGCTTCGGCACTGCCGTTAATCGATACTGTGCCGAGGCAGTGATCGGCATGCCCTTATCTCCATTCGGAAAGGGACATCAACGCAGAGGCTTCCTACCCCTTCGGGACTCCATGCAGTGCCTTACCATCGCCATTGAGAATCTACCCAAAGAGGGTGAATACAGGGTGTTCAACCAGTTTGAGGAGGTATATGACCTGACCGAGCTGGCCTTGAAGGTCCAGAAGGTTGCAGGTGGCTTGGGGCTCAAGGTCGAGGTACGAAACCTGGAAAACCCCAGGATTGAATCAGAAGAGCATTACTACAACCCGGACCACCAGCATCTCCTTGATCTAGGCTACCAGCCCACCCACGACGTTGAGGCAGAGATGGCAATCATACTCAACGACCTGATGAAGTATAAGGAGCGCATCGAAGCCCGGGCACATGTCCTCATTCCTGATATCAGGTGGGATGGATCGAGAAAGAAGGTCACTTTTTTGAAGTAGGTATCCAAAAGGACTGAGGACTGAGGGCTAAGGACTGAGAGAGGAAGGGAGGTAATACTTATGGAGAAAATTGAGCACTTTGAAGATCTAATAGCATGGCAAAAGGCCCGGGAACTGACCAAACAGATTTATTTCCTTACTAAAGAGGGGCCTTTCTCAAAAGACTTTGGACTTCGTGACCAAATCAGGAAAGCTTCAGTTTCAATCATGTCCAATGTGGCAGAAGGATTTGAGCGTGGTGGGAGGTCAGAGTTTCATCAATTTGTTGTGATCGCTAAAGGCTCTTGTGCGGAAGTAAGGTCACAACTTTATGTTGCCCTTGATGTAGAATATATTACCCAGGCACAATTTGATCAGTTAAACAATTTGGGTGTTGAAGTTTCTCGCATTCTTGGTGGTCTCCGATCAGCCCTCAAAAAACAAAGAGATCAAAACAAATGATAACTAACCTTAAGGATAAAGCTCAGTCCCCAGTCCTTAGTCCTGATAACTCATCTTCGTCCTCAGCACTCAGTCCTCAGTCCTCTCACAAGCCACTTCGTTGGCTTGTGACCGGTGGCTGCGGTTTTATCGGTCTTAACCTGATAAAGTCTTTGATTCATAAAGGATACCAGAATCTTCAAATCCTGGATAACCTAAGCATCGGCAAAAAGGAATCCCTTGAATCGCTACTTTCAGAATTTGGCCCATTCACCAAGGACGAAACCAAAAATCAAATCAACTACTCCCTTACACTCGACCCACTAAGTCCTCAGCACTCAGTCCCTAGTCCTACTGATCCCCTCAGTCCTCAGTCCACAGTCCTTAGTCCTAATCATGTGAAACTCGTTATCGGAGATATCCGCGATAGGGATACCTGTATCAAGGCAACAGAGGGTATTGAAACTGTCATCCACCTTGCTGCCCATGCTGGAGTGATTCCTTCCATCAAAGACCCCTACTTTGACTTCGAGGTAAATGCTCTGGGCACATTAAACATGCTCTATGCCTCAGTGCAAAACAAGGTAGAGAGATTCATAGTTGCCTCATCTAATGCCCCACTTGGAAACCAGAGTTCGCCTCTAAGTGAAAATAAGGTCCCAAGACCCCTTTCACCTTACGGGGCGAGTAAGCTCACTTGCGAGGCCTATTGTTCAGCCTTTTATGGCTCTTATGGTTTGAAAACAGTCATATTGAGGTTTTCAAATGTCTATGGCCCTTACTGTCTTCATAAAGAAAGTGTTATAGCGAAATTTATCAAGGATGGAATTTCAAAGGCGCAATTAACGGTTTATGGTGATGGTACCCAAACCAGAGACTTTATCCATGTGGAAGACCTCTGCCACGCCATCTCCTTACTCATAAGTAAACCTGTTACTCCTCACTCCTCACTCCTCACTTCCAACTCTGTATGGGGTGAGATTTTCCATCTCGGTACAGGTAAAGAAACCTCCATTTTGGAACTAGCAAAACTGATTCAGGGATTTTTCGATAAAAAGATAAAGATCTCTTTTGCCGCAGACAGAAAAGGGGAGATAAAGAGAAACTACTCTGATACTACCAAAGCCCGGAAAATTATAGGATTTTCTCCAAAAATCTCCCTCAAAGATGGTGTTATGGAAGTCTATGAATGGTTTAGAAGAAGGAATGTTGAGGATGTGGAAAATGCTCAAATACTCTCAGGGAGTGAGTAATAAAAGCAAGGAAAGTTTCCAAAAATTATTATATGAACCAAAGACATTTAATCTTATAGAGGATATGCTCCTCACTTTTCACTTCTCACTACTAACTTCATAATGAGGCTACAGTATTGTCTGGAAATGAATGAAATATGATGGTGAATTTGGCATAAAGTCACAAAGCACCAACGTCCCCCATTAACGTGGAATGCCTTTACTTATTCAACTGGGGCCTCTGTTTTTCTATTCAACTGGGGCCTTTGCACTTTTATTTAACCGGGGTCTAATAAGTTTTTTTGAAAAATTCGCGTAATCTGCGCCTGCCCCGCCTGCCCTGTAGCTCCGGAAGATGGTACTGGGGTAGGTTCGGGAAATCGTACTGGGGTAATCTGTGGATAAGGTCAGAAGGTAACAACGTCCCCCATTATTAACATTTTTTTTAGCGTTCCTTTGGTTCATATAGACAACCCGACGTTTCTTTATGGAAAATCATCAGGATTTAAATGAAGCTCGTAAATTTGCCACTGATACGATTTTTGTTGCAGCTTCTAGACTTTTAGTTCGCCTGCGCGGTATAATCACAATCCCGTTCCTAACCAAGGCTTACGGGGTGGAAGGTTACGGTCTGTTTGTCCAGATGGGCGCCACCTCAGATCTGCTGGCACATTTGCTGGGCTTGAGACTGGCCGCATCTTGTGTGAGATATCTGTCAGGCAAGAGGGATGATGCTGAAGCATTGACAAAAGGTTTCGGCAGCCTGATGTCAATCTTGGTGGTTTTCAATGTCCTCATATTCCTCGCAGTTTACATCTTTACTGTTTTACGGCAAGGTGCGCTTTCCTATGCTTTATTCGGTAATTCGGGGTATCCCAATTTTGTCTACCTCACATTCCTTTGGGTTATCTCCATCACTATTTTTGAACTTTCACTTTCGTTTTTTCGTGCACTGGGCGAAATAAAAAGATTGTCCATGATTAAGTTGTCCCATGCTGCAATTAATGTTGGATTGATAATAGGTTTATGTTTTATGAATTATGAGCTTCATTCTGTAATCGAAGCCTTAATCAGTTCCGGATTTGTTTTTTATGTGGCTATCTTATTTATAGTAACGAGAGAACATGGATTTCCGAAACCAAATTTTTCAGGCACTAAGCAATTTCTGGCCTTTAGCCTGCCCCTAATACCCCTGACCCTTTTGCGATGGATTATCAATTCCAGCGATCGGTATTTTATCACTCATCTCGTTGACTTGGCCAGTACAGGGATCTACTCCGTGTGCTACGCCGTTGGCAACCTGATTTCGGTGTTTTCATTCCCTCTTTTTTTCGTGCTTTTCCCGGCAGTTTCAAAACACTGGGATGATAAAAATATTGATATGGTCAGAAACTACCTGGGGTACTCCACTTCCATCTTTCTTCTGTTCTCTTTCCCTGCTGCAACCATGCTGTATTTCGTTTCCTACCCGTTATTGAGTATTTTTCTGCCCCCAGGATTTACTTTGGGGGCGGATCTGGTTTTTCTAATAGCCCTCAGTACCATTCTGGCGGGCATATTCCAGATTAATGCCTACATTATATATCTGGTTCAGAAAACGAAGCTGATGTTGATTGTCTCATTCTTGGGTGCAGGCATCAATGCCTTTTGCAACCTCCAGTTGATTCCTTCGATCGGAATCAATGGTGCGGCTGTCTCTTCTATTGTTTCATATCTTGCGCTTTGCTCTATAATGGCATTCTGGGGAAAGAGGGAAATAGGCCATGTTTTGGTCAAGACAAAGTACGTCGTGAAACTGATTCTGGCCTCGCTGATAATGGCTTGTCTTTTGAGTCTTTTCGACATCAGGACCCTTGTCGATCTGATTGTCTATCCTGCGATGGGAATCATGGTTTTCGTTCTTATGCTTGTTTTGCTCAGAACCTTTTCCAAAGAGGAACTGAGCCTATTTAAGGGGATTTTGCTCAGAAAATAGGTCATGCAGTATGAATTGAACAATATATCCCGTGTGTACACACAGAAACTCTGCATGGGATGCGGAACTTGTCGCAGTGCCTGCACTAAATCCGCTATACGAATTGTCCTGAATGAACGTGACGGCCTTTATATGCCTATGGTGGACAAGAACAAATGCAGCGACTGTGGCTTGTGCGTCGACGTTTGCCCGGGGCTGTCGGTAGACTTCAATCAATTAAATTTCGAAGTTTTCGGCAGGCAGCCTGAGGAGGCGTGGCTGGGAAACCATATTGGCCTCTGCATAGGGCACGCATCGGATTACGAGATAAGATGCAACTCGTCCTCGGGGGGCGTTATTACAGCACTGCTTATATTCGCCCTTGAGCATGGCATTATAGACGGTGCCATGGTGGCAAAAATGAAGGAGGACAGGCCTCTTGAGCCTGAAGTCTTCTTAGCCCGAACAAGCGAAGAGATCATTTCCGCCTCCGGCTCAAAATACTGCCCGGTTCCAACAAACATGGGTTTGAGAGAAATACTAGGATCAGAAGGTAAATTCGCGGTGGTAGGACTTCCATGTCACATTCAAGGGCTCAGGAAACTCGAAATCATGAACAAGAAGTTGAAAGATAGAATCGCGCTGCGCCTCGGTCTCATGTGTTCAAACAATACCACCTTCCTAGGAACTGAATATTTTCTCAAAAAATGGGGAATCGAAAAGGAACAGGTGAAAGAGATCCGCTTCAGGGACAGAGGGTGGGTAATGAACTATAATACTCTTGCGATCCTGAAGGATGGCACGAAGAGGATACTGCCGAGGGGCGGCAACAGGGGGGGATCTCTTTTTCAAAGTATACTCCATAAGTATACCTATCATTATGATTTTGTGATACCTCGCTGCCTCACCTGCTGTGATCATACAGCGGAGTTTTCCGACGTTTCATTTGGCGATCCGCGCCTGCCTGAACTGACAAGAAGCGAAAAGGCCGGAAAATCTCTTATTGTCTCAAGAACCCAAATTGGGGAAGACATATTGCGAAGGGCCGAGTGCATAGGGAGTATTTATATAGGAGGGAAAATCAGCGTTCGCAAGTTCTTCAAGGGGCAAAGCATAGCCTTTAAGAAGAAATATGGAGCGAGGGTATATGCATTGAAAGCCTTCGGTAACTTGATCCCGAAATATAATGTTCCTACATCGAAAAAGGGCGGGCAAACTGAACTGTTAAATATTTTGCCTTTTGTTTTATCTTACTTTTCTTCAAGAAGATTTGTCTGGGGATTCTTGTACCCTATTGCATTGTTACGCTATTACATAAGAATATTCCTGTTGAAAGCGAAACATTTAAAAACGAAGGTTTTCTCATTGAGAAGATGGGAAGTATAGAATGACAAAGATCCTTTTCATTGGGGTAGCTCCTGAGCGAAATCTCGGTGGTCCGTCCCTTCTGGCGAGCACTTCTATGGTCATAAGAAAGCATATCCCCGACGCTCAATTCAAATTGTTCTGCCCATATTATGTTAGTGACTTTCAGCGGGCGGGTGAATATGGCGTGGATATGATTAAATTCGGTTTTTCAAGGAAAAATGCATTTAAGGTGTTCGTCTGTTGCCTGTTGTGGTCGATTTTTACAAGATTTGGACTTGACATCAAAAGGCTGAGAGAGAATGAAGTGTTAAGAGCGTACTATGAATGTGACGTTGTTGTGGATATTCTTGGTATTAGTTTTACAGATTACTTCCAAAGTAGTATTGGCTATATTTTTCAGAGTCTGTGGCTATTGATAGGTATCATCTTCAGAAAGCCTGTAATCAAATTTACTCAAGACATGGGACCTTTTGAAAACTGGGTAAACAGGAATCTTGCGAAATTGTGCCTGAACAGGTTGAACTTCATTCTTGCAAGAAGCGAAACTACAAAAGCATATTTGAAGCAAATGAATATTAGGACGCCTGTGTATGTCCACCCCGATACTGCGTTCTACTTGGAAAAACCACCGACTTCGAAAATTGATGAGATTATTTTCAGGGAAGGATTAGACAGGAAACCATTAATAGGGATTGTAGCGTCCAGGCAGGTGGACAAGAGGATTTCAGATAAAGAGGGGAAAGATAAGGAATCTAAAAATAGCTATACCTTAGCATTGGCGCAAATTGCGGACTATCTTGTAGAAAAGGTTAATGCATTCATTGTTTTCATACCAAATGAATTCGCGATTGAGAAAGGCGGATACGATGACCTTTATGTCTGCAAAAAGGTGCTTAGACTTATGAAAAACAGGGAGCGTGCAAAAGTAATAGATAAACAGTATTTGGCTCCTGAATTAAAGGGGCTGATTGCAAGATGTGACATAGTGTTAACATCAAGGTATCATTCGACGGTTGCGGCTCTTTCAACTACAACGCCATGCCTTGTTGTGGGATGGGGGTTCAAATATGAACAGCTAATGGGCTTGATGGGGCAGTCTGAGTTTGTATGCGATTTTAAAAAGGTGACATTTGACGACCTAAAGAATAAGGCAAACAGACTGTGGGAATCCAGGGGTATGATCCGTGATGAGTTGAGATCACGAATGCCGGTGATTGAGGAATCTGTTCTTCGTGGCGGTGAATTGGTCAAGAATTTAGTTACGAAATGAGGCCAAAATGGAAAAGGTTAACGTAGGAATCGTTCTCCTTCATGGACCGATCAAAGGCGGCGGTGGGGCACAAAGGAGGTTTGGCAGAATTATTCAATTGTTCCAACAAAAAGGAAATTCTGTTAGATGCGTTCTTATAACCCATTCTGAAATGAGGGAGCGACTTGACAAATCAGAAATAAATATAGATCCGAAAAACGTCGTTGTCTTTTCAGAAATTGTGGATACGGCATCGATGTGTCAGACCTCATTTTTTAGATATATTTGCCATATTATAAACAGCATCAGGTATTTCTTCCGGTTGAAAAGAATTGTAAAGGAAAATCAAATTAACATTATACATTTTGTTGCTCCGGAGCAATTATTTATCCCCTTTCTATTTTTTAGGGACAGGAAGATTGGAGTTGTTTTTAGCATGGTCGCTGCGCCTCCCTGGGACATAGTCATTGAAGGGTCATGGACTGGCCAATTGGTATGGAGGATGTTTTTCAAAGGATCTGACGTTATCGACTCGTTATACAGTAGATTTGTTGATGAATACCCCATGTATAGGTCTAAGACACGTATAACTTCATGCTCATTCACTGATTACAATCATTTTCGCCCTGCTAAAGAGAAGGAAAAACTGATGGTTTTTGCGGGAAGGCTTCATCCATTAAAGAATCCTATGCTATTTGCCGAAGCAGCAGCTATGATCAGTAAGGAAATTAGGAAAAACGGGTGGAAACTCATAATATTTGGAAAAGGTGAACTTGAAGGCAGAATCAAAAGTTATATTGGCAAAAATAGAATTAAGGACATAATCTCAGTGCAATCAAGGTGGGATATATCACCGGTGTTAAGCAGGTCAAAAGTGTTCGTTTCCCTGCAAAAGGAAGAAAACTATCCATCCCAATCTCTTATAGAGGCAATGTCCTCAGGCAATGCGATAATAGCAACAGATGTTGGGGAAACAAGGAGATTGGTGGATGAGACAAATGGTATCTTTCTAAAGGAGCATTCAGCGTCTGCACTGTCTCATTCGATGCGTAGCCTTATCGAGAATGAGCCCTTATGTGAAGAATTGGGAAACAATTCAAGAAACCACATTATTAGCGGGCAGACTCTCGAAATAGCGGCAGAATATTTTAAAAGGCTATGGTTAGATCTATTTGTAAGGAAGAGAAGTGGCGAGGAATGAGATTCAAGAATCTAAAGGGGCTAATATTTAAGCTGCTTGGCCATTACAGGCAGATACCCGGTTGGGATACCGTTTGACTTTAAGATTTATTCCCTTGAAGATTTGATCAATAACTCTTGTAATGTTTCCACGGACAATAAAATAAATGGAGCACTTTTGTGGGCTTAGGAGGTGCTTAAAGCCAATGTTATCAAATTGGTATAGGTGCTGTGAGTTTAAAGCTCGCTGGGGAAAGGGGAGCAGTTTACCGGAAGAAAGCAACATAAAAACTTACGGTTGCCTGGAAGAATAATTGAACAATGAGGAAGGATATTAGCTCAATGGATATACGTAGAAAAGCTATCGTCGCTCGTAACATGCTTTTACGTTTATGTGGTAGATATTTGAACAATACGTTTCAGGTGAATACTAATCCTATTCTGGTTTTGGGGAATGAAAAGAGTGGCACTACGGCAATCGCAGCACTATTGGGCTATTCCAGCGGTTTGAGTGTGTCCTTAGACATACCGCGATTGGAGGACCTGGCGTTAAAGAACAGGCTATTTACAGGGAAAATGTCTCCTTTGGAACTGGTGCTGAATAATCGGCTTGATTTCTCCCGGGATATTGTAAAGGAACCGATCCTAACCTTCTTCCTGCCCGAGTTAATTCATTTGTTTCCCAGGTCGAAGATTATTTTTGTTGTTCGCGATCCGAGAGAGAATATCAGGAGTATTTTAGATAGGTGCGGGATTCCTGGGGATCGAGATAATTTGGGAGAAGAGGAGGTGAGACATGTGATCTTGGGGTGGAGGCGAGTGCTGGAAGGAGAGTGGATAGGAGAGGGAGAGTGCTATATTGAAATCTTAGCGTCTCGTTGGAACGTGGCGACCGATCAGTACTTTCAAAATCAAGAGAGGTTGATTTTAGTTAAATATGAGGATTTCATAAAAAATAAGGTGGGGGAGATTGCTCGGCTTACAAAAAAATTGAACCTTGCATCGAAAAAAGATATCGTTCGCAGAGTAGATTTTCAATATCAGGGGCGTGGACAAAATCGTGGCATTTCGTGGTATGAGTTCTTCGGAGAAACAAATCTGGCAAAGATTGAGGGAATTTGTGGAAGCAGGATGAAAAGGTTTGGTTATCCTTGTAACACTATAAATCGTTAATAGAAGTTTCCCAAATGGTTCAAGACACCATAGTCCGGCAAAACAATTTGTACAAGTTTTTATTATTCTGATGCATGGTAGAATGGTTCTCATTAGATCTAACGGTATTACCATTTGCA
>SDBV01012913.1_pt1 | contig 10665 bp, 8 predicted proteins | sample 2277081 | NCBI WGS metagenome assembly SDBV01 (sample SAMN10402039, study PRJNA504765) | marine sediment metagenome | isolation source: marine sediment core GS10_PC15, 223 cmbsf | place: Arctic Ocean: Southern Knipovich Ridge | collected 2010
AACGTGAGCTTTCAATTGCACTGTGACAGGAAGTTTTATAACTTCGAAAAATCCTTTGGCCGCGAAGATAACAATCGATTTTGTTTTGTGGGTGTCTACGTAATTTAAATAATTCCCGATTTTCTCTAGTAGAGCATTTAAGTGTTTTTCTTCCTTGTGTTTTAAATTTTTGGCGGCGCGTTTTAAATTATTTAATTGAGAGCGGAAGGTGGTGACAAATTCTTTTCTTGTTTCACCAACTCTTACTGGAAGATAAAAAGAAACAAACAGACCGTTTTGAGATGATAATTTTCTAATTATTTGCTTTATTGTCATAGCCAAATATTTTGATGGGCAAACTCCCTAGAGGAAAGTGGCTGAAAAACAGGTCGACTCACTCCGACCAAGGTTTAGCACTTTTCCCGGCCCCGATCCTCTCGGGGCGTCCCGCTTAGGCCGCTGGCCAGAAGAACTATCGACCTGTCAGCCCCCAGCCACATCCGCTGGGGTGGTATTCTCCACGTTTTGCATAAGTGCTTATGCAGCGCAGAGTAGGTCTAACAGCTTTTAGCTTCCCCACTTTGATATAGTTTAGAACTGTTTGCCAGTGCACTTGAAGAATTTTAGACACCTGTTTTACAGTTAAAAATTCGTGGTCATTCATATACGTTTGGGTTATAAGTCATTATAAGCATTTATAAGTAAGGTAACCAACCTCCAATTGCAATACTAATAGCTAGTTCTAATTATTAGTGGTATTAAATGCAGGTGGGGGTTGCTTCGCCTTTGGTATAATCGAATGTAATTGATTAAGTTCCAAAAGGTATTGGTTCCAAGAAAAACCCTTTTGGTTCACCAGCTAGGGCACCCCCATGCGACCGGAGTGCCTATATTTTCTTGTTAGGTCTTGTAAATACTCTACTTTATAACCCCTCTAATTCGGACCATAATTTTTTCATACCCTGCAAAATTTTGTTCCTGAGAGAGGAGTATGGATTCGAACCGAGTTAGCCCTTTTTCAGTTCTTCTATTACTTCGATATTTTATTCGGTGATAATTTCCCGGGGCTTTCCTCGACCAGATTGGTTTTCACGGGTTTTTAGCAGGGTAGCAAAGAGATCTTTTAATTGATAGGACACTACAATATCCTATTTTTCTAAAAGATCTTTTATGAGGTTTGTTATATCGTTTGGGGTGTAAGTGGCTTTTGGTAAGAACTTCACTGCCCCTAATTTAATAGCTTCTTCAGGAGTTTCTTTATCGGCTCGATTGCTAAATACAATTACCTTGGTATTAGGGTGCTTTGTTTTTACATCAAACTCTTTTAGAAACTCAATACCACTCATTTTTGGCATCACTACGTCAAGAAGAACAATATCTGGTTCTTCCTTGTTTGCAATTTCTAGGGCTTCTTCACCGTTGGATGCTTCAAAAACTTCATAGCCCTCCATAGTGAGCTTAGTTATGTAAGCAGATCTTATGATGTTGTCATCCTCGGCAACTAGTATCTTAGCCATTTTTAGCAGTTGGCAATGTTATAGAAAACTTTGATCCCTCACCTACTTCAGATTCTACCTCAATAGAGCCTCCGTGTAAATCGACGATATTTTTTACTAGATACAGGCCTAAACCTGTACCTCCTTCTAAAGTTGAAAACTCGTTATCTATCCTTGAGAATTTTTTGAATAATTTATCAAGATCTTTTTTAGCTATTCCCACTCCCGTATCCTTAACTGATATAACTGCATTTCCGTCCTTTTGTGTAAGTTTTAATTCTATTGTACCCCCCTTTTTAGTATACTTTTTAGCATTATCCACTACATTGCTTACAACCATCCATAGCTTTTCAAAGTCACCGTCAATTGTTAACTTTTCTTTACTAAGGTTGGTCTCAAGCTTTTGTTCCTTTTTCTTAAACGTTTCAGAGAAAGTTTTTGACAAATCCTCTATTAACTCATTTAGGATAAATCTCTTCTTTTCAATTACCAGTCTTCCCGTTTCAATTCGTGATATATTCAGCAAATCCTCAATGATCCTTAATTGTCTTTCATTGCTTTGATATGCTTGAGCAGCAAACCCCATTTGTTTATTTGTAAGTTTCCCAGCGTCTCCTTCTACAAGCATTGAAAGGAATGCTTTTACTCCTGTAGCTGGAGTTTTTAGTTGATGAGATGCGAGTGATACAAATTCAGTTTTTGCTTTTTCCACCTCCTTTTCATGTGTTATATCTCGCTCAATTCCGACCACTGCTTTGACTACTCCATTATTATCAAGAATTGGCGCCACTGTTACGTGACCAGTGTATGATTTGCCATCTTTTCTTTGCATATCCATGTCACCTTCGAAATAATTTTTTTCCTGGATAACGATTTTCTGAATCTTTGCGAATTCCTCATCTGAAATCTTTGCCCATGCTAGAGGAGTCTTTCCTATTAATTCATCTTTCTGATAACCGGTAATCCGCGTAGCGGCCCTGTTCACGTACAGTATCTTGAACGTAGGATCGGTAATTGTTATATGTTCAGAAGTGCTGTCTACTGCCAGTTTATATTTTTGAAGATCTGAGGCAAGATTTTGAGACATCCTTTTCTCGTTCTCAACATCTTTCATTGAGATAACTAATGCTTTTTTTGATTTGCTAGATTCAAGTAGTTGTGAATTAAGTTGAGAGGCCTTTTGATTTAATTGGCTGATGTATGATTGCAAATTTTCTTTCATAGCATTGATAGATCTCGATAATTGTCCAATCTCATTACTGCTATCTGTATTTACAGAAATATTTAGATTGCCTTTCGAAATTTCATAGGCCACGCGGCGAAGACTATTTAAGGAAGATCCAAGATACTGAGAAATGATTACTGCAATAGCTAGGGCTGAGAACAACCCGATTAGACTACCAATGATAATTACTGATTTTGTTACGCTCTCATCAGTTAGAGCATCCTTTTGCCGTTTTGCTAGTAAGTTTTCCTCTTCATCTTTCATTTCCTTGACTACTGATCGAATATCGTCCATGATGTTTTTTCCTTTATCACTTAAAACAATTTCGATTGCTTCATCATTTTTACCGTGTGACCGTAGGCCCACTGTCTGTTGTAACTCGGCTTTCTTCTGCTCTACTAAGTTTTTAAGTTTAGGGGTTCTTTCCTGTTGGTTTGGGTTATCAGCAGTTAGATCTGTAACTTCTTCAATTGTTCCTTGAACTGTAGAAACACCTGAATTATATGGTTCCAAGTATTTTAATTCTCCGGTCAAAAGGTACCCACGCTGACCCGTTTCTGCGTCAGACATATTTGATATTATGCTTTCCAACACTTGGAGAACTTCATGGGTATGATCTTCAATAGTTTTACTTTCAATTAGATCGTTGACGCTTCTAAATGTAGTAACACTAACCACCAGAAATATTGAGACTATCAATGAAAAACTGAATAATAATATTTTTAATAATCCAGTATGTTTAAGTGGATTCATTCTAAGTTAATTAATTAATTTTCTTTTTTTCAGAATAGGTAAAACTTGAAGCTTAAGTATAGAGCCAAGTTTAGTTCCTTCTTTCGCAAAGTTACTATCTACCCACTTATATTCAACTATCTCATTATCTGGCTCTGGGTTTGCTTTGCTAGACACCAAGTAAACATGTGCTAGGGTCTGACCTTTCTTCCAAAGAGACTCACCCTTAAAAATACCCAGAAGTTCTTCTACTTCCACATGTAATTGGACTTCCTCTAAAAACTCTCTTTTTACACCCCTCTTTATAGTTTCACCCTTTTCATGTGTTCCTCCAGTAATAATAAATTTCCTTTTCCCCTTTTTGCGGACAGCTAATACTTTACCATTCCTACAAAGCATTCCACCAACTGTGTGTTGGTGTTCTAAACCATACTTACAACAGGGCTTTTTAGATTCCACGGCTGTCATTCTAGCATAAATCCTAGGATTCTAATCCCCTTAGGTAGTTACCTCCAAACGAAGTTTTGGGCTCAACTGACTCAAGAAGAAGCTGTTCTTGCCAATCGTTCAGAAGCTGGATTAGGGTGTTTGAAGTCAGAGTCGTTAGGGAGCCGATTAAAAGTCCAAACGCTATCCTCTAACCCGACTTTACAAAATTTTCTTTAGGTTTGGAACTGAGTGTAATAGGGGTTATACCACATCCTCTATTCGTGCCTAAATTGTGACTACGGAATTTTCGTACTTAATGTTGATTATCTGCTATAGGGTGGCATTTAAGCGTTATTCCGTAACCTTTTGCCCGCATACACTTTTACAGGGATTTTTCTATTATCTAAATATGATTGTGTATTTTACGTCTTAAAGAAATTTAATTAGAAAGGTAACTTTGTGCCTAGGGTTGCTGGCCACTCCTTTTTATAGTGCCGAAAAACTCGTAATGTACGAAATGGTTACTTATTATTGTATAATTAAGTCAATGCTCAGCTCTGCTGAGTTTTATGTTTTTATGGCCAAACGTATTAAGAAAAGACGTAAAAACTTTATAAAAAAAGTTCGGTTAGTTAAGGATGTTAAGAAAATCTCTAGAGTAACTGATCGAATAATTCGTACAGAACGTGATGTAATGTACTTTACTCCCCAAGACCTTTTGCGAATTATAAAGGAATCCGATAAGAATGGTCTAAAAAGAATCACGGTCGTTTATGAGATCGAAATCGAAAACGAGTGGATGATGATCAAAATGTATGATAACACTCACGATACGAGCCAGCTTCATAGACATACTAGAACATCAATTCAAAACCCTCATCACATAATCGACCTTCAAAGTGTTGTTAAGAGAGGTGATATTTGGCACTGGTTGGATTGGGCTAGAGGAGATATCATCAAAAAGTTTTGGTACATGAGAAGGGCATTCGAAAAACGCAGTCGGGTTGTTGACAACTAAGTTTTATACTATTATAAATACAGAGCTATGAGTATCAAAGAACAAGCTAAGTTTAACTCAAGCCTTTCCGAAAAACTTGCGGTTTACTTAAACAATTCTTCAAAAGAAACTAAAAAGCTACCCAAAAACAGCTCATTCGTTACATTTTCAGCAAAAAACGCGAAGCTTAACGAACAAAATGAAAAATTAGTGAGTAGTTTAACTAAAAAAGGAAAGGTTATTTACAAAGCGATTCAAACTAACAACTCTGATCATCCTTGGACTTTCGAAAAAGTTACCCCCAACCACTAATCTCTCTAATACAAGTAATTTTGATGCATATCCTTTGAGGGAAGGTCTAGATGCGACTATGGGTTCTCTATAAAAGTGTGGTGCGAATTTAGCCTCAATTCATCACCTATAATACGGATTATACTCAATCGGAGTTAGAAAAAGAGAAGGGAACCTACGGAAGATTCCCTTGACAATGATGCCCTCCCATCTGGTTTACCTAGATTAAGCCTGCGTAACCCAGGGAATATCCGCCGACCGTTTGACCATCGTCTCTAGAGCAAGCAAGATCTCGTTGCCATGTGGCTCCAAGAGTTCGTCCCAGCCCTTTTCCTCGGCCAGCGACTTCAACTCTGACAGACTTTGGTCTATCATGCGGGACATTTCGTCAGGTTTCCTGATGTAATAGTCTAGCCGAGTGTGCAAAACCGTCGTCTCTGGTTCGTTTGGGTCAGGACTGGCAATGATGACAACATCATATCGTGGCGAACCACGGATCTGTTTAGTCACGTAAGTGAGATACTCGATCTTCTCTCTTGGGTCGTATGATTCAAACGGCCTAAGACTATTGGGCCCCTTCTTTTTGTACATCTGTTCACCTAGGTTGGCGAAATCAACCTGGGCGTGAACCCTTACTGCGAGTTCCAACGGCAGAGGAGACCATTGACCAGACCACCTTTTGCGTTTGATTCTCTCTACACGACGCAACAAAGCCCTTAAACCCCGCCGATTTGTCGGAAAGCTGGTTGCTATCTGGTAATCTTTTCTTGCCCACTCGTTGAAGATCGTGTAAAGATACACTCGGCCGTCAGACTGAACACCTTCTGGTAGAGCAAGATCAAGTGTTTCGTTATCTACAACTACGATAGCTGACACAGCTAGGACCTCCTCCTTGCGATCTCTTTAAAGCAATTTTACCCTACAGATCAATTGATGTATATAGATATAAAGTCTGGGATAGTGGAGGTTTTATTGGGACAACAAATCAGGATTCTAATAAACCTAGGTAGTTGCTCTTGGGATTGTCTGTAGGTTCAAAAGGCCCTAGAAGATTATTCTCCTGCCAATCATTGAGAAGCTGAATGAGGGTGTTCGAAGTCAGAGTCGTTAGGGTCACCAATGAAAGTCGAGTTTATAAATACTGGAGGAAAGAAAATACAGTTATGAAAATGAAAAACCCAGGTGTCAGAGGTTACTCGAAAGAGTAACTTAACATCCTGGGTCCACGCTTAAAGGTTACGTGTTTCCTATTTCATTAACTAATAATCTCCTCCTTGTTAACTCTGGCGACACCAATCATGGGCGTTCTGGAATAACCGCAGCCAAGGACTAGCTGATAGGTCTTTCCATTGCTCCGGTAACCAGGGCCATTGCCAGAGTTGGTTACTCAATCTTTCCGGATGAGGCATCATCACCAAGTGCCGTCCGTTAGGACTACAGAGAGCGGTGATCCCGTTTGGACTACCGTTGGGATTGAATGGGTAGGTTTCTGTCGATCTTCCTGACGGATCAACAAATCCTAAGGGAACCAACTTTTGCTCGTGTAGCCGATCGAGTTGATCTTGCTCCGGCAGGTACAATTGCCCCTCTCCATGCGCTACCCAAATACCCAGTCGACTCCCCTCCATTCCGCGAAAGAAAATCGATGGGCTCTCTCGTACCTCCACCGTCGCGAACCGGGACTCGAAGCGGTTGGACCGGTTAGCTATGAATCGCGGTAGAGACTTCTCTTCAAGACCTTGCCACGGCACCAATCCCAAGACCGTAAAGAGCTGGCAGCCGTTACAAACACCGAGTGAGAAAGTGTCTGTCCTTGTAAAGAATTCGGTGAACTGCTGGGAAACAGCGGGGTTAAAGCGAATTATCGCACCCCAACCTTTGCCGGCAGCCGGTACATCCTTTCGAGAGAAACCGCCAACTGCCACAAGACCAACGAAGTCTTGTAGTTGTACCTTTCCTTCGATTAGATCCCGAGTCGTTAGATCGTAGACGTCGAAACCGGCTGAGTGAAAGGAAGCAGCCATCTCCCGATCCCCATTACTACCTTCGTCACGAAAGACCGCAACTTTTGGTTTTGCATTTCCTTGCAAAACTTCTGGTGCAGTAACCTCCGGGATATAGGTTAGCGCTAGAGAGGGTAGAGTTAGATCCTCAAAGGACCTTTCTTCCTGGGCAACACAGTCGGGATTGGCTTGAAGTGCCTCGATCAGTGAGCTGGTACTTTCCCAGAGCACTCTTAGTTCGGACAACGACTTGTCCAGAACGATCCCGTTTGTGTCGGCGACAACGAAGCGGGAGTTGCGGTCAGCAACTTCTCCGATTAGTTGCGCCGGAACTTGGGACTCAGACAACCGAGCGAGAACGATCTTGGGTGAATCCGTCTCAACTACCAATCCCAACTCCTCGTTGAAGAGGAAACTGATTGGATCGGAAGTTAGGAGTCGAGTATCTACACCGAAACCACCGGCGATCGCCATCTCCACTAGGGTGGTTATTAACCCGCCATCACTTCTATCATGAATTGCTGTGATCAAGCCCTGCTCGACAAACCCTTGGATAGTGTCGAAAATTCTAGCGAGCAACGACACGTCATCGACATCTGGACAGTCGGAATCGATTTGATCGAATGCTTGGGCTAAAGCCGACCCACCTAAGCGCATTTTTCCTGCGCCAAGATCTATGTAGATCAAGGATGAGCCAGCTTTCTTCAGATCCGGAGTGACCTTCGCTCGGACGTCGCTCATATAGGCGTAGGTAGCGATTACCAATTGCCCAGGAGCTTTGACCAACTGATCAGTCTGGTCCGGACCTTTCATTAGGGTTGCCATTGAGAGGCTGTCTTTACCACCGTCTATTGCAAGACCAAGTTCTACCATGATGCCACTCATGGCGACGGCAGTGTCGTACAATTTGGCACCCTCACCAGGAAGCTTTGCTGCCCACATCCAATTGGCCTGGCAGCGAATTTCGTTTCGGTTGCTGATACGCGCACCGCAGAGATTAAGCAACGCTTCTGCAACTGCCAGCCTTCCCATTGCGGCTGGGTTGATTAAACCTTTGATTGGTTGTTCTCCCAAGCTACGCGCTGTGCCTGTGCAACCAAAGTGGCTGTGAGCCTCAATGGAAAAATCAGCAACCGGCAGTTGAAAAGGCCCAACACATTGTTGCTGGGCAATTAATCCGCCAACGCTACGGTCGACTTTCCTGACCAGAAAACCCTTGGAACCAACTGAAGGAAGCCTGAGTACCTGATCTAAAGCTTCCTCTACTGCTAAGCCTTCTGGTAATTCCAAGTCCTTGAGGTCGGTTGGTAGGTGATCAAGGTCGTAGTGCTTTCGAAGTCCTTCGCCAAGTGCAACCTCTTGTGGTAACTCGACCGGTCGAGAACCATCGGTATCTTCGAGAACGAAATGTCCGTCACCAGTCACTTCGCCCAAAAACGCCACCGGACAACCTTCACGCTGACAGATTTCCTCGAAGATTCTTCTATCAGCTGGTCGGATCAGAAGACACTCTCGTTCTTGAGACTCGTTTCCCCAAATCTCAAGTACAGAGAGGTTTTTGTCGCCAACCGTAATCGACCTCAGGTCGATCTTTGCCCCAAGCGGGTGCACAAGTTCGGGTAGTGCGTTGCAGTCACCACCGGCACCTAGATCGTGGATCGAAACAATCGGGTTTCCTTCTCCGAGTTCAATGCAAGAGCGGATAACCCGATAAACCCTCTGTTCCATTTCGGGGTCACCACGTTGCACAGAATCGAAGTCGAGTTCCGCTGTGTTCTGTCCTTGCATCATAGAGCTGGCCGAACTCCCACCCAAACCAATACGGTAGGAGGGGCCGCCAATTTGTACGACCAACATGCCGACTTCAGGATCACCTTTGTAGACATGAAGGTCGTCAATCAGACCAGCACTAGCCGCGTAGAGAATCGGTTTGTACCAAGCCCAATGACCATCTCGTAGTTGGGTTTCGAAGCTTCGAACAAAACCAAGAGTTACTGGCTGCCCGAAGCAGTTACCGTAGTCAGAAGCACCGTTACTCGCCTGGATTAGGACATCCAAAGGTCGAGCGAACTGCTCTGGTGGTAACCAGGTTTCCTTTTCACCTGGTAAACCAAGCCCCAAAGCAGCTACCGCATAGCCAAGAGCGTACGCGGTAACCAATCCTCCTCGACCAACCGAAAAACCATCGCGTGTCACACCTCCACCACCAGTTGCTGCACCTGGATAAGGTGAGACTCCCGTTGGGTGATTGTGTGTCTCAGCGGTTAACGTTGGATGAAGAACACGAGTGGATGGGACAAGGAGACAGGGTTGTCCTGGAAATTCTGGTACCAGGATTTCTACTGTTCCTCCACGAATTACCGAAGAGTCGTCACTAAAGGCAGACAGTGAGTTACCTGGACTCAGTTTCCAAGGTTTCTTGACGATGTCCATCAAGGTTTCCCCAACTGGTTGACCGTCTATTGTCACCTCACCTCTAAAGAATGGGTGACGTGAGTGTTCGGATAGACCCTGCGCAAGCTCGAAGAGTTCGACATCAGTCGGGTCTCTTTCCAACTCCACTTGGTAGGTACGGGTGATGTATTGAACATCCTGTCGGTCCCATCCCAACCCCAACTCCTCGTTCAAGCGGAGTAGGGCTTCCGATCCCTCAGTTAGAACTGGGACGATTCTAACTGCAGCTGTTTCTACATTGGCCTCAAAACTTGGTAGCGGAACTGGGTAGATCATTTCCGTCATGCGGTCGAACAGACCTTCAAGAAGGGGGTCGATCTGGTCTTGCCCAACTCCGGGTGTGAAACCCAAACGAAGGGAGCGCTCGATTCGTGTCGCTTTGGATAGCCCACAATCCTGTAGCACCGAAATGGCGTTGCTGGACCAAGAAGTCTCAAAACTGAGACGTGGTCCAACTTCAACCACTTCTTTGCCTGTCAGGAAAGTAGTTTTACCAAAGTTATCCGGCTCGAACGTTTCGGCTAGCAGCCAGCGGACCAACTCATAGTCCTTTTCAGTGAAGCTCTCTTCTAGCTCGAGGTAGTAACACCACTCACTAGAAATTAAAAGCCCCTCGATACCTAAGCTACGAGCCTTTTCCTCAAGTTGTCCTTCTCGCCAACGACTAAGAGCGGGTTGTTGATAAAAGTGGACTAGTTGGGTCATCTGATCTCCTCTCTTTCTGGATTATTCAAAATTTAAAGAGCTGCTCAACTATTGAGTAGACCCATAATATCAATACCAGCTTTCTAATGCAATTTAAGTTGTAAATTTCTAGAGGGTGATGAAATAAGCTATAGGTCTAATAAATAGTTGAACTATCTTTATACTGTCTCATTTGTCTCATTTAGCCTCAGGATGAGACACGACTATAGCGATTGAACTGACCGCGACCCCAATGCTTCACCAAAAAGTTTTTTTGAACCAACCTATTGACAGCTTGCTTATTAGGGTCATATAATTAAATTAGAAGTTTCGAAATAACGAAACATTTCGTCAGTTGGCGGATAAACAGCCCAA
>SDBV01012914.1_pt1 | contig 10665 bp, 8 predicted proteins | sample 2277081 | NCBI WGS metagenome assembly SDBV01 (sample SAMN10402039, study PRJNA504765) | marine sediment metagenome | isolation source: marine sediment core GS10_PC15, 223 cmbsf | place: Arctic Ocean: Southern Knipovich Ridge | collected 2010
GGCAATCGAAGCCGCCCGCGCCGGAGAGCAGGGCAAAGGCTTCGCCGTCGTCGCCGACGAGGTCCGCCGCCTGGCGGAGCGCTCGTCAGGCGCCACCAAGGAGATCGCCGACCTCGTCTCCGGCATCCAGCAGGGTGTCACCGAGGCCGTCAAGGCAATGGAGGACGGCACCACCGAGGTCGACGGCGGCTACAAGCTGGCGACCGACGCCGGAGAATCACTCACCGAGATCCTGGAAACGGTCTCGGCTGTCGGCAAGCAGGTCGAGCAGATCGCCGGCGCCGCCCAGGAGCTTAGCGGCCTCTCCGCCGAGATGGTCACGCTGAGTGACGGCGTATCGAGCGTCACCGAGGAGAACACCGCCGCCACCGAGGAGATGTCGGCGTCCTCGGCCCAGGTCTCGAAGTCGATCGAAGGCGTCGCCGGGATCTCCCAGGAAAACAGCGCGGCAACGCAGCAGGTATCGGCCTCCGCCGAGGAGATGAGCGCCCAGGTCGAGGAGGTCGTCGCCTCCTCGCAATCGCTCGCCGAAATGTCGGCCGAGCTGCAGAAGAATGTCGCCCAGTTCAAGCTGAACTAAGCCAGGGAATCGATGTGGGGGGGACGGGAACCGGACCCTCCGGCCGGGCATCCCGGTCCCCCGCATCGACCGCCCACAGTTGGCCGATCAGCGAAGATAAGCAAGGATGGAGTGAGAAATGACAACCGATCAGAAGATGGGAACCGCCAACACGGTTGCCGAGACCGAAGTTCAACTAGTCGTCTTCGACCTCGCCTCCGAGTTCTACGGAGTCGACATCGGCGACGTCCGTGAGATCATCCGGATGCAGACGATTACCCGGGTGCCGGGGGCGCCGCCCTTCGTCGAAGGCGTCATCAACCTGAGAGGCAGCGTCGTGCCGGTGGTGGACCTCAGAAAGCGGCTTGACCTCCAAGTCAACGAGCAGACCCAGGAAACCCGGATCGTCGTCGTCGATATCGCCGGCCGCGACGTCGGCGTCATCGTCGATGGGGTCACCGAGGTACTGCGCATCCCGCTGTCGTCGGTCGAGCCGCCGTCGTCGATGATAACCAACGCCGACTCCGACTACCTGCGCGGCATCGCCCGGCTCGAGGACAAACTGATCATCCTGCTCGACCTGAGCAAGGCGCTGGCAGCGATCGATACGCAGGTGGCAGTCGATTCGGCGAAGAAGGCCGGCAAGGAACCGGTAGCCGCTTGACCGTCCCCATGCAGGCGGACAGCGTGAGCAGTCTCCGGCAGGTGTTCACTGCGCCTGTCTCCCACCACCTGTCATCACCGATTGACAGGGTCGGTTCCGGAGACTGCTCACGGTCGTTCGAAGTAGAGACGGATGCCGCCCAGACTCTCAGGAGTTGCGGCAACGGGGACATGAAGAGAAGTTCTCCTCGGATACTCGTGGTTGACGATGAGCCTCACCTGCGTAGCGCCCTGAAGACGCTGCTCGAGGGCGAGGGCTTCATTGTTTTCACCGCCCCCGATGGTGAGACGGCGCTCACGATGAGCCGGGAGAAGTCGCCGGACGTGGTCCTGTTGGACCTGGTAATACCGGAACCGGACGGAAGAGAAGTCTGCCGGCAGATTCGCCAGTTCTCGAACGCAATCCGCATCGTCTACTTCACCGGAACGATGGAGGCCTATCAGCCGAACACCCAGAAACAACTCCTCGCCGAGGCCGATGCTCTGATTGTAAAGCCCGCCGGCAAGCGTCAGATACTGGCCGGCATCAGGAAGGTCCTGGAAGTCAATCGGCAATGACCCATGCTCAGCGCCGCGGCCCGCCCGGATGGCGACGATGGGCGATGAGCCTGGGTGGCAGGCTAAGGGTGGCCAGCGGGACGCTGGTGGGCAGATTCGCCGCGCTGGCGTTCCTGACCTTGGCCGTCATCGGCATTCTCCTGGGCTGGCTGCTGACGATGTCGCTGACCGACAGCATGTTGTCGCGGGCGACCCGAGTGACCGCCGACGTGGTCTCCCATGCGGTACCCAAAGAGTTTACCGCCGAGGATTTCCTGGCCCCCAACCCCGCGGACCGCTATGAACATCTGGCCGAAGTGATGGGGCACCTCTCCCTCGGGCCGGACGTGGCTCTCACCAAGGTCTGGGACAGCAGCAGCACCGTCGTCTGGGCGTATGACCGGGAACTGGTGGGCCGGCGTTTCGAGGACAACGAGGAGTTGAACCGCGCCCTGTCCGGCGAGATCAGTTCCGAAATCAGTCTCCTTACCAAGGACGAGCAGGTATTCGAGCGGGAGTTCACGCGGCTGCTCGAGCTGTACGTGCCGATCCGGTTCGCCGGTGAGGGCGATATCGCCGTCGTCTTCGAGGTCTACGAGAACATCGACTCGCTCGACGCCGACATCACGCGGATTAACGTGATGATGTGGGGCTCGATCGCGGTCGGCTTCGTCATTCTGTTCGCGGTGCTCTACGGCATCGTCCGCGGCGCCTCGAGGCAGATCGAACGGCAGGCGGCCGAGATCGGGCGTTCCGAGGAAAGATACCGCAACCTCGTCCTGTCAGCGCAGGACGGCATCATCACCGCCGACCGGGAGGGGCGGATGCTGCTCTTCAACCGGATGGCGGAGACGATCTTCGGCTACGAAAGCAGCGAGACCATCGGCCAGCCGATGCAGATGCTGATGCCGCCGGAGTATCGGGCCAAGCACAGCTCCAGTCTGGCCAGATTCTTCGACACCGGCCGGGGCAGAGTGGTCGGTACTACCGTCGACCTCGAGGGACTGCGCAAGAACGGCGAGAGGTTCGCTTTTGAGCTGTCGCTGAGCGCCTCCGGGGAAGGCGAGGACAAGTTCGTCACCGGCATCCTCCGTGACATCACCGAACGCCGGGATGCGGAGCGGCTGCTCGGGGAGAGTGAAGAGAGATGGAGAGCAATCAGTGAGAACTCTCCGGCTCAGGTCATGTTGCTGAATGAGAATATGGAGATTCTGTTCATCAATCATACCGTTCCTGATCTGACCAGAGAACAGGTCATTGGACAGTCGATAACCAGTTTCGTGCCTCCTGATTTCCAGAAGACAGCAGCTGACTGCTGCAAGGCCGTGTGGCAGAGTGGCAAGCCTGGCGAATATAGCACGGAGTACGTAACCCAAGATGGGGAGACCAAGCATTTTGACGTATGGATTGGGCCCGTCTTCGAATCAGGACAGGTCTCTGCATTGGTTAGCAACTCCATGGATGTCACCGACCGCAAGGCCACGGAGGACGCACTGAGAGCCAATGAGGAGAGGTACCGTGCCATCTTTGATCAGGCACGAGATGGTATCGTGCTGATCGATGACGGGGAGGGGTGGGTCGTCGACTGCAATCAGGAGTTTGAGAGGCAGACGGGAAGGTCTCTTGCCGAGTTGCGGGAGCTCCACATCTGGGAATTACGGCCACCCGAGCAGCAAGAGGCAGCCAAACGGAAGTACCTCGAGGTGACGGAGACAGGTTCGGCCGAGTCATCGGAGCTGGCCTACTTGCGACCTGATGGGCAAGAAACCCCTGTTGAGTTTGTGGCCAAGAGAGTGCGGATCGGGGGCAGGTGGTACCACCAGAGCATAACGCGCGACATCACCGAGCGTCGGCGGATGGAGGAGCAGTTGCGGCGCTCTGAGGTGTTGGCTTCCTTGGGCGAGACCATCGCCGGGATTGCCCATGAGGTCAGCAACCCCCTGTCAGCCATCATACTCTATTCCGAATTGGTGGAATGGTCCGATCTCCCTTCAAAGATGAGGGGAGACCTGAGGGTGATACGAAGCGAGGCGAAACGGGCCGCCAAAATCATGAGGGAGCTGCTCGCCTACTCGCGAAAGGTCGAACCGCTGACCCGATGGTTGGATGTCAACAGAACGATCAGAAAAGTACTCAAGATGCGGTGCTACCAAGAACAGGTCAGGAACATAGGAATCACCACGAATCTGGCGAACGGGGCTCTCAGGGTGCGCGGCGACGCCGCTCAGCTGACCCAGGTCTTCATGAATCTCATCCTCAATGCCGAAGCAGCTCTCAGCGAGGCGAGCAACAAGAGCCTCATCGTCACCAGCGAGATTAGCAATGAATGGGCCAGAATATCGGTCGCCGACAACGGGACGGGCATCCCCAAGGAGCACCTGGATCAGGTGTTCCTCCCGTTCTTCAGCACCAAGCCCGTCGGCAAGGGTACCGGTCTCGGCCTGAGCACCTGCTACGGCATTGTCACCGCGCACAAAGGCCGGATGCGCGCCGAGAACAACGACATTGGTGGAGCGACTTTCATCGTGGAGCTGCCCTTGGCCGGGAAGGCGAAGTAGAAACGACCAGTCGGTCGAGAAAAAGGTCCACAGGATCTCACGCTTGGGCAGCAGGCGTCAGAATGTCAGCGAAGAATGGAACGATTATTGACGGCATCTCCGACTTTACAGTAGGGCATCTTGACAAGTGATTGCCGACAACATTCTGTATGAGTTATTAGGCGTGCATTCAGTATTTGACGGCAGATCCCTTCCTTCTTCGCAAGGAAGGCCCGCCCCTTTCCGAGCCTCTTCCGTAAGTATGTATAGTACAGTCGCCGTTGCCACCACCACGTCCACCACACCTCCTCACAGTGTCAACTCCCGGTTGGGAATGATGTACTTGGTGGGCCGTCCGCGCCCCGCACCGCGCCGTACGTCCACACTGGGCAGCCGCTTGTACACTTGCTTCACCACGGCGGGCCAGTCCTCCATGCTGACCCCTATCTCGTGGGCGAACTCTTGGCTGGTGAGTTCAATGACCGGCCCATCGCCAGCGTGCCCGGCAAAGAATTGTGATATCCGCCCGTCCAGCCACCCCCAGCGGTCTCGCTCCGTCACAACCGCCGGGTCCTGCTTCACATGCACATGCTCCAATTCCCTGCTGTCAGTGTACTTCAGACGCCCTTGCGCCTGGCGCTCGTAGGTGTCAATCATGTCCCACTGGTCGCGCATCGTGATCTGAATCGGCCCGATTGGCTTCTTGGTATCGGCGTACGTGTTGCCGATGCCGGCGACTCGCTGGGACATCGGGTAGACCATCCACTCAAAGACGTGCCCTTGCGGCATACTCTGGCGGAGATTGTCGGGCTTGAAGGCGACATCGGAGCACTTGATGAAGATGTCCGTATTCTCCCGAATCCGGACGTCCACATACATCTCATTGATGACGGTATAGATCAATCCAGATTGGAGCTTCCGCAACTGTTGAATGGCGCGGTCCGTCAGAAGGTTCACGTTGGCTACCGACCGGCGGGCTTCGCCATACTCCAGGTTGAATTCGTCAAAGAAGAACACTCCGCCCTGGTAGCGCTCATCGAGCGCCAGAAACGCCTGCTTGTCGATCAGCTGTGAGGCATAGGACACTTCGCCGCCGGCCGGCAGCCCGCACGCTTGGGCCGTCTCATCATCAATCTTCACGTCCATACGGATCTTCATATTCGACCAGCACGGCTCCGTCAGCCCCGTCTTTGGGTCTACGGTCATCATGAAATCCCTGATAGCGATGTTGGCACCACTGAGGGACTTCCCCGAACCACGCTCCCCAACCAGGCCGATAATCCAGTCACGGTTGATGTGCATACGCCGAAAGAATGCCCGGACGGCGTGCTGAACTATGTCCTCAAGTGAGTGGGCTATTAGTCTTGTTTCCGTTGTTCTGTCCACTATCAATCTTCTCCTTTGGAGTAGCGAGCCTCGAATCCCAATTCCAGAAGCAGCCGGTTGAGGCGAAGATGCCATCGCCAGAATCTCCTACTGCGGATTGTCCTGGCGTGGACCGCTTCCTTGCGGTGTATCGGGTGTGACTTTGTGCCCCCCACTAGAAGCTCCTCTCATCCCCTGCGACACGCTTCCTTCTCATCGCTTCACCATTCGTTGAACCAGTCACAGGTGGGGTGTTGTCTCATGCGCCAAGTCACCATAGCAGCGCGCATCTTCACGCCAGACGAGCTTGACGGGCGGCGCGCTTCCAAGCTGACGGTTCTTCGCCATATTCACTTCCAGAATCTGCGGGCTCTCAGGTGTCCGATATAGCAGGAACACCACATCAGCGTCCTGCTCAATGTTGCCGCTGTCGCGTAGGTCCGCCAGTGTTGGTCGACGTGATTCCTCGCCGCGGTGCTCCAGCGCCCGGTTGAGCTGGCTGGCCACTACTACCGGCACGTGGAGGTCGTTGGCCAGGTTCTTGAGAATCTTGCACACCCGGCCAACACGCACGTTCTGATTCTCGCGCCCATCTTCCCAGCAGTCCCGCAGGAACTGGAGGTAGTCCACGAAGACGATGTCGAGCCCGTCGGCATCCTTCTTCTTCTCTGCCGCGGCGTAGATGTCGGAGGCTGAGACGCCTCGCGGCATGTAGAACTGCCTACGTTCACTCAAGAGTGCTGCCTTCTCCATGACCAGCGTCATCTGGTCTTCTTGGACACCGTGCCTTCGTAGGTCAAGCACACTTGTCCCGAGCATTCGTGCGATTTCACGTTCCATCAGCGGATCAATCCCCATTTCCACAGAACAGAACAGCGACGTGCGGTTTTGGGTCGAAGTCATATGGTTGGAGATGTCCAGCATGAGCTGCGTCTTGCCAACCGAAGTCCGCGCACCAATCACTGTGAGTTCGCCAGGGTAGACACCCATGGTCAGGTCGTCCAAGGCCTTGAATCCCCACTTCAGTGAGTTGTGCGGCTGGTTGCAGCGGGTGATCAGGTCGAAGATGGAATTGAAGGCATCTGTCGGAGTTACCAGCGAGTCGATGACACTGTTGTGTTGGCGAAAACCCCTCACCATACTGGCGATGCGCTCCATCACCTCATTGCTGTCGGTATGGGTCGCATATCCTTCATCGGCGATCCTCAGACCGAGCACTACCATCTGGCGCGATAGCGACACCTGACGAACAACGGAAGCGTAGGAATTGAGGTCCAATGACGTTGGAGTTACGGACACAGCCTCGGCAAGAGTGCCGGTGTTCGCCATGCCGAGGCGTTTCATCTCCTGCGCGACAGTCACCTCATTGATTGATTCAACGGCGGCGTAGAGGTTGAGGCATGCCTGATAGGCCACTCTGTAGCGCTCGTCAACGAAGTCCTCGGCCTTGAGCACGTTGACCACCTGGCGAAACGCACTGCCGTCAAGCAATACGCTGCCGATGACCGATTGCTCGGCCACTATGTTGCGTGGTAGCGCTCGGTTCACAGTGTCTTTCTCCATCCGCCCTTGTCCTTGTGGCCATCTGCCCGCTTGTTCGCTCCTGCCTTCCCGGCCTCATCCTTTCGCGCCCAGCTCAGGATCGCGTGGTAATGGCTACGGTACTCATAGCCCTTGGCCGCGAGCTTCAGACTGAAGTCCTCGATCCTCGTCAAGGCCTCAGCGGCGCCGAACCTGTTGATCAACTTCTGGCGCTCTACTTCGGTGAGGAAGACGTTCCCCTGCTCGCCGAACGCGTTTTTCCCATCATTGTCGCAATTGGAGAGAGTACTGGATGCAGTAGTCGATGTTAGGGTTTCTGTAGTTTCTTCAGTTTCGTTTCTTGAGAAACTCAAGGAACGTTTCTTGAGAAACTTCAGGAACGCATCTGAGAACCTGGCGACATCGACGTAGTAGTGCACAACGGGGAGACCGTTTGCCCGATGCACTTCGGTGTGCACGTACTCTTCGAGTTTGCGTGCGGCGCGGCGCACTTGATAGTCGGAGAGACGTGTCTCTTGACGCCACTCGGCGTAGGTCTTGTAGAAGCGTCCTGGCTGGCTGGACTTGCCTTGCCAGTACAAGCAGTTTTGGAGAAAGAGAGCTACGGCGTGATCGTCCTTACAGAACTCGACGATGGCGACGTGCAGCGGGATGATGCTGTCCCTGCCCACCAAACTGGTGATTGCCATGCCGAGGTCTTCCGCGTTTGCTATCGTCGTCGCTGCTCTAGTCGTCATTGCCGTTGTCTCCTCCCTGGCCGGTTGCCAGCGGCACTGCCATCACGAGGGGCAGCGACCACTCGCTCTTGGAGACAGGAGAGACCGACGCCCCCTCGGCAATACCCCTTGGTCCTTGCCGGACGTTGAAGAGTTCGCCGCCGATGGAACTCATGTGACGACTCGCCTCATGCGCCCGACCGCCGAAATGACACGGTCGACAACCTCTGTGGCAATGCTGGGAGGTCGTGTACCAGTGGTGATCATGCGTTTGCCCCATCGGTGCCCCGGGGGCGCGGCTTTCTAACCGGCTTTCTAACCCCTTGGCTTTCTACGGGCTGGGTGTTACTGGCACGTAGCGGTTCATCTTGGGCGTGGGTAGGCGTGGACTCGGTAACGGAAGGGCAGGTATCGGTAGGCGTGGGGATTTCAGTCTCAAGACTTTTAATCAGGGTGTCGCAGGTTCGAGCCCTGCACGGCCTACCATGCCTGGTAAGCCACCCCTACCGAGGGGGTTCCTGATGAATCAGGGTGTCAAGACACTAGGTCTACCGACACCCTGATTCCAGACTCTTCTTGTCCAAACAGCAAGGCGACATCGTTTGGTTGGAGAAACGATGACCGAACAGGATGAGTGGGATTTCATCAACAATCTCGACGAAGAACTGCTCAAGGGCGGGGTTATCCTCTCGGAATGGTCCGTTTTTCTTATTCAGGATGCTGACTTTGCATTCGCGGCAGGAGCCAACCTCGGAGCTCTTCCTACTGCTCTCGCTGGTATCGAATCCCATCTGAAGTATGAGTACGGCGAAAACAAACGTGAACGTCTCATAGAATTGATTGATAGAGCCTCCATTGAGGAGGACTTGCGCCAAGACCTGCATCGCTTGCGGAAATACCGAAACCAATGGGTTCATGTCGACGAGCCCGCCGAGGATGAATCCCTGCTCGTCGATCCAGAAAAGGACAGGGCGCTACAGAAGAGAGCATGGGGCCTGGCCAGTGACAGGCTGGCGGCGGTGGCAGATAAACAGGAGGTGAATCACCATGCTGATGACGGCTGGCGAGTATCTTGAGAGTCTGCGGCGACTCAATCTGAATCTCTACCTGCTTGGCGAGAAGGTGGACAATTGGGTGGACAATCCCATCATCAGACCATCGATCAATGCCATCGCAGTGACCTACAAGATGGCACATGAGGTAGAGAATGAGGCTCTGGCAACGACGACCTCACGACTCACCGGACAAAGGGTCAGCCGCTTCACCGGGCTATTCCAGAGCGAGAGTGACCTGGTAGACAAGGTGAAGCTGCAAAGAACGGTGGGACAGCGAACCGCATGCTGCTTCCAGAGATGCGTGGGTATGGATGGCATGAACGCGGTCTACAGCACCACCTACGAAATTGACCAGAAACACGGCACTGAGTACCATCAGAGATTCAGGAAATGGCTGACGAATGTCCAGGAAAAGGACCTCTGCGTTGGCGGTGCGATGACAGACGTCAAGGGCGACCGCAGCCTGGCACCAAGCGAACAGGCTGACCCTGACCTGTTCGTCCACATCATTGAGCGGAGGAGCGACGGAATTGTAATACGGGGGGCCAAGGCTCACCAGACTGGCATCGCCAACTCGCACGAGATGCTAATCATGCCCACCATGAGGATGCGAGAGGCGGATCAGGACTACGCTGTGTCCTGTGCGATACCCACTGATACTGCTGGTGTGACCATGATCTACGGACGTCAGTCGTGCGATACCCGCAAGCTGGAGGAAGGCGATATTGACGTCGGCAACTACAGTTTCGGCGGGCAGGAAGTTCTCGTCATCCTGGACGATGTCTTTGTCCCTTGGGAGCGGGTCTTCATGTGCGGCGAGATTGACTTCTCGATAGTACTTGTGGAGCGGTTCGCCGCCTACCACCGGCAGAGCTACGGCGGGTGCAAGGCAGGCATTGGCGATGTGCTGATCGGTGCGGCAGCATCAATGGCTGACTACAATGGAGTCAGGCGAGCGGCCCACATCAGGGATAAGCTCGGCGAGATGATACACCTCGCCGAAACCATATATGCCTGCGGTCTTGCCTGCTCCTACCAGGGACGGCAAACGGAAGCGGGCAACTACCAGCCTGATGCTCTTCTGGCCAATGTGTGCAAGTTGAACGTTACCCGGTTCCCCTACGAACTGTGTCGCCTTGCTGAAGACATCGCCGGCGGTCTGCTGGTTACGACTCCATCGGAGAAGGATTTCCGCCATCCGGTACTCGGAAAGTACATCGAGAAATACCTCAAAGGAGTCTCTGATGTTCCCACCGAGACACGCCTCCGAATGCTGTCACTGATTCATGCGATGACCTTCGGAACGGTCGCCCCCAGCTACCGTACGGAATCGATGCATGGAGCCGGCTCTCCGCAAGCTCAAAAGATAATGATTGAGCGTGAGACGGACATGCCGCTCAAGTTGGCACTGGCCCGCAGGATCGCCGGCATCGACGAGAGGGAGGATCTGCTGGGATAGAGGGGTCGTATCGTCGGACTACGGGTGGTGTGTCCCCATCCAAGGTGGAGCGCACGACGCGTCCAAACTGATCCCGCCGGCAAGGCTCGGGTTTGAGAACTTGGACCACTGTCGACTAAACGGCCCTGAGGCCGGGTACCCCGCGATACCCGACCTCTGCAACATCTGGATTCCCAGAGATGCTATCCTGGCCTTTGCCTATCCGGAACATCTTCGTGCCGCACTTCGGGCA
>SDBV01012915.1_pt1 | contig 10665 bp, 23 predicted proteins | sample 2277081 | NCBI WGS metagenome assembly SDBV01 (sample SAMN10402039, study PRJNA504765) | marine sediment metagenome | isolation source: marine sediment core GS10_PC15, 223 cmbsf | place: Arctic Ocean: Southern Knipovich Ridge | collected 2010
ACGGCAGCCGACGACGGGCGCCGGGCTGGCCTTGCGCGCACTGGCCATCGCCAACATCCGGGCTGTGGCCGCCAACCCGCCCGTCGCCGATCAGCCGTGCGTGCTGCTGCTCCCGGCGCCTGCGGGGAAGGGGGGCCATCATGGCAACGACTGACGAGAGTGAGGCAGCGCTGGCAACTCTGCCAAAGGCCGAAGGGCAAGCGAGCGTGAAGACGGCGCTGACGCCAACAGTGATCGTGCCGCTGGCGCCGCTATCTGCCGACCAGATCACTGCACAGATCCAACATGTCCACACCGTGTTGAAACAGAACCTCGTTGAGAACCAGCACTACGGCCTGATCCCAGGGTGTGGAGATAAGCCAGTGCTCTTCAAAGCGGGCGCCGAGAAGTTGGCGCTTGCGTTTCATTTGCGACCCGAGTACACCGTGGAGGCTGAACGTACTCGATACGTATCACGCTACACCGTCCACTGCAAACTCTTTCTGCCCGATGGGCAATGCGTTAGTGCTGGGCTCGGTGAGGCGAGTACTGGCGAAGACAAATATGCATGGCGCAAAGCCCTCAGCGATGAGGAATTTGCAGCCGCCTCACCCGAGCACAAGCGCGTCAAATACAAACGCGCCAAGGGTGGGGGCGCGTATCCGGTAAACCAACTGCGCGTCAACCCGGCCGATCAAGGCAACACGGTCTTGAAAATGTCGAAGAAGCGGGCATACGTAGATGCGGTTATCACGGCGTGCGCCGCGAGTGACATTCTCACGCAGGACATCGACGACATACCGCCTGAGCTGTTGGGTAATCAGGGAAGCCCGCCCGCGCAACCGGCGGCGCGCAACTTACCCGGTGCACCATCGCCGCAAACGGGCTCAACCCTCCCTCCGGAGGCCGCCGCCGCAACGCCTACGACGACAACACCGGCCGCTGGCGCCGATGACAACAGCGTGATGGCAGTGGTGGCGGCCTATCCCGGCAAGGCGATGGCGACGACGCTGCACGCCGACGACATCCCGGTGATCGTGTTTGGCTGCCGCAAGGCCAAGGGCAAGAACTTGCGCGAGTGCAACACCGATGAACTTGAGAAGCTGCGATGGTACCACAATAGGCAACTCGAGGATGGCGCCAAGTCGCGCTTCCGCGAGGAGCATCACGCGTGGATTCTCGCGATCGACGCTGAGGAAGCGCGCCGCGACAGCGACGACGGTGGACGCGAAGTACCCGAGCGCGAGGCGGGCGCGGATGATCTGTCGTACTGAGTGAGAGGAGAAGCAATGCCAACCCCAATAGATAAACTCGTCTTGACGGTCCTCGCCATAGCACTCAGCGCGATAGGCTGTGCACTGTCGGTTAGCATTTACCAATCGCTGTTCATGACACATGAGACACCCGAGTACGTCGATAGGCCAGGCCGAGGAGTGCGCGCGACGAGCCCTTTGGAACAGGAGCCGCGCGCAGGCGGCGGGACGGGCGGTAGGCTCGATGTCACCACCTGCACACTGAGCCATGAACCGCTCCGTCTCGCCGTCCCTCGGCCGGCCGTTCCGTGCCCTCGATGCGCGGGTGCGTTGCTGATCGTGATCGATCCCGTGAGAATCGTGAAGCAATGAGACAGCCTCAACCGATCATCCTCATCGACACGCGCGAACAGTGGCCGCTCGATATAACGGCCTTCGCCACAGAGGAGGCATCGCTCCCAGTCGGCGACTACGGTGTCAAGGGCTTCAGCGATTGGGATCGGCCTGACTTCATCATTGAGCGCAAGGAGATCAGTGACCTCTGTGCGGCAATGGGCCGGAGCCGTGCGCGGTTTCTGCGTGAGGTGCAGAAGATGCGCCAGTTCGGTTTCCGCGCGCTTGTGATCGAAGGCACGCGAAGGCAAGTCGAAGATGGCGACTACCGTAGCAAGATCCTGCCCGCCTCAATCTTCGGTACGCTGGACGCCCTGTCCGTGCGCACTGGTCTACATGTCTTCTGGTGTGGGTCGCATGAGGGCGCGGCACGTCAGGTCGAAACTCTGGCCGCGACATTCGCGCGAGGGATCTACAAGAGTTGGGAAGCCTTGCGGAAGGCTGAAAGGACTGACTGATGCCAAGACGACCGAAACTGAGGATTGCGAGGAGTTGTGTGGCTCTGGGCCTCTACACGTTTGGGGGTGGTGGCTGCGGTGTCTGGGAATGCCAGAATGGTGATTGGCTCCCCGATAACATGGGCCAGGACGTGTCCGCCGATTTTGTCCACGCCCTCTGGCCCCACCTGAAGATGAAGCCCGGCGACGGCCCGCGCGAGGTCGACCCGGACACGATGCGGTTTGTCGAGGGAGACTGACTGATGCGCAAGATACAGCCGAGCGAACCGATTGCGATTCAGGCTACGGGCAGCTACTGCACGGCGGGCGGTGTCCATTGTTGGGCTCTTCGCCAGCATCTGGAAAAATGCGGGATCTACCGCAAGCGGCTTGTCCCGCACCTCAAGGACTATGGCGCCGGTTGGGGTGAGGCCATCAGCAGTTTCGAGCGCTGCGACGAATGCCTGCGCGATGAGGTCAAGGAATGAGAGGAGAGGGGCGATGGGCACGATCGACGAACGTGTGCGAAAACCACTGGGAAGCAAGTGCCCGAAGGCCAACGAGCCATGTTCGCATCGAGTTGACGACCTGTGCCACGAGCAGGGGATCGGGATCGAGTGTTGGATTGCGGCCTGCGGTGTGAAAGACACCGAGATCGAGGCGCTCAAACAGCGCAACGCCGCCGTCGACAAGGTGCTGGCGGACCTTGAGGCGGCGGGGGTGGTGTTTCCGGTCGCACTACACGGGCAGGACGAATACCATGGCTCGCTCATTGACCAAGAGAGTCGGGCTGCGCCACTGAATCTGATTGAGGATCTCGTAAACGCCGTGGCCGCGCAGGCCGAGGAGGGGGAGTGATGGAGCCGGTTTGGCTGATTCAGGTATTTACGATACGCAAAGAGTGGCGTGTCGACATAACAGCGCGGCCACACTACACTCATCAGGCCGCCTATGGCCACCTCCGACAACTACGCCGCTGGTATCCAAACACGCGGAAACAGCGTGTCCGCAAGTATATCTGTGAGGACCCCAAGCCATGACCCCGACCCGCGAGACGCCATACGCCGACGGGCTGCCTGCACTGAAAGGACATGCTCGTTTCTGTACGGATAAAAACTGGGACGAGATGTACACACTCATCCATGGGCGAAGCCCCGGCGGCCTATGGGGGTGTCTTGTGAATCTACCGGCCCAACGTCATTCCGAACGGCTAGACTGGTTCCACGCTGGCGGCCTGGCTAGCCATTGGATTCCGGTAGACGATTTGTTGGGACATGACAAAGAGTACGGGACGTCCTACCACGAGGATTGCGCCGCCCTGGCCGAGGTCGCGTGGCGAGTGCGGGCGAAGGGGATTGACAAATGCTCAAGAAACACAGAATGGCGGGCAGCCCGTGCTGCCGTCCGCGCCTGCCGGAAATGGGGGGAGCGGTCATGAGCAAGAGGCCAACACATCGCATTGTCAAGGACCCGTGCGTGCCGCGCGCCGAGGGGGGTAGCGTGTTTGTCGGGGGCGTTCACCTAGAGCCAATTCCGAGATGTGAGGAGAGCGCCATGGACCACCCGCTGATCCCAGACAGCCCGTGGTTTCGCAATGACAGGGGATTGGAGATGTTCCTCTGCGGTGACGGCGAGTGGGCTGCGATTAACGGGCTCCACGCAGAGGATGCCAACCGTGGCACGCACTTCGCCAAGGGCTGCGCGGACGCGGCGAGAGCGGCGTGGCTGGATAAAGAAGCGCGACTGAACACTGAGGCGATGGAAGCATACTACATGGAAGGTGGGCAGACCGGCGATCTGGCTGATGCCCGCAACCTTTGGGCTGACGCTCAACAAGCGTGCGACAACGCTTCCACCTGGACCGCGTGGGGCAAGGAGGGGTGAGATGTTCACAAACGAAGAGATAGAGCAGACGGTTAAGATGATTCGGACCATTGCTGATCTGGCTCGCCGCGCCGAGAAAGCCGAGGCCGAGCGCGACGAGTTGAGGGGCAAGGCGCAAGCGCTTGTAACTTGCGTCCAAGAGGGCATTCAGACCACCCGGGGAGGGCGCAAAACGGACGCTGCATGCCGGGACCTTGCTGCCCTGCTCGCCGAGATCGACGCCGCGCGCGAGGGAGAGGAGGCGGGGGGATGACAGCGAGAACCTGCAAACCGATTTCCTGTGAATGCTTCCACTGCTCAGGCACGGGTACGGCGGAAGCGTTCGGGCAGGAAGGCGAATGCATGGAATGTGAGGGTCTTGGCGCTCGCTTGGTCTACCTGGACAGTCGGGGAGAATTCGTGGACTGTGGCGCGATTGTCAACTGGGGAGAGGAAGCCGGGAAATGAGCGAGAAGTCACTAATTCTACAAGGCTGGGGTGTCCTCGCGACGCTCGCCGGCCTGAAAACGCAGACGCGGCGGGTCATCAAGCCACAGCCGCCAGCGGATACCGTGCGTGTTGGGATAGGAGCCACAGGATTCGCGCGCGCCTTCGCTCTGGATGATGCGGACACCGCCCCCGTATGGGAGAAGTCATGCCCGTACGGCAAGGCCGGCGACACGCTGTGGGTAAGGGAAAAGTGGAGTGTTGGCACCGGTGATGGAGTCCGCACAGGCCTCAACATCCAATACGCGTCTGGCCCACCATGGCTCAAAGAAGTGCCAGAGGGTCACCGCGATGACGCATTACTTGTTGCCGGCAAGCACGGCTACGGGACGTGGCGCTCATCAATCCACATGCCGCGCTGGGCGTCCCGCCTGTTCCTCCGCCTCAAGAGCGTGCGAGTCGAGAGGGTGCAGGACATCGGCGCTGACGATTATGTCCGTGAGGGTGTGGAGGCAACCCCAGAGGGGACCATCAAGGTGTCATTCATAGCGTTGTGGAATCTACTGAACGCCAAGCGCGGCTACGGCTGGACCGTGAACCCTTGGGTCTGGGTCGTCGAGTTCGAGCGCATCGAGGAGCCAAAGACATGAGCGTAGAACAACACAACTGTCAGCAGCGAGGCTGCAAAGAAACAGCCGCTGTCGGCATCAACAAAACCTATTGGTGCCGCAAGCATATGGAGGCGGCTTTTGCGAAGGTGGGCGAGCACGTGCAGGCAATCGTCGCAGCCGCAGAGAAGACGGTCAATGCGTCTGAGGAGCCGAAGACATGAGCCCAACAGGGATCAACTACCTCGACGCTCTACTTGCGTGCCCTGTGGCGTGCTCTGTGGCATCGTTGGCAGACAGCCTGCACGTCCAACCAGTGCGAGCGTTTGTATCCATGGTGGTGATCGTATTCCTTGGCCTGGCCCCCACAGTCGATGCAGGGAACCTTGTTGGCCCGTGGCAGTCGTCCGGCGGCAACAGCATGATTTACCGCCCGCATTGCTTTTGTCTTGACCGGGTCGCGTTTCCGGCTCCCCCCTCCATTCCAACGGTGATTTTTTGCGCCTCGGTGAGCATCTGCCATAGCGGCCTTCGCCTCAGCGGTATGCGTACGGCCGCGAAACGGAGACGGCCACCTCTTGCGGGATATGCGGACTTTAACGCGGCTGCACGTAATACATATCGGGCTCAATCCATCAGGTTTGCATCTGTTGCGGTTGAACATTTCACGCAATTTCCACGATTTGCAATGCCAACACCATTTCTCGCCATCTGCAAGATGCTTCTCGTATGCGTGAACCGTGATCCCGCGCTTTTTCGCAGCCGTCTTAATTCCGCCCGCTCGGTTGCCAGCCATGTTCATATCCTTCCGCATCGAATGCCCCCAGACAACACACTCAATCCTATCGCTTGGAGTCACTGATGTCAACAACGAAAATTGCGTATTTGACAGACACGTGGAACCCCGTCACCGGCTGCACGCACTCGGGCTCGCCCGGCTGCGACAACTGCTGGGCGCGGGAGTTGCATGAGCGTCGCCACAAGGCTTATCGGCGCATTGAGAAGATGTACGGGGGGTCCGGCATTGCGGATTTTCAGACGATACCAGCTCAGTACGCCAAGCCCTTCTCCGAGATCCAGTTCCACAAGAAGCGGTTCGACCAGCCCCTGCGCTGGCGGAAACCCCGCGTCATCGGCGTTTGCTTTGGCGGCGATCTGTTGCATGACGATGTACCGACCCGCGAGATCTGGCGCGTCTTTTCGGCCATGCGCATTGCGCCACAACACACGTACCTGGTCTTGACCAAACGTCCTGAGCGCATGCGCGGCGTGGTACGCGAGATGCTGATGGCCTCGAGCAAGGACCCGGACCCCAACGTCTGGCTCGGCGTCACCGTCTGCAACCAGCAGGAAGCCGACGCGGCCTGGCCCATCCTCACAGATCTTCGACACGCCGGTTGGCACACTTGGGTGTCCTACGAACCAGCGCTCGGCCCGTTGGACTTGAGACGCTTCCCATCTTGGGGACTTATCGGCGATCTCTCGGATTACGCCAACCTGATCGTCGCAGGCGGTGAGTCAGGCAAGAACGCCAGGCCCGCAGACCTACAATGGTTTCGCGATGTCCGCGACCAGTGTGCAGCAGCTCGCGTGCCGTTATTCGTAAAACAGCTCAGTCTGAATGGTAAGGCCTCCACAAACCTTGATGAGTGGCCAGAAGATTTGCGCATTAGGGAGTTCCCAACATGAGAAAGAGCGGCTCTGTAAGCAGGTCAACGCGACACCGACGTTTGAGGCTGGCGAAATCGCTTGGTTGCCATGTTGACGAACTTCCTGATCTTCGAGGAACACATACAAACCACCGCAGGGGAGCAAATCACCCGCGATGGCGTGGCGGCAATCCACAGCCGGATAAAGCGCTTAGGCTTAAGAACGCGATTGCCAGCGCCAAAAAGCATCCTGAAAAGGTCAAGGCTAGGGAGGGAGTGCATGCTGAGATTCGGGCAGGTAGACTCCCGCACCCTTCTACGCTAAAATGCTCGGACTGCAACAATCCGGCCACATCATACGATCACCATAACGGATACTCAGATGCCCTGGATGTAGAAGCAGTTTGCTTTAAGTGCCACGGGAAGAGGAGTGTTACTCGCGGCGAACACCGACTAACAACAAAACGGAAAACCGCAACGCCGATCCCCGACGACCTGATGGTGAGGCAACCGCCGTGGGAGGCGTCCGGCGAATGATCCACGACGCCCAGCCACAGCCGCCAGACTGGTGGCGCTTGCGAGCCCAAGCCCGCCGCGCCCGCAACCGCTGGGCCTGGCGTGGCTGGAGCCTGATCGACTGGACCGCCGTCGACGAATGGTGTGCGCGGCGTCGGCGGCCAATCCCCGATCCTTTCAAGGAGACCCCCGCATGACCACCCAAGCCGATCACCTCCGCATGGCCGAGACCCTCGACGCGATGGAACCCGGGACATGGAAACCAAACATCGGCACGGCCAAACTCCACAACCGTCGAGTTCTGGTGGCGCGTCGAAAAGACGGGACCTACGCCCTACGATTCAAAAGGCTCGACACCGACGGTACCGGCGCGCGAGTGCGTGACAACATCAAGAAGGTCGCCGTCGATCTAACGGCGGAGGCGATGCAGGCTGTTGTCGACCTGTACCTCGGCCTGGTGTTGAAGGACGACCTGAGATGAAGATGACCCACGCCGACCTCGTCACCCGCGCAGAACGCTGGCTTCGCAACACCGTCGGCTGCCAGCTCGTGTTGACAGAACACGTCGCGACAACACACACCGGTGAGATTCCCGACGCCATCGGCTGGTGTGCGGGCCTGTGCTATCTCGTCGAGTGCAAGATGTCACGCACCGATCTTCGCGCCGATCTTCGCAAGCTCTTTCGCTGTCCCGGCAACGCCGCCCTCGGCAACTTCCGCTTCTACCTCGCGCCGAAGGACGTTCTCCGCCCCGCCGACATACCGCCCGGCTGGGGTCTCTACGAAGTCCACGGCCGCCGCGTGATCCACCGGAGCGGCGAAGCTTGGGCCACGCCGGTCGAATACGACGGCAGGCGTTTCATGTCGCGCAACTACTGCACGCCCCACAACTCATACCAGCACGACGAGATAGCGCTCCTCGTGTCAGCGCTCAGACGCAGAGAACAGGCCGACCGATCCTCGCCCACAAGGACGACCTAAGATGCCCCCCAACCCCCCGACACCCCTTGCCACGCCCGACGACCAGGCCGTAGCCGCGAACCCGAAGCCGCGGCGCTACCACACGCTGACGCCGAGGATGCTCGAGAATGCGCTCGCTTCGATTGCAGAATACTGGGCATCCGAGGAGGCTGATCGTGTCCTACGGGAGATCATGGCATGGAAGCCCGCGACGCTCACGCGAGCTCGACAGCACGGCGCAAGGGTGTCAAAAGCGCGGCGTTCGAGATTGTGCTGCTACCTGGACCCGGATTGCCCCACGCAGAGCTCGGCGAGATGCTGGCGTCAACTCGCCTGGCCAGCGTGGAAGTGGCGGAATCGGCACGCGTGGTGGCTGCGACTTGGGCTATGGCTGAGGATCTTCAAGCGGTAGGAGAGCAGACAACATGGGCAACTACGCCTCACAAACGACAGTTTCGCCTGACCGCTCGCGAGCCGAAATCGAGAAGACGCTTCATCGGTATGGGGCCAACAAGTTTCAGTACGGTTGGGACGACGACGAAGGTCGCGCGTTGATAGCGTTCGAGGCCCATGGCCGAGCAATCCGTTTCACCCTCCAGGTGCCATCGAAAGACGATCCCGAGTTCACTGCGACACCGACGGGTTTGGAACGATCCGACGTCGCAGCATTCAAGGCGTGGGAACAATCGACAAGACAGCTGTGGCGCGCCCTTGCTCTCGTCATCAAGGCAAAGTTGGAAGCCGTCGAGTCAGGGATCACGACATTCGAGGAGGAGTTTCTGTCCTGGACGGTGCTGCCCAACAGACAAACGGTTGGAGAGTTTTACTTACCCCAGGTTCAGACCGCGCTCGACGATGGAGCAATGCCCCCGATGCTGACATGGGATGGGGGATAGGCCGGGGGCTGCGCTCGGTATGGGCGTGGCCCCCCATGATCCATCGCCCGGCAGAGAAAACGCCGCTACGGGCCTCACGGGGGCCTTCAGCGGTATCTCTATCTCAAGGGCTATAGTGTCCCGCAATGTCTGTGGAAAGCGAAGTAGCGATGCCCGCCGAGGCGCACCGCGCGGAAGTAGATCGCGGCGACCAGCCACCCGCGAGCCCGGCGGAACGTCCAACGCCCCCAACCCACACGGCCCGCCCTGTCGGCCGCCGCCCGTATGCAATCGCGGAGCCGCACGTCAGCCCAATATCGATCCATCTCGGTGCCGCCCTCGGAGTACAAGCGGTCGTGAGTTCGGCAGCAATGCCCAATCCAGCCAACGGCTGGCAACCAGTCAGGCGCGAACGTTCAGTAATCGGGGCGACGTTTCACGATGGCAGCCCCTCGATCAGTCGTTCAATCTGGTGCGCAACCGTCGTGACGGTCACGGGATAGTTTGGGTTCCCTGGGCAGAAGATGCGCACGAACCGTTTACCCCACTCGCGATAGGCGTGGTGGGTGGTCTCGCGTTCGGCCTCACGCACGCCCTTGAGCGCTTCCTGGAGCCACGCGCGCGGCTCCTCGTAGTAAACGCTCTTCTCGGCGAGATAGAGCCACGACCGGAAGCAGGCTCCTGGGCTGTCGTACTTGCGGTAGCGGATGGCCGCGCCGGTGCCACCCTCGCGCGCGACGACAAACGGGTGGTCGCCGGTGGCGTGAATCCCAAGCCAGTTGTTGCTGCCCTCGGGCACGTGTGCGCCCCAGCCCGTTTCGACAACAGCCTGCGCCGCCGCCACAAGGGCCATGAGGGAATCGCCGATCTCGTGCATGGCAACGTGGTAGGCCTCACGCGCCCAGGCCGCTCGTTGTTCGTCCATGGGGCTACTCCTCGGGGTCGGGTTCGGGTGGGTCGACGGGCTCGGTCGCGGTGAAGACATCGACGGCGGTGTTGTAGGCTGTTGCCACGCCGGTCGCCTTGGCCTGCACGTCGGCCATGACGGCGGCTTCCTGAGTGTCGGTCAGTGCGGCGGCGTCCGTCAACATGCCATCGGCCTTCTCGAAATCACAGAGGGTCCGTATGATGTTGCGGGCCTCTGTGCGCAGGACGCTCAGGCGCCGGATCAGTGGTCGAACGTTGTCTCGGATCATGTCTTCATCTCCTACTTGAGCTTCTGAATCACCACATAGACTGTGGCTGCGCCTTGTGTGCGTCCTGCACCGGCGGGGATATAGGCGTCTACGGTATCGGCACCGGTGTAGATTTTTCGTTTTGAACTCGCGCCAGCCCGGAGAAATGCACCACGGGTGGCAACATTATCACCATACCACCCAACGGTGGCACCTGAGGTTTGAAACCCATTGGCATTAGTCCCGTCCCCGGCGATGGCATTTGGTGTCGTGCCAGTAATCTGCGTGGTTACCTCGATGTAGACATCAATCACGGCGTAGCCATCGGCCACGGCCGCTATCGCCTGTGGCGTTGTATCGTTGAAGTCTATCGTCCCTGAGACAACATAGACGCCGCGTGTGAAGGCAGTCGTGTTCTTGAGCGACAGTCCATCCGACTCGCCGCTCATTGAAATGTTGCCGTCGGGAAGCAATACGAGTTGGTCAGTATTTAGGGCTGTAGCGCTATTC
>SDBV01012916.1_pt1 | contig 10664 bp, 8 predicted proteins | sample 2277081 | NCBI WGS metagenome assembly SDBV01 (sample SAMN10402039, study PRJNA504765) | marine sediment metagenome | isolation source: marine sediment core GS10_PC15, 223 cmbsf | place: Arctic Ocean: Southern Knipovich Ridge | collected 2010
CGTCGCCATAGTCGGACTCGTACTCGTCGTACTCATACGAGTAGCCGTCCTCTTCAGCGGCCTCGGTGTCGGCCTCCCAGTCCTCGCCGGACTCGTCCGTTTCTTCCGTGTGGGCGTCGCCGTCCTCGTCGCCATAGTCGGACTCGTAGTCGTCGTAGTCATACGAGTAGTCGTCCTCTTCAGCGGCCTCCAGGCCGGTTTCCGCGTCCTCACGGCCGTGATCGGCGTAGTCGGATTCGTAATCCTGATAGTCGTAGATGTATTCGTCTTCATCGGCGTAGTCGTAACTGGTCTCGTCTTCTCGCTCGGCAACTTCCGTGTCTTGGTCATTGTCGTCCGTGGAAAGGTCGTCGCGCCAATCCGTGGCGTCTACAACGTCGTCTGCCCGATTGAGAGTGTCCACGCAAGGTGGCTGTTCGGGGCCGCGTTCGGTGGCCATGGCTTTTTGGCCGCCCGCCGGCCCGAGTGCGATCACCGCGCCGGCGAGGACAGCCCACAGCAGTGACAACACGGTACGAGAGCACCTCATCTTTGAAGTTCCTCCTTAGAAAAAATCCGTCCTGAGTGAGTAAAGAAAGAAACGGTTCCGTGACACGAGCCCAGTTCACCTGGGCAATGTTGTTCGAAAAGGGTATCGGAGCGAAAAGTTTGGGGTCATTAGGCAATACACGCGTATGCGGCAGCTTGGCGAGCTTTACGGTTTTAAGCAACTGCCGGGCTTAAAATGGTTTGGGGGGTCATGATGCGATAAATCCGACGTTTTGGATTAGCGACCGGGGAAATGGGGCGTTTTCGCCCCGAGAAGAGGCAAACTGCGCAGTGTAGCGAGAGTTTTACGAACAGCCGGGGGCAGGCCGCAAAGTCAAAATTGTTCGGAACAAATCCCGTCTCGGGCGCAAACCATGGAGTTGGGAAACTCCTCTTCTTCCGACTGCCGGACCCAACTATCGTGGGTGACCTCAACTGCCTGGCCCGGCTGTTGGTCACTTGCCCCGTAACCGGGTGTCTTTGGCGTTCAATTGGGCTCGGCGACGAGTTATACTTACAGTGTGTTTTTCTACGGTCCGCGGGGTCTGCGGCAGATGGAAGCCGAAACCGCGTGAATGCTTCGACTGACCTGAGTACCAATGTCTCTGTCGTATCACGGCATGATCAGTTTGGCGGTCACGGTGGCCGTGTTCCTGGCCCTGTGGCGTCGCGGGGGCCCGACGGACCTGCTCTTCTTGGGTGGGTTGACTGTGGTATCCCTTTGCGGCGTGATCACGCCCGAGGAGGCCTTGGCCGGCTTCGCCAATCCGGCCGTGATCACCATCGGGGGGTTGTTTGTGGTGGCGGCCGGGTTGCGGAGCACGGGCGTGCTGGACCGGGTGGGGCATTGGTTGCTGGGTTCGGCCCAGACCGCCAGTGCCGCATTGATTCGCCTGACGTTCAGCCTGGTGGCCGTCTCCGCCTTCATTCTCAATACGGCCGTGGTGGCGATGTTCGTGCCGGTGGTGCTCGACTGGTGTCGCCGGCGTGGAGTTTCTCCTTCGCGGCTGCTGATTCCGGTCAGTTACCTAGCCATCCTGGGCGGCACCTGTACACTGATCGGCACCAGCACGAACATCATTGTCAACGGGCTGTTGAAGAAGGAATATGCCCAGGCCACCCAGCAACAGATCGTCGGCGAAGCCGAAGCGAAATACCCGCCCGCCTTCCGCGAACAGTTGCAGGGCATGAAGCTCTGGGAGATCGGCAAGGTGGGATTGCCGTGTGCCCTGGTCGGCGGGTTGTACTTCTTGATGTTCGGCTGGCGTTTGCTGCCCAACCGCACCGAGCTGATCGAACAACTCGACGAGCAGCGCCGGGAATACCTGGTCGAAATGCTGGTGCGGCCGGAGTGCCGCCTGATCGGCAAGACGGTGGAAGAGGCCGGACTGCGGCACCTGCGGGGACTGTTCCTGGTGGAGATCAACCGGGAAGAGGAAGTGATCGCGCCGGTCACTCCCAGCGACGTGATTCACGCCGGCGACCGGTTGGTGTTCACCGGCGTGATCACGACCATCGTCGACCTGGAGAAGACCCCGGGCCTGGTGCCGGCGGCCGACGTGACCTACGAGATTCATCCCCACGCGCGACGCTTGCGTCACTTGTCCGAAGCGGTGCTGTCGAAGTCGTCGCCGCTGATCGGCACGACGGTCCGCGAGGCGGATTTCCGCCAGCGTTATAACGCGGCGGTGGTGGCCGTGCACCGCAGCGGGGAGCGGTTGCCCAGCAAGATCGGCGACATCGTGCTCGAGGCCGGCGACACCCTGCTGCTGCAAACCCGCACCGAGTTTACCAGCCGTTTTCGCCATAGCCGCGATTTCTACCTGGTGGCCAGCGTGGAAGGTTCCCAGCCGCGGCGACACGATCGGGCCTGGCTGGCGGTGGTCCTGATGGCGGTCTTGATTCTTTGGCTGGTGGCCGGCAGCGTGGCCAGCAATTCGATTGGCCCGCAAAGCCTGTGGACCGGGCTGACGTCGCCGGCGTTGGCGGCGTTGACGATTGCCGCCCTGATGGTCGTCGGCCGGTGCCTGCCGATCGGTGAAGCCCGTTCGGTGGTCGATCTGCACGTGCTGGTGACGATTGCGGCTGCCTTGGGGTTGGGCGGCGCGCTGGATAAGAGCGGGGCGGCCCAATGGATCGCCGATTGGCTGGTCTACGCCGCGGGAGCCTTCTGCTCCGACGCCGTTTTCCCCTACGTTTTGCTGGTCGTGCTGTACGTGTTGACGGTCGCGTTCACCGAGACAATCAGTAACAACGCGGTGGCGGTGATGCTGTTTCCGATCGCCGTGGCCACGGCCGCCGCCGCCGACCTCAGCCCGCGACCCTTCGTGATGGCCATCCTGCTGGCGGCCTCGCTGAGCTTTCTGACGCCGATCGGCTACCAGACGAACCTGATGGTGATGGGCCCGGGCGGATATCAGCCGCGCGACTACCTTCGGGCCGGCTGGCCGCTGGCGTTGCTGGTCGCGGTCACGGTCCTGATATTGACCCCGATTTGGTGGGGGTTCGAGCTGACCGGCGTACCTTGATCTCGCCCCGGCGGGCGCGATTGCGTATGATTGCATGGGAACAAAACTCACCATGGGAGGAGGCGACCGTCATGAGAAGGACGTTCTTGTTGTGCGTTTTGTCGGCCGGTGTGGGGGCCCTGTTGGCGATCATCTGCTACGATCCGCCGCAGATGCAGCCCAAAAGCGTCGCCCAGGAGCCGCCCCGGTGGACGCCGCCGCGGCCGGACGCTGCGCGTGGGACGCAAATCGGCCTGAGGGCCGCGCCGCAGCCCACCCAATACGAAGATCTGACGCCCGAGGAACGCGTCAACGTCACGGTTTACGAAAACGTCAATCGAAGCGTGGTCAACATCAACACCCGGAGCGTCCAGACCGACCGCTTCTTTCTGCTGGAGCGGACCTCCACGGGCGAAGGCAGCGGGGTGGTGATCGACCGCCAAGGCCACGTACTGACGAATTATCACGTGGTGGCCGGCGCCCGCGACATCCAGGTCACCCTCTACAACGGCCAGACCTTCGAGGCCCGGATGGTCGGCGAAGATGAGGCCACCGACGTGGCCGTGCTGAAGATCGACGCGCCGGCCGATTGCCTGTTTCCGGTCGGCTTCGGCACTTCCACGGGCTTGAGAGTGGGCCAACGGGTGCTGGCCATCGGCAATCCTTTCGGTTTGGAGCGGACGTTGTCGGCGGGGATCATCTCCAGTCTGAACCGCACGCTTCCCCGGCGGAGTCGGCGCGGCACGCTGAAATCGATCATCCAGATCGACGCGGCCATCAACCCGGGCAACTCGGGCGGACCGCTGTTGAACACCCGCGGAGAAATGATCGGCATGAACACGGCCATCGCCAGCACCACCGGGGAGAGTGCCGGGGTGGGGTTCGCCATTGGGGTCAACACGATCACCCGGGTGCTGCCCGAGTTGATCGCCAGCGGCCGTGTCCTTCGGGCCGACATCGGCATCGACGTGGTCTACCGCACCGAGGGCGGATTGTTGATAGCCCGACTGGCCCGCGGCGGCGCCGCGGAAAAGGCCGGGCTGCGCGGCCCGCAGGTCGTCCGCCGCCGCAAACGCCAAGGTCCCTTCGTCTACGAATACTCGACGGTGGACCGTTTGGCGGCCGACCTGATCGTGGCCGTCGACGGCAAACTGGTCAAGGGAGCCGACGATTTCCTGGACATCATCGAAAGCAAGAAGCCGGGTGAGGAAGTCGTGGTCAGCATCGTCCGCGACGGCAAGAAGCAGAACGTGTCCGTGCGACTGGAAGCCGAAGAGTAGCCGCCGGCGGCCGCGTACAGTAGCCATCTCGCTCCGCGAGATGTGGCCCGAGATGTAGCCATCGAAAATCCAGACTGTTTCGGGCTACATCTCGCGGAGCGAGATGGCTACTATACGGAAGTAATTCCCATACGGGTCCTTAGCAGCGCGAGACGACTACCATGCCGCGATTCACGTCTTGCTATGCCGATAGGCGATCACCCGGGCGCGCTCCAGGGTAACCAGCCCTTCTTCGATCATGGTGTCGAGTTCGGGGAGGAACTCGGCGATTCGGTCGGGCTTGTCGACGATTTCGACGATCATCGGCAGGTCCTCGGAGAGGCGGAGGATTTTGGCGGTGTGCATGCGGCTGTCGGCGCCGAAGCCCATCAATCCCCGCAGCACGGTCGCCCCGGCCATCCCTCGCCGCCGCGCCTCCAGCACGATGGCCTCGTAGAGCGGTTTGCCTCGAAAGCGGTCGCTCTCACCGATAAAGATCCGCAACAGTTCGGCTTCGTACGGCAGTTTCATGACGCCGGCTCCTTTTCTTGGTGGCGGCCGATGAATAACTTCTGTTTAGCTGTCGCCGGCACGGCGGCTTGCGGCCGAGGAAATCCACCACAGTAAGCCGCCGTGCCGGCGGCAGCTAAACGGCGGTTTGTCGATATCGGGAAGTTATTCTCCGGCCACTCCTCACACGAGTCGTCCGATGGCCAGACCGACGAACAGGGCGACGATGCCGACGACGTTCTGCACCGCCAGATTCCCCATGGCCAGCAACCACTGGGAATCACGCACCAGTTGCCCGGTTTCGAATACCAAGGTCGAGAAAGTGGTGAACGCGCCCATGAATCCGGTAAGGATCACGATCCGCATTTCCCCGCTGATCGTCAGGCGGCTCTCCATCGCCGACCAAAGGGCGCCGAAGACCAGACATCCCAGCACGTTCACGGCCACGGTTCCCCAGGGAAAAGGCCGATCGACGAAGTTCTGGACCAGGCCGTTGAGCCCGTATCGGGCCAGCGTGCCGAGACCGCCGGCAAAGGCTATCAGGAGCAACTTTTGCAGCACGTTGGAGTTCCTTGGTGTGGGTGTTTTTCGTGAAGCTCTGTGTGGGAATGAGGACGTTTCTTGTTCGATACTTGCTTCGTTTCTTGTTGCGAAGCCGCAAGCGGCTTGACTTAGTGTCAAGTGTTGTTGTTCACCGCGTCGAACATGGCGATGATGTTCTCCGGGGGGACGTCGGCCAGGACGTTGTGGATCTGCTGGAAGACGAAGCCGCCGCCGGGACTGAGGATGGATACTTGTTTGCTGACGTGCTCGCGGACTTCCTCCGGGGTGCCCAACGGCAGGACGTAGTGCGTGTCGCAGCCGCCGCCCCAGAAGGTGAGTTGGTCGCCGAATTCGGCCTTCAACTCCGCCGCGTCCATGCCGGTGCAATTGATCTGTACCGGGTTGATCGCGTCGAGGCCCGCTTCGATCAGATCGGGCAGCAGTTGGCGGATGCCGCCGCAACTGTGCAACTTCACCTTGACGTCGGCCAGTTGCTTGGCCCGGCGCCACATCCGGGCGTGCCGCGGCTTGAAGAACTCGCGGTACATGGCCGGCGACATCTGCGGGCCGCTCTGCATGCCCAGGTCGTCGCCGAAGACGATGATGTCGATGTACGGCCCGAGAAGTCCGAGAAACCTTTCCAGGTTGTCCAGGTGCATTTCCACCAGGCGGTCGAGAAACTCGTGGACCCGCTTCGGCCGGCCGGCCATCATCATCAGGAACTTGTCGTTGCGGTAGAGGAACTGGCCGATCTCCAGCAGATTGCCGCCGAACAGCGCCAGGATCGCCCGATCGGTACCCTGGCGGAGCTTCTTCGCCCCTTCGACCATCGCGTCGGCGCCGAACTTGCCGGCCACCAGCGGACCGGGCGGGGTCCGCATGGCGATCCACATACACTCGGCCATGGCCTCCGGCAGCCGGTCCAGATCGTCGTCTTCGTAGTAGGGCCAATAGGTCTGCTCGAAGTAGATCGCCCCGTCGGGCATCTGGCCCACCACCCGGCCGCTGGAGGATTTCATCACCCAACGGCCCTCTTCCCGCTCGGGCGTGGCCCAGACGGGCATCTTGCAGGGCGATCCGTCGGGCAACGTCCAGTCGGCCCAATGTTTGTCTTCCTGGGCGAACCCGCGGCCCAGTTCGATCGTGTCCACGCCGAAGCGGTCCAGCACGTCGTCGTGGATCACGGCCAGTTGCTGGATGGGGTCGTAAACGCGGATCGGCTTTTCTTCCAGCCCCAACGCCTCACGCAGTTTCCGATACGCGATGGCCGCGATGGCCGAGGAGCGGTGGCCGCCGAAGTCGATCGGCACGCGGTCGGGCTGCTGGTGGTTGACGGCGGCCAGGACGCGTTGTCGGGAGTTCATGGTTTTGGTCCTCGGTTACAATGACGTATAGTAGCCATCTCGCTCCGCGAGATGAAGCTTCGTCTCGCGGAGCGAGACGGCTACTATTCTTGGCTACTCGGGTCTTAGTAGTCTCCGCCAACCGTGTCTTTTGAACATGTCCAGCAGGACGACCAGCAGCACGATCAGTCCCAGGGTCACGTTTTGCCAATGGGTCCCGATGGCCAGAAGATTCATCGCCGTTTGCACCACGGCGATGGTCAACACGCCGATCAGCGTGCCGAGGATCTTCCCTTCGCCGCCGGCCAGGCTGGTTCCACCCACGACCACCGCGGCAATAGCGTGGAGTTCGTACATCCGTCCGTAGCGGGGCGCGCCGGCGGTGAATTGCGAGGTCAACAGCACGCCGCCCAGCCCGGCCATGGCGCCGGAAATCGTGTAGACGATCAGCAACACCCGATTGACGCGAATTCCCGAGAGCCGGGCGGCCTGACGATTTCCGCCGATGGCGTAGATGTGTCGGCCCAGCGTGGTTCGAGACATCATCAGGTGCCCGATGGCAAACACGATGATCATCAGCACGAGCGTGTTGGGGATCGAGAGCAGATCGGCGCCCATCCCCAACCGGTCGTAGGTAGCGGGGAGATCGGAAACGGTTTCGCCGTTGGAAACGATGTAGGCCAGGCCGCCGGCTACCCACATCATGGCCAAGGTGGCGACGAACGGGGGGATTTTGAAGATCGCGATCATCGCGCCGGAGAAACTCCCCACGCACCCACAGACGGCGATGGCGGCCAGGCTGCACAGGAACATTTCCGGCGGCGTGGCATGCTTGCCGCCGGCCAGCCCGATCAGCACGGCCGCGGTGACCGCCGAGAGCGCCACCAGGCTACCCACCGAAAGATCGATCCCCCCAGTGATGATCACCATCGTCATGCCCACGGCGATCAGCGCGATGTCGGCGTTTTTCTTGGCCACGTTCAGCAGGTTGTTCCGCGAAAGGAAGGTGGACGCCCAGTACGGCTGAGCGTAGACGATCCGGGCGTCACGCAACCGCGGCGAGCCTTTCTTGACGTGCGTGACCATCAGCTTGTCGGCCATGGTGGTGGCAATCAGGTCGATCTGCCGGCCCTGGCCGATGAGCTGCTGCAGGGCTTGGCGCATAGCGGACCGCTTGCCCGTGATCTTCTTCACCACGTGGGCATCCTGCTCGTCCAGCAGACGCTCGAGTTCGTCGGCAAATGGCGTATCTGCGGACACGATCACGACTCGCCGCAGTGGGCCGGGCGAAGAAGCGATTTGCTCGGCTATGATTTCGGCTACGATTTCGGCGGCCTGCCGGCCGACCGGTTTTCGCGTCTGAATCGTGCCCAGCGTGCAGCACAAACCAAGCAGCAGCAACACGCCCAGCATGCCGTAGTCGGCAAACAGGCGGGACAAAGAGGGCGGCCGGAGCATCGATCCGCGTTCCTTATTCTTCGTCGTTGAGCTCGGCGTCGATCGCGTCGGCGGTGGCCTTGATATACGTCTTCACGCGAATCAGGATCTCCCGCTTGACCTCTTCGCCGATCAGGTGTCGATGCACGGCGTCGGCTGTCAGCCGGCCGATTCTCTTTGGATACTGGACGATGGTCGCATGGAGTCTCCCGTCGCGAACGGCCTGGCGGGCAAACTGCTGGGCGTCGAACCCGACCACCCGGACCTGGTCGGCTTTGCCCGCCGCCTTGATGGCATTGATGGCGCCCATCGCCGAGGGGTCGTTGATCGAGAAGAAGGCGTCCAGATCGGGATACCTCTCCAGCACGGTGGCGGCGGCGTCGGCCGAGACCTTCTCGTTGCCCCCGCCGGGCCAGTATCCCAGCACCTCGATGCCCGCGGCCTTGTCCTGCGACATCACTTCCCGAAACCCCTTGGTCCGCAGCTTGACCGACTCGGCGGTGTCGTAGTCGAGCACGGCGACCTTGCCCGAGCCGCCGAGCATCTCGATCACCGCCTCGGCGGCCTGGCGTCCTCCTTCGAGATTGTCGGTCGCCACGTGGCAGAGGACCTCGCCCCGCTCGGACAAGGAAGCCAGGTCGGCCGTGAAGACGGGAATGTTCGCTTTGTTGGCTTTGACGATCGACGCCCCGACCGACTCGCAATCGCACGGGCAAAGGACGATCGCGTCGACCTGCTTGGTGATGAAGTCCTCGACCTGCTGATCTTGCCGAACCGGGTCCTCCGCACCGTCGACGACGATTACCCGATAGTTGTGTTTGGCCGCTTCGGCTTCAAGTGCCTCGGCCACTTCCTTGAAGAAGGGGTTGTCGAACGTCAACACGGAAACGCCGATCACGGCGTCGTGCTGCTCTTGAGGCTTGCCGCATCCGCCGCAGAGGAAAAGGCCGAGAACGGTCACCGCTAACAGGACTCGCTTCATAGGAAACTCCCTTCGATCGGAACAACTGCCCCCTCGTGACACGGGGCGCGTGGCAACGCGGAATTCCTAGAATATCCGCTTTCGGCGCCGGAAACAAGGATGGCCCACAGACCAACGAGCCGCTTGCGGCTTCGCAGGCCCTCGGTGCGAAGCCGCAAGCGGCTTAGGGAGCCGAGGAGACGTCGACCACCGCCTTGATCACTCCGTCGCGGTAATCGGCCACCAGTTCGAAGGCATCGCGGATCTGCGCCAGCGGGAAACGGTGGGTCAGCAGCGGGGCGACGTCGATATGGCCCTGGCTAATCAGGCGGATCGCCGGGGCCACGCAGCCCTTCTGCCGGCGGACGTTCCTGAAGGAAAGCTCGTGACGCCGCATCTGGTGGACGTCGAAGCTCACCTGCGGCACCGGGGGGATGCCTACCATCACCAGCGTCCCGCCGGGGGTCAATAGCCGCTGAGCCTGGTCGATCGCCGTGGGGTCGCCGGAACACTCGAATACCAGGTCCAGCCCCCAAGGCGCCTTTTCGAGGATCGCCGCGGTCACGTCGCCCAGCCGCGCGTTGCCCGTCCAGTCGGCCCCGCACCGTTGGGCCACCTCCAGTCGCTCGTCGAGCAGATCGGTCGCGTAGATCGTGCAGGGCGCCTGGGCCTTGGCGCAAAGCAACACGCTCAGGCCGATCGGGCCGCAGCCGAAGACGGCCAGCCGAACGGCCGGATAAACGTCGCCCAGCCGGACGGTGTGCAATCCGACCGAAAGCGGCTCGATCAGCGTGGCCTGTTCCAAGGTAACACCCTCGGGAATCGGCAGGCAGTTGCCAGCCGGCACGACGCGATACTCGGCCATCGCCCCGGGCGCTTCGCCGGGACAGCCCATGAATTGCAGCTTCCGACAAGTGTTCCATCGGCTGGCCACGCACTGGTCGCACGCTCCGCAGACCATGGCCGGATCGACGGCCACGCGAGTCCCCGGCGCGAGTTTCTCCACCGCCGAGCCGACCTCCACGATCGTGCCGGAACACTCGTGTCCCAGCGTGGCCGGATACTCGACCGTCTGGTCGCCGATCCGCCCGTTGACGTAGTAATGCACGTCGGACCCGCAGACCCCCACCCGATCGATCCGCAGTAGCACGGCGTCGCGGCGGTCGAGTTTCGGCTGGGGCTCGTCGCGGATTTCCAGCTTCCGCAGGCCCGTAAAATAAGCGACTTTCATTCGGCTTCCTCGATCATCGTGGCCTGCGGCGGATCCGCCTGCCGCATGATTGTAACATTCTGCGGGACATCCGACAGGGCGGAGGTCGACGAATCTCGGGCCCCGTGCTAGTACTCAGTAACAAGCCAATTGATGGGTGCGGTGGCTGGGGTCGAGCGCAGCGAGCCCCCAGAGCGCAACGACCTGGGGGCTCGCTGCGCTCGACCCCAGCCACCCAAACGGTTATTTGAGGGTGTCCGGGAATTCAAGGCTGTAGGGAACGGCCTCCGTGCCGTTCCGGTGCGATCGGTGGCTCCACGGAACGGCACGGAGGCCGTTCCCTACAGCGGTTTCCAGCGTTTTGAA